>ONZY01000925.1_pt1 | contig 24170 bp, 19 predicted proteins | sample 1671451 | NCBI WGS metagenome assembly ONZY01 (sample SAMN06348158, study PRJEB24527) | human gut metagenome | biome: human gut; feature: ankylosing spondylitis patient; material: feces | host: Homo sapiens | place: China | collected 2015-10 | reverse complement strand
TGACTCTCCACTTGACTTTATTCTCAAAGCGTGTATTCTTGTATAAGCCAAAGTTTAGTGCAACGGCTGGTTTCATGATAATTCTCGAAACTGGTCGTTGCCGTCTTATTTCCCCAACCTATCTTTTTAAGCCAAGGGCTTGCCCGTTGTACAGACATTATCTCGTATGGGGAGCCTAATACCCCAAGCGACCAAGCGGTCGTTTGAGAGTGCCAGATATTTCAGCAAGCTGATTGATGAGAAAAAGGCGTTATTTGAACCTTTTATCTTTTCGCCAGCTTCGATATGTCATTCTTGACAAAGACGAAATCAACACGCCAATTTGCGTCTGGGCTTGCCCGTTATACAACATTTATTGAGTTGGGGTAACTCAATACCCCAAGCGATGAATCGCTCGTGAGAAATTGCCAATAACCATGCAAGCTGGATATGGAATTATTGCAATTATGGGATGTATCAGCTCTCCACGCAATCATGTTTTGGTTGGGCTATCCTCTGTTTGATAGCTGGCAGGGATAAGCACATTTCAATAATGCTTTTACGAACTCTTTTATGAACCCTACCGGTTCTTTTATGAACTCTTATGTGAACTCTTTTCCTGCTTTTAGGTTGATATCCCGGAGTAATGTCGGCCACCATAAATGCAGATACTTGATAATGAACACAGAACTATTGTCCGAACGCTTGCCAATCAGTCGAAACGAATCTGCCAGATTCTTTAGGTCGATTTTGCCAACCTCAGATGGTTCTGTTACGAACTCAAAAATTGCCAATCACTTTGGAACAGAGAGTGAGAGAATTGCATTTGAACATCCTCCCACTCTTTATTCGTCATTTACCAAGAGACTTGAATACTTTTGCAATACACCGCTTTTTCTGTTCCATATTTGGATGAACATATAAATCCAAAGTTGTTGAAATATTAGAATGCCCTAACAATACACTAACGGTTTTGTAGTCACAACCAGCTTCTATACAACGAGTGGCAAAACTATGACGAAGCCCATGGTATTTTAATTTGGGAATACCCAACTTCGCCATTAATTTGCCGTAATAATTACGGTAGGTACGAGGTTCGGTTGGATATTCATCATTAGTCAAGACATAGAACTCTTCATTGACGACCTTCTTTAGTGGTTTTACCATTGCAAGAAGCTCCTTTGTAATGGGAATTTCCCGACATGAGTTTTGAGTCTTGGGAGTATTGATAACTAATTCGGTATGTTTCTCCATCCCATTAATAATGTAAATACGTTCAATTGTACGATTAACAGTAATCGTGCCCTCAGAAACATTGATGTCACTCCACTTTAAAGCACAGACTTCCCCTATGCGCAGCCCCGTACAAAGACTGATGTAGATACCCAGCCCGGCAAAGGAGAAATGGCTTTGAATATGACTGAGTATTTTCTTGTGATTAGCGACTGACAATACTTCCAATTCTTTGGTTATTGAAGGAGACGGATATTTGATGTCCCACTCCTGATAGTCCATCCATTCATTTTTAACTCCGAATTTCATTACCATTTTAAGGACAATCAGAATGTCCTTGACGGATTTCACACTCATTCCATTCTCAATTTTCCGCAAAACAAAGTCTTGCACAGCCTGTTCATGGAGTGCATAACTTTCTCCAAAATTTGGAAGAATGTGATTCTCCAAGATAAGCACATAAGCAGCCATTGTGGACTGCTTCACATAAGGTTGTTTGTACTCTTTCCATGCAACCGAGATTTCTCTAATTGTTTTTTGTCCCATAATCGTATATTTATATTGTACATATAATTAGAGAATAATAAATCACTGATGTTCCCCATTTGAGATTCCCGGAGTTTAGTGGGGAGTGGGAAATGGTATCACTTCAAGATATAGCCACTATAAATCCAAAATCAGATCCGCTTCAGAACACTTTTATTTATATAGACTTGGAAGCCGTTGAAAAAGGTGAGTTAAGAAAAATACAAGAAATAATGCGAGAAGAAGCACCAAGTAGAGCACAACGTGTTATAGATAACAATGATATTCTGTTTCAATGTGTGCGCCCCTATCAGAAAAACAACTATATTCATAGGATTCTAAATACGAGTAATCAACAATGGGTTGCTTCTACTGGATATGCTCAAATTAGAACAACAGAATTGCCAAACTATATTTATCATCTATTGAATACAGACGAATTCAATAGAAAAGTAATGGTTCGTTGCACAGGTTCAAGTTACCCTGCTATTAATAGTGAGGACTTAGCAACAATTCATCTTTATTATACACCCGACAAAAAAGAGCAACTTAAAATATCTCGATTATTAGATTTACTTGACAAACGCATTGCTACCCAAAACAAAATCATTGAGGATTTGAAAAAACTAAAGTCTGCGATTATTGATTATGCGATAAACTCCCTTGACACTGATTTTGCTAAGTTCGGTTCTTTGTATGAAACTGCTGGTGAGGGTGGAACTCCAACAACTTCAAATGCCAGTTTCTACGATAATGGTAAGATACCATTTGTTAAGATAGATGATTTAAAACAGAAATATTTGACTGAAAATAAAGACTTTATTACAGAACTTGGATTGCAAAAATCATCAGCTTGGCTTGTGCCTACACGTTCCATTCTATTTTCAAATGGTGCTACCATTGGGGAAATTACAATAACGACATATCCAGTTTGTACAAAACAAGGGATATTGGGTATTGTACCAAAGTCCAATATAGATGTTGAATTCTTATATTATTTCATGTCGTCAACTTATTTCAAAAAAGCAATTAGTCGCATTGTTACAGAGGGTACTATGAAGACTGCCTATTTGAAAGATATAGCCAATATACTTTGCCCGATACCAACAAAAGAGAAACAACAGGGAATAGCCAAAATGCCATCCGCTCTGAACTCCAAGATTGATTATGAACAAAGTCTATTGAAACTATTCATTATGCAGAAACAATACTTGCTTCGTCAGATGTTTATATAAACATTTGGCAAAGTAGGAATTGCTTTTGTTTTCGATAGCATTCTCCCAACACGATAGCTTTCTTTTCTCTCTCTGTGATAGCATTTAACATTTTGGCGATAACCTTTTGTTCCTCCATAGATGGAAAACGATGCTTGGTGTTGAAGTAATCTGTCATGGATACATTCAACAGACCATGATTCCTTGCCCCTTCACCTGCTATATCAGACAATCCTTTATGCCATTTTGTTGATTCGAAGTAATAGGTAAGAAAATCGGAATCAACTATGGTTTCATTTATTTTGAAGCATATATAAAGAGTTGATAGAACACCTTCGTCACAATTGTCCAATCGTTTGACGGTTCCCCAATCATATCCAGCAGAGTAACTTCTGTTATAAGCAAACTCTCCTTTATGAAGCAAGTAATATCCTGTAAGATTTTCACTTGCAACTGATTTATTGAAGAAAGACCCTTGATTAACTAAACCATATTGAGCAGCGATAGTTAACACTAATGAACACTTGGCATCCATGTTCTTGGTTGCAATGCGAGAGCAAAAAGCATTCATCTTATAGGTTGTCAGTGGTTGTTCAAATCCTTTAATACGACATACAGGTTGTTTTTGGTTTGGTGGGCAAAAGACCTTTTCAATAATCGCAGACCTACAAACTTTACAATCCTTAATCAAAGGACTAAGAGTATGTTGTATGCAAAGAGTTTATGGCAATAACGTGTATTTAAGCGAAATTGCACAAATATATCAGCCGCAAACAATATCTTCAACAGAATTAACAGAAGATGGTTTTCTTGTATATGGGGCAAATGGGATTATTGGCAAATATAAGGATTACAATCATGAAACGGAACAAATTTGTATAACTTGCCGTGGAAATACTTGTGGTATGGTAAATTATACAAAACCAATGTCTTGGATAACTGGAAATGCAATGGTGATAAATACAGATAAGTATCAAGATAAGGTGTGTAAGAGATATTTATATCATTATCTTTCTGCGTATAACTTCAATAGTATTATTTCTGGCTCTGGACAGCCGCAAATAGTACGTACTCCATTGGAAAAGTTAAAAATAACATTGCCCACTATTTCTGAACAAAAACAGAAGGCAATTATTTTTGATAAAATTCAAGACAAAATAGATATTAATCATAAAGTATTAAATCTTTATATAGGTCAAAAGCAGTATCTACTCCGTCAAATGTTCATATAAACATCTGGCGGAGCAAGTATTGCTTCAAATAATTATAGGAATCATACTGTGCGATTTGATTTGATAGTTTTCTTTCCAAAGATTGCATTAGGTTTGCGATGAAACTTTGCTTACTTTTACAAGGTATAGGCAACCTTAAATCCGTGAGAGTTGATAGCACTATATAAGGAGTGTTGCTTGAACTCTTTTCTATTGCAATTCTTTTGGGTAGCAGTACTTTTAACGCCCATTTAATGTATTGGATATTTTCGGAGAACAAGTCTAATACATAAGTCCTTTGATAAGCATTAAACTTTCCCTTATAATAATTGATATATCCCAAATTAGCACCATTTCCAGAGATTAGTAAAGCTTCTGTATCAAAAGCGAAGCTATCAATTTTGAATGGTTGTTCTGCACAAGTAAAAAATGGATAAATCCCATTATCTACCTGTGCATTTGCATCAAGTTTCCCTGTTGTAATTTGACAAATATCACCAAGTTTTACATATGTGTTTCCACTTGTTGATTCTTTAATGCAATGCTGTGCAATTCCTTTGATTAAGGACTGCAGTTTCTCAATGATTTTGTTTTGGGTAGCGATGCGCTCATCGAGGAGGCTAAGTAAACGGGATATTCTATTCTGTTCCTCTATAGCTGGTATTGAGAACTCAAATTCTTCCATTTGTCGTTTATCACCTCTTGGCATTTTTACGCCTTTTGCCCCTGACATTGCGTAGTTTATGAATTTGTCTGAGGCAATGATATTATACAAGAAGTCGCTTTGACATCGAGTAGTCCTAAGAACAAACACATCGGCACTACAACCACCAAATCGGTCAGACTGCCATACCTTTTTCAGATATGGGCGGATGTTAGATATAAGAATATCATTAGGTTTAATTGCCATTACATTTCCATCGGTGGGAATTGAGGAAGCCTCCTTAATTCCTCCAAAATTTGGGATAAGATTCTCGGTAGAGATATAACAGGATGCGTCTAAACTATCTGCGGGAATCCTTGATTTTTGGAACTCAGCGACATCTTTAAGCTCGACTCGTTTCCACTCCCCACTAAACTCAGGAAATCTCAAATGGGGAACATTAAGGTTCTTCGAACCTTTTATCTTCTCACACTCGGCAGAGCAAGCAACCTCGTTCTGCTCTCGCTCAATCGAAGATTTGAGGACCTTTTTATCTTTATTATCTATTGCCATAGTTATCATTCTTTTGTAGGATTCAAATCAAATGGAAGCAATGGAGTTTCATCATTACCCTCATTAAAACGATCAAAATCAGATATGTATGATTTATCTTGAATCAGTTTATATTTTTCGTATTCTCTATAAGCCTTATCTCTTGCTTCTTCTTGTGTCACTTTCCCGGCTGTATCGCACAGCTCGTAATCCATCGTTGCAAGATATTGTTGAAGGAACTTTTTCCAATCATCCATAGTTGAAACAATATGACGTGAAGCACGTGATTCTGCCATATCAAGAAAGGCTGTTGTAATAAGATTCAGCTGGGACAATTCAGAATCTGACAAGTAATTTTTCGCGACGATGGTATCAGACTTTTGCACTCTTCCGTCAGGGGCTTTCTTCCATGTGGTAAGTCCCATATAAGGTTGCTCAGAATCGGCCCGCTGATAGATAATTTCCGCAGCTGTATGATGGGTAACAGCAAGGTGCATCATATTCTGTACCATCTTGAAGAACAACTTTGTATCTTCAGATTTCGGGTCGTAATCTGCACTACATTCTGCATAAATGTCAGTTATCTTTTGGTAATATCTGCGCTCTGAAGTACGTATCTCACGAATACGCTCAAGCAAATCGTCAAAATAGTCCTTTCCGAAATGTTTGCCTTGTTTCAGCCTCTCGTCATCAAGGGCATATCCTTTAATGATAAACTCTTTCAGCACTGAAGTTGCCCAAATGCGGAATTGAGTAGCTTGATAGCTGTTTACTCGATACCCCACCGCTACAATAGCATCGAGGTTGTAGAATAGCGGCATACGCTCCACTTCCCGGTCTCCTTCTGTTTGAACTATCCCAATTTTTCGGATAGTTGCCTCTTTGGAAAGTTCTCCTGTTTCGTAAATTTGTCCGAGATGATAATTTATGGTTCTTACATCAACCCCAAACAAATCCGCCATTCTTTTTTGTGACATCCAGAATGTTTCGCTGTTGAAAATGACTTCTACCCGTGCTTCTCCTTGGGCTGTTTTATACAATAATATATTAGAACTTAGCGAATTATGCATAAATTCTGCCATTGAGACAGATTGCGAGAAAAAGTCTCGTGCCTGTTGAACAAGCAACTTTTTGCCATCAGCATTTTCCGCAATAATTATACATGCCATACGAGAAAGACGGAATATATTCACCTTGCGGAATGAACCGTTTCCGATCCTGACCATATCAACCGCTTGGTTGAAATGCTCGTCCACATTCATTCCTTTCTCTCCGGCTACCTTGATGGCTTTGTCTATGACCCGTTGGAATTTCCAATAAGCAGAATAGCCCATTGCACCACAAAGGTCACGGGAACTCCAGTATTTATTCCCGTATTCATCCTTGCGGCATATATTCTCAAATGAAGGTGTCATCTGAGATATGTTGTCATTTTCACCCATTGCTATTACTTTCTGAACTATTCTACAATGCCTAATTCTTTCAGGTACACTTCAATCTCTTTATCGAGTTCAGCACGTTTGGCTTCCAATTCCTTTATTTCTGCCATTACAGCTTTAATATCAATAGGTTCTTCCTCTTCAAAGGTATCAACATAACGAGGAATATTCAAATTGTAATCATTCTCGGCTATTTCTTGAAGAGAGGCAAGATGACTATACTTTTCTATTTCCTTACGGTCACGATAGGTCTCAACAATCTTTTGAATATGCTGTTCCCTAAGCTTGTTTTGTGTCTTGACCTTTTCAAACTCTTTGCTGGCATCAATAAAAAGGATATTATCATCCTCCTTGCGACATTTCTTGAATACAAGAATACAGGTCGGGATGCTCGTACCATAGAAAATATTGGCAGGCAAACCGATAATGGCATCCACATAGTTTTTCTTTTCTATGAGAAAACGACGGATCACTCCCTCTGCATTTCCTCGGAATAGTACACCATGCGGAGCAACACAAGCCATCGTACCACCTTCGTTCAAATGGTAAATCATGTGCAGGATAAAAGCATAGTCGGCTGTCTTGCGTGGTGCAAGCCGTCCTGCTTTACTGAAACGGTCATCGGTATTGAATTTGTCGGCGGCACTCCATTCAGCAGAGAACGGAGGATTTGCTACAACAGCATCAAATTGGGTGTCGCCAAAGGCATCCCATTCAAGTGTATCACCGTTTTCTATCTTGAAATTACTGAACTTAATGCCGTGAAGCAACATATTCATTCGAGCAAGATTGTAGGTTGTCGGATTCTTTTCCTGTCCGTAAATATCTACAGCGTTACCAATACTTGCAGCACGAAGCAACAACGAGCCGCTACCGCAAGTAGGGTCATAGACATTGCGCAAACGCTGGTGTCCAATGGCAACAATCTCTGCTAAGATACGGCTAACTTCCTGCGGAGTATAGAACTCTCCAGCCTTTTTCCCGGCTCCCGCAGCAAACTGTGAAATCATATATTCGTAAGCATCACCCAATATATCAATCTCTTGCGATGCCTCTAATCCAAAATTTATATCGTCCAATGCAAGAAGCACATTGCTGACAAGTGTATTTTTATCATCGGCTGTCTTACCCAATTTAGGTGAAGCCAAGTCAATATCTGAGAACAAACCGCCAAAATCATCTTCGCTGTCTTGTCCCAAAGTACTGTCCTCAATACGCTTCAATGAGCGTTCAAGCATGGGTAAGATGTTTTCTTTTCGCTTGATAGCTTCAATTACTGACGAAAACAAAAATTGGGGCTCAATGAAATAACCGATATTCTCCAGGCATTGGTTCTTTGCTTCCTCTTGCAATTCAATAGCATCGGCATCGTCCGTTTCCCACAATTCCTTAAAAGTTATATCATCATCTGCCAAAGCATTGTTGGCGTATTTTTCTATTTTCTCCGACAGGTATTTATAAAAAATGAAACCTAATGTAAAATACATAAAGTCGCTTGCCGACATATTACCACGCAAACGGTTTGCAACCTCCCAAAGCTGGTCACGGAGTTTCTGCTGTAATTCTTCGCTCATTATTTCTAATCTTTAATTACTGTAAAATAAATTCTTTAATCTGCTTAGTCAATAATGCTTTACGCTTTTTGATAAAATCAAGGAAATAGTCTAAACTATAGTCGTTCATTTCAGGTATATGATGACGTTCCTTAAAATTAGCATCTCGATCTTTTAGCCATAAATCAAAAGGTTTAGCATTTTTAGATTTATTTTCTGAGTCATCCAACAATTCTAAATTCAAAATTGAATTATAGCAGGCCTGGTACTTTTCTATAGTTACATCATCATATCCTTTTGCACGAAGATTTTTTATTTTAAATTCATTTTGAGGATAAATATGGTCTTCATTGTATTTCTTATCTTTCCAATCTCTCCCTTGATACAACAATGATAAAATCAAATAGCTATATTTAGTACCATAACTATAGTTCAGCATATTTTCTATCTCCATATCGTTGAATGTCATTTCAATTTTCAATTCTTTACTAAGTTCAACATAGGGGAAATAGTCTGTTGCTAATTTAACAACAGGTCTCATACTATTCAATTTATTATCAGTTGAACTACCTAGCACTCCTTTAAGCAGCATCATGATAATCCATTTTTGAATATTATTTTGATCCTCAACATCTTTCAAATTAGAGGAAGTGAGATAGCCTTTGTTTTTCCCTCTCAAATATTGAGCAATAGGAAGTAACACCAACCTTGCTACTAAATTTTTATCTGTAAAGCCATAACGACTAACCAATTTTATACTATTGGCAATGGCATCTTTTGTTTCATCCCAATGATCTTCTATACATTCTAGGTTTTTCTTCGTGAATGAACTAAGTTTATACTGTATAGGAAGATTTTCTGTTAGATACATCGCCCCTTTCATCACAAAGTCTTTACCAAAATTATAACCAGTTCCTATCTTGTTAATTTCATCTGTAAATTCATTGATTTCTTCTCTTGCGTTCAAATTCCTCCATTTAGCAGTCGCTGTTGACAAAAGAATATCGCTATATTCTAGTTTTTGGCCACCAGTATTGGTACGAATAAATATCTCTAAAACCTTATCATAATCATCAGATTTTTCCTCGTAATAATTTATGTTTTGAGATACATTTACTACACTAAAAAGTTTACTTATCATTTTTCGAGCTTTTTTCTTAGCTTCATCATCAAAAGCATTAAGCTGATTTTCTATAGAATCTTTAGCATCTTCTGCATCATCATAATTTAATATATCTCCAACACGATACCATAATTGAGGATAATCTGTTCTTTGCAGAGGTGTTTCATCCTCTTTAAATAAAAATTGATATGTCATCTCCTCTGGATTATCATCTCCCTTATCCCAAAGAAGATTTAAATATAGTCTTGTTGTTCGCCACTTTCGATAAAAAAAACGATATGAACCACGTAAGGCTATATTTATAGATGTTATTCTCTGCTGTCCATCAAGAACCAAATATATATCTTGATTTACACCATCCAAATTAGCCTCTTTATTATGCGGTTTTGCTTGATCAAAGTCTTTTATAAATTCATATGAAGTCCAATCTTTCTTCTTTTCTTCTCTAATCTTCCAAAAAAGGAAAGAACTAATAGGATATCCACACATAATAGAATCAAACAGTTTTTCTACTTGCGCTGGATTCCAAACGTATTCTCTCTGAATAGCAGGTAAAAAAGTATTCCTCCCTATTCTTTCGGATATTAAATCCTTTATCGTAGTATTAAAATAAGCCATATGTTTATTCCTTATTCTTATTTATTGTTTGACGCAACAAGTTAAAAACAAAATCTATTTCAGCATCGTTTTTCAATGGGAAACGAACTTCATAAGCCCCATTTCCCCAATGTCCAACTTCTGACACATCACGAGTAATACCTTCTGGGTCTTTGAGTGTTCCTTTCTTAGCATTGAGAAACAGCCTTATTCCCTTGTTTTGCATAACTATATCACAAAATACCTTTCCTCCTATTTTGAAACCTATAGTTTTCTTTTTGGGATATATTGTAATATCCTCTCCAAATGATAGCAAAAACTCTTTGATTTCTGTATAGATGTTGAGAAAATCATCTTTTATGTTCTCTAAATGATCCTGTTCGCTATAAACTTTAATTTCTTTACTTACCGTTGTTATTGCCTCACTATTAGAAACCGTTTTAATACTTTCCTTGCTTGAACGGTTTACTATCTGTTCAAATGAAAGCGTATCATTTGTAAAACGTTTGATTTCCCATAGTTCTATAGGCAAGTCTTTGAAATTGATAGCTTCTTTTTGATAAGTTGTAAAATTAGGTGAAACAAACAACACCTTTGACTGAGACCAATCCACATCGTTTCGTTTGAGTGCACCCGACTTAGACTCGTTGTACTCTAAAATAAATTCAGCCTTGTTATTTAACATCAGGGATAGATAAGCATAACCTTGGTCTATTACACTAAAATTCTTATCTCTTTTATATTCTATTATTACAAAGGATTTTTTCTCTGAATCAAAAGCCAAAGAGTCTATACGGAAAGAACCAATAGAAAATTCCGTCTTGATGAAATCAAGCCCAAGCAACGTCTGGAGATTCCTTTCAACGATGTTTTGAATTTCCTTCTCCAACTTAAATGGCATCTCTTTTATAAGCGTTAGTTGCTCATTATTTATCTTGTATGTTGACATCCTTATTCCCAATTAAACGTTTTTATAATACTACGCAGTCTTTCCATTATTCTCGTCAAAGCCTTTCGGGTTTTGATAAGACCAAGATGTTTCTCTTTCAATGCCTTTTGTATAATCTCCGGCTGCTCTTTTTGTAAATAGTCATACTCCTTCATGTAATGATTAAGCACCTCCGCTGAAATCTGTTCTTCATCAGCCAAATCATTTACGGCCTTAGTGCGTTCTGACACAATATATTGGTTTAATCGTTCTTCCAATTCGTTTGTTCCGTCAGCCTTATTACGACCGTTCATGAAATTCTCCTTGTCTTCATCAACATTCTTTTTGATAAAACCGTCAATGAGTTTGGCTTTGCCACGCATTCCGGCATCCTTAATCATTGTATCAATGATATTCTGGCGTTTTTCAGAATAATCATCACTATAAGGGTCAAGGTCATTAATTAGTGCAAGAATGTAAGCCACATTGATAATGTCACTGTGTAAGAGCTCAAGACAGAAATCAATATCTTCCAATCCTTGGTTATTTCCGTATGGAACAGGATCTTCCGCAACAGTTGACGGTGCAGCAGGTGGGTCAATAAACCCGACTGTAATATCAAGATATTTACTCTTATAATCGTTAAACTGTTGTTCAGTCATGCCGAGGTCTTCAGCATCCTCGCTGTAATCTTCGTATATCTGTATTTCTGCATGTTTACGGATAATATCACGGAATGCAAGCACAAAATTCTTCTTGTCATTTTCGCTTTGCAGAAAGTCTATACTACTTGGTGTTGGATATTTTTGCAGAAAATCAGTTGCCAAACTCTTATACTCCTGCTTTACTTTTTCAAACGGAGGGCGTACTATATCTTCAGGATTATCAGAGTTGCTGAACAATTTAATAGACGTATCAACATTGTTTTTCAAATCTCTGAAACAAACTATTTTACCAAAACGTTTCTTCTCGTTCAACACTCGGTTGGTTCGACTGAACGCTTGCAGCAAACCATGATATTCCATATTCTTGTCCACATAGAGCGTATTCAGCTTTTTACTGTCAAAGCCTGTAAGGAACATACCCACAACAAGACAAAGATCAAGCGGTTTCATATCCGCCTTCTTCTTTTTCATGCGCAGATTGATGTCATCATAGTAAGCACGGAAGTTCTCCGTGGTAAAAGATGTGCCGAAGTTTTCATTATAATCGTCCATGATGGCTTGCAGTTCATCCGCCTCACCCACGCTCTCTTTTGCATACTGCCCTGTACCCATGCCGGTCTGTTCATCATCCTGACTATTGTTAGCAGCATAAGTAAACACAGCACCAATACGGATTTTCGGATTCAACGATCTGAATATCTTGTAATAGCGTATAAGCATCGGCACGGATTGCACCGCAAACAAAGCATCAAACTCTCCATCGAATGTAGATTTGTTAAAATTGTTAAGGATAAATTTGGCAATCTCCTCCATACGAGCTTGGTTATCGTTATCAACTATTTCGTTGCCGTGATAATACTCCACAAGGAAGCCAAGCACATTTTCATCCGCTATTGCATCTTTAATAAGATATTTATGAAGACAGTTTCCGAATATTTCCTTAGTGGTATGTCCATCCACCGCATTCTCGGTGAAGATAGGTGTTCCAGTAAAACCGAATATTTGGGCATTGCCAAAAAACTTCATTATCTTCTTATGACTATCCCCAAAATGACTGCGATGGCACTCATCAAATATCATAACGATACGTGAATGACGGATAGCATCAATCTTGCTGCTATACCACGTCTTACTAACTGCCGCATTAAGTTTTTGAATGGTGGTTATGATAATTTTGGAATTGCTTTGAAGCCGTTTCACTAATTCATCCGTATTATCAGTACTATCTACAGCCCCTGGTTCAAACGCTTCGTATTCCGATTGAGTCTGGGTATCAAGGTCGTGTCGATCAACAACAAACATAACCTTATCCACATCGTCCAATTCTGACACAAGTTGTGCGGCCTTGAACGAAGTCAATGTCTTTCCTGCACCTGTAGTATGCCAGATATAGCCGTTATCGTTGGAGTTCTGCACACGATCCAGAATCTTCTCCACTGCATAGAACTGGTAAGGACGAAGTACCATCAAGCACTTGTCGCCCTCATGCAGCACAATATACTTTCCTATGATTTTGCCAAGCGTACATTTTTCCAAGAAGAATACGGCAAACTTATCCAATTCATTGAACGGATGATTGGCAGCATCTGTCCAGTTGAATGTGAACTTATACCCACTATTTGGATTATTGGCAAAATAGCGAGTATTAACACCGTTGGATATGACAAACAGTTGGATATAATCAAACAATCCGTGAAACGAAGTCTTGTGATAACGCTGTATTTGGTTGTATGCCTGTTTAAGTTCCACGCCACGACGTTTCAATTCAATCTGCACAAGTGGCAAACCATTGATTAGAATCGTCACATCATAGCGGCATTTTTTACGTCCTTCCACCGTAATCTGGTTGGAAACCTGAAATTCATTCTGACACCACTGCTGCCTATTTAGAAATTCCACCCATATACGCTGTCCATCAGCCGTATCAAGCGGATATAAGTCACGGAGTTTCTTTGCCTTTTCAAAGCGAGTACCACCTTCAAGGTATATGAGAATCTTCTCAAACTCTTCTGCCGTAAACTCAGTACGTCCGTGCTCTTCCAATCGTTTGCGGTTGTGAATCTCCAACTGCCGCTTGAAATTGGTATAAAGATTATCTTCCTCGACAATCTGGACATACTCGTAGTCCATTTGTCGGAGTGTAGCTATCAGTCCGGCTTCCAATGCCGCTTCGCTTTGTGTTGACATATTCTTGTCCTGCTGTGGTGTTATTACTTATTTATTCTAGCTTGCAATATCTTGATACCTAATGCATTTTCTATTTTGCATAAGGTTTCCAACGACAAATTTTCTCGACCTTTCAACACTTTAGAAACATACTGCTGGGTACAATTCATTTTCTCAGCCAGCACTCGTTGTGTCATGCCAAGTTCCTCCATCCGGTCCGACATAGTTGCAGCTATAGCCTGTGAATGGCAAACCCAATCCTCTCTTTTGTTTTCCATTATATTCTTTACTTCTTCTAAAGCGTTGTCTATCTTTCCTTCAGCCATTGTATGAATCAAAAATACCTTTGCCTTATTTTATAGGCAAAGGTACTATAAATAATTGAGATAACACAACTTTCAGGTTGTTGTTTGATAGCCAAAACTTAAGAATCACCTATTGTACAACAGAACTATAATGTTTTATTGCTTTACGTATAACATCTTTTTATTAGGGCATCGCCTATCTAGTTCAAATCCGTAATTTCCTTTTGATACGGATTGAAATTTTTCATCTCCATCCTTAATAGTTAATATTTTTAATTTCTTCCACCTACCATCTTCCTCGTTGAAGAAATTTATTTATGCTGATGTTCAACATATTGACTTATCGGAAATGAATTTTAGCAAAACAAACTATACAATCTGAAACGTCCTGAGGCAATAGGAGGAATGGACGGACAAACAAATTATTTGTTTCCACACAGATTAAAAGGGTAAAACAACTTTTTATTCTAAGTTACTCTAAAAAAGGAAGTTTACAATTTATTTGAGAAATGCTCCAATTTATATACTGCTTATTATTGATATGCCAAATTGTCATACTATGACAGGTGGTATATAATTTGTTTTGTTATAATTGTATTAAAACTAATAATATGGCGACAGATATAAATCAGTATTTATCCGAGTCGATTGAGACTCATAAAATGAAACATATTCAAAAGGAAGTTGATGCCTTTCAAGCAAAAGCGGATGAAGTAAAAAGCAAATTGGAGACTCATTATGGGTGTAATTTGTATTATGTCTTTCGCTCCGGATCATTTGCCAAAAATACCGCTATAAATATTAAATTTGATATTGATCTGGTAGCTCCTTTTAAATACGAAAGTTTTGACACTCTCGAAGCTATGTATAATGATGTATATGACTTTTTGGTTAATGAATATAAAGATGGAACTTATATCAGAAAGCAGAAAGTTTCTATTGGTCTCACATTCCCTATTGACAAAAATGGAGTTATTGTCAAGTTGGATGTTGTCCCGGGACGAGAGCTCAATAAAGATGATTATCCTAATACAAAAAATCTGAATTTGTATTTCAACGAGGACCATTGGGGATATAAAAAGGGCTCTCGACAAAAAACAAATATCCATGCCCAAATTGATCATATTTCCGGCAAGTCGGAAGAACGTAAAGTGATACGATTGCTTAAGATTTGGAAAAACACCAATCATCAGGACTATAAGTCTTTTATGTTGGAATTGTTTACAATTAAAGCAATGGCATCATACTCGGGTGACAATAATTTATGGGATAAGCTTAAATATGTAATGACATATATTGCTGATAATGTTACGGATGAAAGTTTTCGTCTAATTGACCCGGGCAATTCTAATAACAATGTGCTTTCTTCTATTGACATGAATAAACGCAGTATGTTGTCAACAACAATGCGAACTATCATCAATGCGATTGATAATGATTCAAATAGCGTTGCCATTTATTTCCCGATTAATGCAAAATATCAAAAACAGGAAAACAGATACGGATACAAATCAGGATCATCTGGGCCTTCATATCCGCCAACAAGTCAAAGATTCGGAGAGTAAATGAGGATTGAAGATATAAACAATGTATTGGAGGGACTTTCCTTTATACACATAGAAACCCCATTCAAGGTTGACGACGGTAGTACAATAATAGGTGCTGTGGGTATACTTGTAGAAGGTATGCCGTCAGCACTTGTGTTTCAAACATCCATATCAAGTTACTATCCATATAAGGTACAAGGTATTGAACCTATTCAGTTCCGTAACAACTCACTAATGGAATACCCTCATATTATGGCTGGCGGTTCACTTTGTCTTCATACATCATATTGGGTAGACCCGATTCAAAGGTTGAAGTCTGATTTTTTACAGTTGAGAGATTGGGTAGTAAAATACTATGTAAATAAAGAAACGGATGTTCATTATGAACACATTGTTGTAGAGCCGTCAACTGTAGATGATTGTTACTTTGCCATACAATTTACTCAATTCGAGAAAAAGGTGGAAGCAGATAAATATGGATATGCATTCCTTGCTCCAATAATGGACGGCGATTACAATGGAAAAGTAGTTAAGAATTTTGTTGTACAATCAATTGGAGACGCAAATGGGAATAATAGAATTAAGTGTTTATGGAGTTCTAAATATGATGAATTAAAGTACATTCTTTGCCCATATGTGGTTTTAAGTAAGATTCCTTGTAAATACAACAAATTTGCTTTGGATGATTTCAAAGATCTTAATGATTATTTTACCTCTGAGCAATTGAAATTTTTGCACTCATACGAGAATAGATTTAACAAGAAACTTGGTGGATATCCAGTTCCGATATTGCTCGGGTATAAAATACCAAGTGGGGAGTTGCATTGGATAGCATCGCTCTCCAAGGTAGGCAATTTCCCAACGGAAGGCATACCGGAAACCAAGAATGGAATAAAGACCGGAAGATGGTTAACCAAATTTTATCAAGATAGAATCCAATGGGCAATGACATATGATGCTTCATACAATTTATTTTTCGGAAGAGGAGCATTCTGTGAGACATTTACCAAAAAGAAAATATTGGTAATAGGAGTGGGAGCTATTGGAAGTATGTTTGCTAAAACATTGGTAAAATGTGGTTGTACCAATATTTCTTTGCTCGATTACGACTTAAAGAAGCCTGAGAACATTTGCCGTTCCGAATATACTTTTTTAACAGGAGTTACAGATAAAGTAACGGAACTTTCAGCAGAATTATCTGCGATAAGCCCTTATGTAGAAATTAAGTGCCTACCTAATCAGTATGATTTTGCTATAAAATCATCTAAATTCAATAAACAATATAAAGAATATACGATAAATGAATTAGATAGTTATGACCTTATTTTCGATTGTTCCACGGATGATGACTTGATGCACATATTGGAAGAATTGAACCTGAAGCCCGAAATTATAAATATCTCAATTACCAATCATGCCTCGGAGCTAGTTTGTGCATTTTCTCCCAATATTGAGCATTTTGTTAACATTGTATTCAATAATATGCTGCATAATGATGACTTAGATATGTATGAGCCTACGGGATGCTGGAGCCCGACATTCAAAGCGTCATATAATGACATTGCACTGATGATACAATACGCAATACGACATATCTATAACATGCTGAATGGAACGGAAATGAAGCAAAATTTTATTCTTAGGGATACTGACAATGGTTTAAAAATATTAAAATATTGATTTACAAAGACAATATACATAATCTCAGTCTTGAAATAGACAATAAGATAGTGCAAGAAATCCAAAAACAGGCGTTTGAAGCTCTTCCGAATGAGACTGGAGGATTCCTCGTTGGTAAATATTCGGCTGACAACAACACCGCAATTGTTTCTCTTGTTCTAACTCCTGTTAAAATCATATCAGGACCGACTTGTTTTCAGAGAGAAACAGAAGGAATGGAAAGTGTTTGGGATGAACTATATAAGGAAGGTTTAGTCTATTTAGGCGAATGGCATTCCCATCCCAATGGAAGTTCAATGTATAGTGTAACAGACAAAAAAGCTCTTACTAATATAGCTCGGAGTGAGACGGTCCTTATCAATAATCCAATTATGATGATTGTGAGCTTATCAAAAAAGAAGATTAACCAGATGAGCGCTTATTATTATAACAATGGTAAAATCATAGAATATGAAAGAGAATAAAATTGATATTAAAGAGTTATTTACCAGCCTACAATCCCAGATGCAGGGGATATTGGCTACCAATTCGAAGTTCATAACACACCCCGGCAGTGAAGGTGATTCCCTTGAAAATGCATGGATAGATTTGCTGAGAAATTACCTACCAAATCGGTACAGTGTTGATAAAGCAATGGTTATTGATCATAAAGGTAATGTGAGCCAGCAGATTGATATTGTCATATATGATAATTGGTATACTCCCTTTATTTTCAATCAGAATGGATTTAAGTATATACCTGCCGAGGGTGTATATGCTGTATTTGAGGTGAAGCCTGATATTGGAGGAACATCCGCCGGTAAGCACAATATTGTATATGCTGGAGAAAAAGTCGCAAGTGTTAGACGACTTATGAGAACTAGTACTCATATGATTAATTCAGGTCAAAAGTATGCCCCTCGACCGTTAACTAAAATTATCGGAGGTATTCTCGGCACCAATTGTTCACAAAAAGAAGATACCGTCGAAAAGCATATTAAAGAACTTTCTGGATTTTATACATTAGAAATGGGGTGTACCATTGAAAACGGTAGTTTCTTTGTTGACTATAACAACAAAGAGGGAGAAACTGAAATTAAGACTGCGAATTTCGAGGATTTTCAAAAATACTACAATAACAGAGAATTTAATTCTATCAAATTCAGCAATCCAAATCATTCCCTGATTATGTTTCTGATGCAGCTTACAAGTTATTTGCAACAATCAATAGGTACAGTGCCAGCAATCGATATGCAGAAATATTTGGACAACATTAACGAAACTATCGATGATGAAATTTAATCAGAGAAGTTCTCAGTTTATCAGCATTAGAATTTCAAGGTAGTGTAAACTGAACTGTGTCAAGTCTTGTTTACACTACCAAAATCCCAACAGCTATGGAAATGACCTATGTCCACCCAAGGACACCAGGCATTAAGCATTGCTCTTTATGGAGATAGCAGGCCTCTGAAACGGCCTGTTATTTTTATTCTGGGTATCAATGCGCTCGTTCGTTTTCTTTACTAGGGCACTGAAGTAATTTTTGCCACAAAATTGAATATTTTTTGTGGCATTATACATCATTGTGGTATTCATTCAATCTTCATCATCCTCGTATGAACAAGTCCAATCTTTCGTCTGAAACTCTTTCCCAAAGGCCTCCAAATCCGCACTAAGTCTCTCTTGCAGACCCTCTTCTCCGTCATCACCACTCATCATCCGATCTACGCGAGTTGCATATATTTCTGCTATACGCATTTGCCGATAGGCTTCCTTCATAACATTTATCGTCTCGTCAGACAGATTCAAGACATCAGCGTCATACGGATAGCGGTCATAATAACAATGATGGATTGAGTATAATACCGGAATCTGTTCGCCGTCAGAAGTGTCAGACATATATCGCGTTGTTGATTGGAATATCACCCCATCACCAAAGAATTGTCGGTCTACATATTTTTGTTCTGCCTTAACGATAGTTGTATCTCTTAGAAGAAAAGATTCCGCATCTTTATAACTGGCAAAACTCATGTAGTCCTTATAGCTATGGTATGAGCCAAAGCTATCTTTCTCGTAAATAGTCCAATAGTTTTCATAAACCTTTTCTGGCTTTGGCTGTAAGGCTCTTGCTATATCACGCTCAATAGTATCCGCTATCTCGCGCATTGCATATGTGCTCCTATCAAAATATCCGCCACTCATAGTTCTTTAATTTAATCAATTCATTTCATCAACTCAACAACATCTTCCGGCAACATCGCATTCCCTGCATCATCTTTCGGAGCATTCTTAAGGAGCAACATCGGAACAATGGTATAGTTCTTGGCAAACGGCAATAAATTAGCCTTGCGAAGAAGTTCAGTTGTTAACTGTTTACCATTCTCTTGATTTGTCCATTTACATTCTCCAACCAGCAGATATTTTTTATCAAGAGATTCAGCCATTACATCAAATTCCACTTGTTCAGGCTTCTTATCCTCATTGAGAACAGAACCCCACCAGCGTTTTGCCTTACCGTAAACAATTCCATTGACCATATTTCCCGTTACAGCATCCCTGCATAGTTTTTCCCAATGCATACTCACATACTCCGAGAAATGGGCTGCCAATGCCTGTTCTAATGGTAAACGACGACCAAGCTCGATGAACGAACGGTTAGGCACGACAAACTGATAGTAGAATGCCATAAAAGGGTCTGCAATCTTATATAGGCTCTTTTTTGCATTCTTTTCGTCAATTCCGAACGGAACATCTTTCTCTAAAAATCCGAGGTCAATAAGTTTCTTCAATGGACGTGACAGATTAGTTGCAGGCTCATTACATCTGGCAGCAATCTCAGAAAGACGATTTGCACCGGATCCGATATAGGACATGATTGTAGAAGTCTTGACAATGTCCTTCACATCATCTTGAAACAGTTTTATCGGCTCCTCGTAAAGAGTGCCATTTACAGAAAGGATATTGTGCCACAACGCATCGGAAAGTGAACTTCTGTTTTCTCGCAGTTCCCAGTAACGAGGCACACCGCCCCATACAGCATACTCTTCAACGGCACCCACAGCGTCAAGGTTCAAAGCCTCCTGAATATACGGCAAGCGTATAGGCATAAGTCTCATAATCTCATCAGCACGGCCATAGAGAGGTGCCGTAGAATCAAGAAACAGTCCATACATCATATTTTGCGATGAACCACAAAGTACAAGATTATACTTCAACTGCTTTTCATCAACAAATTTCTGCAACACTGACGGCAGTTCCGGGGATTGTTCCACCAGATACGGAAATTCATCCAGGCATAGCGTGAAACGCTTGTCTGTGCGATAATTGACCGCACGAAACAGAGACTCCCAATCCGGATAAGTCAACTTGTCAAAATCAGGAAATACTTGTGCTACTACCTTTGCAAGTAAAGTCCTTTGGTGCTGTCCTTCCGAACGGTCAGCAAGGAAATATACATCACTGTCCGACAACACCCTTTTGATAAGTGTTGACTTACCCAATCGCCTGCGACCGTACACTACGACCAACGAGGACTTCTCTCTTGAAAGAGCATCCCTCAGTCGTGCTGTTTCTTCTATTCTATCAACGAAGTTCATATTCAACATTAATTATGTATTGCAAACATAATGATTATGCAGCATAATACAAAATTTCAAGCCAAGTGTTTTTCTATATGGCAAAAGAATTTAATGTAAGGTAAGCGTCTCCAGGATGCCGTATCAGCATAAGAAAAGCAGGGTCACTGGCCCTGCTTGTTCTTTTTCCAGCGGTCTGGAAGTATATCTCTGTACGCTTCCAGTGTGGCGGACCTCTGCAAGACATCCGCTCTGTTAAGTATGTCTGTGAGGTACTCGAAGAAGTTTATCTTGTGCAGCCTGCATGAACATGCGAGAGAGTAGAAGATGCAGCCACGCTCTGCTCCGGCATGGCTGCCGAAGAAAAGGGAATTCTTTCTGGACAAGGATATGTACCTGTTGATTCTCTCAATGAGATTATTGTCCCACGAGTAGTCTCCACCAGTAGTTATAGCTTCGATACCATCCCATTCGTTGAGCATGTATTTGGCGGCCTTGAACATCTGCGACTTTGGAGGATATTTCCGAGGTTGAGACTTGATCTTGAGAAGCATCTCCTTCATCTGCCTGAGTATATGAGACGCATACTCCTGTCGCCACCTCAGATTATCTTTGACCGTCCAGCCGTCTTCTCCGATCTTATGCTTATGTTCATTCTGATAGAGCTGATTGGCTAGAGTCAGTATCTTGTCTGCATCAGCATTGCCTTTCATGTCCAGGAACTCTCTCTTGCAATGCTGAAGACAGGCTAGTCTTAATATCTTTCCTCCGGACTGTGCTGCGACTTTCTTGTAAGCTCCCAGGCCATCTGACTGTATCGCTCCGCTATATCCCTTGAGCTCTTTCAGTATTACCTCTTCGCTTCTTGAACCATCATCATAGAAGAAGTATGCCAGGCCGAGATGTGCTGCTACAATCACCCAGACATAACCCTTGCGGCTTCCCTTGCCGTCATTCAGTTCCTTCTTTACGAGAACTCTGTGGTAGGTCTCATCGCAGCAGAGATAGTTATCTTCTTTGACTGCCTTCTGCATCGCCTTGTATAAGTTTTCGAACAGAAGTGCTGTCTTCTTCAGCAGCCCGTGAGCGGTCTGTTTGTCGATATTGAAGCCGTTCTCGTTAAAGTACGCCACGATACGTTCCACCGGCATTGAGTACAGATAACGGAGCTGGGCTATGCCTGAGATGAACGACCCGTCGAAGCTGGAGTTCTGAAGAGGTGCAAGAGGAGCCTTTGCGCTTACAAGCTTATCTCCATCCTTTACTGTGTGGATATAATACAAGTGTTTGATGAACCTTGGAGGTATCATCTCATAGCGGACAGTCTCTCTTGTACTGAGTGGCTTCCGTCCTTCCATGCCGTCAGGATACACGTCATGCTTGACTGTCTCCATCTCGAAATGCATATTACGCTTTGCACCATTGTTACCGCGGGACTTGCGCTCAACTTCCTTCTGAGCAATCTCTTCTTCTGTCTTAGGAGTTACTGGAGTAGATGCTTGTTTCTCTGACTTCTTCTCAAGAAGCTTTGACATGCCACGAACTTGATTGTTGGCCTTGTCGAGACTCTTGTCGCGTTCTTTCAGGAGAGACTCCAGATTCGCTATAGTCTCGCGAAGCTCTGAGATGGTCACGACCATGGCATTCATGCTGGCAGACATGTTGTCAATAGTGAGTCTCAGCTGATCGTTTGTCGCATTCGACGCCTTCAGCCGAGACTCCAAAAGTTTGATTATCATGTCCTTTCCCATACATCTAAGGTACGAAGAAAAACGAGATATGTAATAGTTTTTAAGATTTATTTTATTGGTAATTAAAAGATTATCTGCATATAAACTGTGTTCTATAACGTTTGCGGAACTGCACACTTTCAAGTGAGATGCCGGACATTATGAAAGAGAAAGTCTCCCAGGAGAGCTCATAATATCCGGTATCGGCATTCTTTCGAGGCATCTCAAACGAGCCTCTCTCCAGATGCTTCTGATAAAGAAGAAAACCATCATTATCCCACTTCAGAAGCTTGACAGACTGGCGATTCTTGGAAAAGAACACGAACACATCTCCAGTCATCGGTGCCAGTGGAGACTCTGAGATAATCAGATTGAACAGGGAGTCTATTCCCTTGCTCATGTTCACGGGATGCTGGCACATGAAGTAACTCACATTGTTTGATAGCCCGAACATCACATACCTCCTACCATCCTACAGTGGCTGCGATAGATTGCCAATAAATCTGCAATACCCTCTGCAGTGCCTTCTTGAAGCGACAGGTTCACTCCGTCCGGGAAGGTGATGCTGTTGCCTCGCATGGCTGCTGAAGGCATCGGTGCGGATGAGGGTGCAAACTGAATAAACGAGACAGGCTTAATCTCGGAGGAACCAGCAATCAATGCTGTATCTCGCGTGCAATTAGACTTCTTAAGTGATTTTACAGACAGACCCTTTGTACGGAGCCAATACTTGATACCCTCATAACTAGTATGCGTAATACGGCAATATGATGAGAGAGTTGTCGCCTGACCACTCTGCACCAATGCAGAAAAATCAGCCCAGACACGCGTATAGCGGATACTTGCTAACTCAGGAGTGTGATTACATTGTGCTTCCATATCTACATAATTTTAATGAAGCACAAAGGAAAATCAGGCAGATGCAGACGTCAAGACGTAAATCTGGAGACGCTTACAATGTAAGGTGATGTGAGGCATGAACTCGTCAGCAATACGCTAAAGCCTCAATATATCATATAGTAACTAAAAATGCTCCTTTTTGTATATTATATGATATGTTGGGGCTTTAAAAATTCAGTTATTCGAAAATTTCCAATAACTGAATTTTTGCTTGCCAAAAGAAAAAGATATGTCTCCACTCTCAACTTGACTTTAATGACCGTTATTATATACACGGGCAATAAAGTTAAGTCAAATAGAGGGAGAGAAGAAAATTAGCTTACTTACTGGTATTATTTTCTTTTCGCCAGCAATGAAATTCTATACATAATCTTCCGTAAACCTCATAGCACAGCTGGCAAATTTGCACCAAAAACCACCTTTTTTATCAAAGTCTTTTCATTTGTTTTCCTTGTACCGGAAAAACGCATTATCTTTGCAAAAGTTCAGCGAAGAATAAAGAGCAAAATCAGACTTTCCTACCGTTTAAGTTTCAAACTATTGGTAGTCAATTAGTCTAATATGCTGCATCGGAAAGCGCCAGGAGAAGGGAGTGTAGAAGAAGATCAAGGATAAGATCTGCGGGA
>ONZY01000877.1_pt1 | contig 24957 bp, 23 predicted proteins | sample 1671451 | NCBI WGS metagenome assembly ONZY01 (sample SAMN06348158, study PRJEB24527) | human gut metagenome | biome: human gut; feature: ankylosing spondylitis patient; material: feces | host: Homo sapiens | place: China | collected 2015-10 | reverse complement strand
ACGACCAGCGACTGCATATACAACTGCATGAGCCGCTGGCTTCTATTGCCAGCGGCATCCGGTCGGATGCGTCCTTTTTCATTTGCGATTGTATGTTACGCGCGCTCGGCCTCTTCAACGACCTTGAGCAGCGAGCCGTCCTTGATGATCTGATAGGACTTTTCGATGTCGATGCTGAGGTTGCGGTCGGCATCATAGTAGGGGATGGTCTTGCGGTAGGCGTCCTTGAGGGGACCGGTGACCTTGCCGAGCTTGAGCAGATTGTCGGCTCGCTGGTCGCGGCGCATTTCGACGGCCTGAGCGGCGTGCATCAGCTCCATGCCGAGCATGTAGCGCAGGTTGTCGACGATGCGGAGAGAACGCATACCGGCAAGCGGCAGGTTGCTGGCATGATCCTCGATGCCGTTGGCGAAGGAAGTGATGTCGAGCGTCGTCGTGTTGGCGAGCCAGCGGTTCTCGGCATCGAGCGCGGCGAAGGTCTTCTGCATCGTGGAGAACGCGATGGTCTTGACCTCGTGCGGCGTCAGAAAGCGGTTGAGCCCCGTAAAGCTGGGGTCGACGATCTTGTAGAGGCGGTTCGTAATGGCGTGGGACATGTGGCACAGCGCCGCGGCCAGCATGTCGACGCCGAGGGAGAGGGTCGTGACCTCAAAGTTCGGGCTGACGGATGTGGTTCCCTCCTCATAGAGGATGCAGGGATTATCGTCCGTGCGGTTGATCTGGAGCTCAAGGATATTCTTGACGTACTCAAGAGAATCGTAGACAGAGCCGTTGATGGCCGCGCCGCAGCGGAAGGAGAGGGGGTCCTGCAGTGCGCGCTTGGAATCGGGATGCTCAAGATAGCTGCCCTCGAGGAAGCGGCGGCACTCTGCGGCACAATGGATCTGACCGGGCAGGCCACGCACCTCGTTCACGCGCTTGCCGAGCGGCTGGAGGCCGCCGTTGAGACCTTCGAGGTGCAGGCAGTAGATGGCGTCGCTCAGCTTGATGAGCTCTTCGACCTCCTTGACGAGCAGGACCACCATGGATTCGCCCTGCGCGTTCGAGGAGACGATGGAAAGGCCGTCCTTGGGGCCGAGGATCGCGGGCTCAATGCCCTCGGCGCGCATGGCGTCGATCGCGGGGATGATCTCGCCGTGATACTCGACCTCGCCCTGACCGATGATGGCCTGACCGATCATGCTCATCGTGCTCACGTCGCCCTCGCCGACGGCGCCGCGGCGCATGGCACGGGGGTGGATGCCGTGATTTAAGAATTCTTCATACATTTTAAGAATGTTCGAGGCGATACCCGTGCGGCCGCAGAGGGCGGTGTTGAGGCGGATGCACATCATCGCGCGCACTTCTTCGACGCTGGCAAACGGCGAAACGCCGAGGGAGTGGCTGTTGATGAGGTTGCGGTTGTACTGCTCGAAAAAGTCCTGGCTGAATTCGCGGTCCTTGTTCCAGCCCACGCCGTGGTTCAGGCCGTAGACGGGCTTGCCGTCAGCCGCCATGTCAAAAAGCACCTGGCGGGATTTGTCGACGAGGGGGATGACCTCAGGGTCGATCTGGACGGGGCGGCGGTCATAAACGACGGAGTAAAGATCCTCCAGCGTCAGGCCTTTTCCGTTTAAGATCAGAGTTTCGCTCATTTTGTAAAAACCTCCTTGCGGTAAATAAAACAAATTGTTGTCACTTTGATTGTTTATATTATAATAGTGAGCCGTCAAAACAGCGTTGAAAATTATGAAAGAAAAAAATTTACCCCGTTCAAACGATTCAACGTTTTTCCGACTTTACTGTGCTATAGTGTCGTCATCGCGGGAAAGGCAACGAATTTTGCGGTAAGGAAGACGCAAAAATAGGCACCCCGCTCAAACTTCGCAGGGAGGAAGGCAGATCCGCAACGAAACAACAGAAGGAGAAAATGCTTACACTGATTGACAATATTACAATTGTCCTGTGCGTGGTCGGCATCTTCGCCATCAGCATCTTCATGAGCAAGAAGAACACTAATATGGAAGCCTATTATCACGCAAACAAGGCTCTGCCTTGGTCTCTCGCGGTCGGTACGATCGCTGCATCCTGGTACGGCGGCAACGGTACGATCGGTACGGTCGGCTATGTTACCACCATGGGCCTTTCCGCATTCTTTATCTGGTCCATCGGCGCGCACCTTGTGCGTTTCCCGCTGGCTCTGTGGGTTGCTCCCCGCATTTCCGTCAAGGTCAACTCCACGATGACCGAGCTGCTCGACCGTTTCTACGGCCGCATTGCTTCCTTTATCGGCGCGATTGTCCTGCTGGCGACCTGCCTCTCCATCTCTGAGATCGGCGCCTGCGGCTATGTCGGCGTTGCTGCGTGGAACATGAACAAGTTCCTCGCCGCGGCCATCGTCATTGCCATTTCCATCGGCCTTTCCTGCGTTGGCGGCCTGCTCGGCGTCGCCATCACTGATATGATCTTCTTCTTCCTGATGATCGTATCTGTCGCTTTTGTCTTCCCCAGTGCGTTCTACGGCGTGGGCGGCTTCGCTGCTCTCGACGAGATCTTTAGCACGGTTGATCCCTCGATGATGACCCCGTTCGGCGGCATCCCTCTGGGCCGTGCCATCGTGCTGATCCTCATCTGTATCAACGTCTATAAGGATCCCGCATTCTATCAGCGCTTCACCGCTTCCAACGGTCCCAAGACCGGTAAGCGCGCGATGCTGACCTGCTTCTCCATCTGGCTGAGCATGGACGTTTGCCTGATGTTCACCGCTATCGTCATCCGCGCGATGGATCCCGCGCTGACCGTCCAGCCCGAGGTTGCTTACATGCAGCTCGTTCTCAGCGGTCTGCCTCCCGTTGGCCGCGGCCTGTTCGTCTTCGCGATGCTCGGCGCCATCATCTCCACGATGGATACCTACTATCTGGTCGGCGGCGAGATCGTGTCCAACGATATCATCGGCGTCCTGCGCAAAAAGCCCCTTACCGACAAGCAGTCCATCTTCATTTCCCGTATTGCCTGCGTGGTGTTCGGTGTGATCGGCCTGAGCGTTGCGTTCAAGTTCAAGCTGGTCTATGATGCGATGATCCTTGTCACGAGTCTCTCCATGTCTGCGCTGTTCGTTCCCATGATGGCTGCCATCATGTACGATGGCAAGAAGACCAACATGTCCGGCCTCTGCTCCATGATCGTTGGTATCCTCTCTTGGCTCTGGTTTGACTTTAATCCCCTCAGCATTGAAGCCCTCGGCGGTAACGTCGATCCGATGCTCGTGTCTCTGCCTATTTCTTTCGTAGCGTTCCTCATTGGCAACCAGTTCGGTAAGGTTCTCAACACCGGCTTTGCCAAGCCCGACGGCGTGAACATTGAGAAGGGCATGATCATGACCTCCTCCGGCCCCGTCAGCGAGGAAGAGTACAAGAAAGAGATCAAAGTCGAGTGGCTCGGCATCGACGGCGCTCTGTGCCTTGTCTATGTGGCACTGGCCGCGTTCTACAGCTTCGGCATCATCAACCGTATCGACTGGATCATCGGTTGGGTCGCCCCGCTGGTTGCCGGTATCTCCACCACCGCAATCTTCCTGCGCTATCTGTATCAGGTCTTCACCTTCGGTAAGACTCCTGCTCAGAAGAAGTAATTCAAATGCTCCAAGAGAAGGCAGACCTTTCCGGGTTTGCCTTCTCTTGCTCTATCGTTCGCTGATCTGGCGGGCGATAGGGCAGGTCATTCCCTTAAAAGCGGGCCGAAAGCGGCTCCTTAAAAAATTTTTATTGATAGCGTTGAAAGATAAACGCAAATTCAACGATGATGTGTTATACTGCCATCATCACAACGGAGGCGCAGAGACACATCCCTCCGGGATTTAAGAGGTGCAATATGTCTGAAGTAGATCACATCAAAAACGTCACCATCGTCGGCATCGGCACGCAGGGGTCGATGATCGCTTTCCGCAACGCGCTCTACGGCAAGAACGTGACCGGCTACAGCCGCACGCAGCCGTCGATCGACACCTGCAAGAATAAGATCGAAAAGTGGCTCGCTCACTTTATTGAAGAGGGAAAGCTCACAAAGGACGATGCCGACGCCGTCCGCGGCCGCATCCATTACGCGACGACGCTCGAAGAGGCCTGCAAGGACGCCGACCTCGTCGTTGAGAACGTGCCGGAGAAGATCGAAGTCAAGCAGGCGGTCTTCAAGCAGCTCGACGAGGTCTGCCCGAAGCACTGCTATCTGAACTCGAACACCTCCTCGCTCCTGATGAGCGATATCTATAAGGATGTGAGCGACGAGCGCAAGGCCATGACCTTCTCCGTCGACCACGACGACCCCATCCGCAACAGCTATCTGGAGATGATGTGGAACCCCAGCACGTCTGAGGAGACGAAGAAGGCCGCTATCGCGCACTATCACACCCTCGGCTTTGAGCCCGTCATCACCGAGCGCGAGATCAAGGGCTATTCCATCAACCGCGTGTGGCGCGCCGTCAAGCGCGAGTGCCTGTACCTGTGGGCCAACGGCTATGTCACCGACGTCGCCGAGTTCGACCGCGGCTGGATGACCGAGTGGCACAGCAACATCGGCCCGTTCAAGCTGATGGACCTCATTGGCCTTCAGACCATCTACAACATCGAAAATTCCTACTACGCCGCCAGCGGCGATGAGCGCGACAAGCCGCCCGCAAAGCTCAAGGAAATGATCGACGCGGGCCACCTCGGCATGAAGACCGGCCAGGGCTTCTACTCCGGCTACGACACCGAGGCCGGTAACCTGGACGTCGGCAAGAAGTAAGCAGGGGAGACACCCATGAAACTCACGGATCACCAGCAGAAAATGCTGGACGGCGCGTTCGGCAAGGGTAAGGCCATGGCCATGCAGATCCAGATCGGCGTGGGCAAGTGCTTTGATGCGGAGCGCCTGGTTCCCGTCAGCCGCGCGCACGTATCCCTCAGCGCGCAGGAGGCCGACATCTGGTTTGCGGGCAAGCTCCTGGACGCGGGCGCATCCTGTGCCATCGCGCCGACAGTTAATCCCGGTTACTCTGTCGACTATTTCCGTAATCGCCTGAGCGATGCCACCGTCGAAAACATGCGAAAGACCGAGCGTATCTACCGCGGCCTCGGTGCGCGTTTGACCTACTGCTGCACGCCGTATCTTGCCGATAACGTCCCGTCGTATGGCGAGATCATCGCCTTTTCCGAGACGAACGCTACGATCTATGCCAACGCTGTTCTCGGCGCGCGCACGAACCGCGAGAGCGCGGCCAGCGCTCTCTGCGCTGCCGTGACAGGCTACGCGCCCGAATACGGGATGCTTCTGAGCGAGAATCGCTTCGCCGACATCGCCGTCCGCGTGGACGCGAAGATGGAGTCGGACTTTGACTACGCCGTTCTCGGCCTTTGCGGAAAGAAGATCGGCAAGGGCATTCCGGCGTTCCTTGGCCTTCCCGAGAAGATCAGCATCGAGGCGCTCATCGCGCTCGGCGCGGAGCTGAACGTTTCGGGCAGCTACGACCTCTACCACATTCCAAATGTCACGGCGGAGGCCGCGCACGGGTTCGACCTTTTTGGCGGCAAAGCGCCGAAAAGGGAGGTCACCATCACACAGTCTGACTTGGAGCAGACGCTTGAGGCGTTCTCTCCCTCGGCGGACGGCAGCATCGAATACTGCATTCTTGGCTGCCCGCACTACACGTATGCGCAGATCGAAGAAGTCGAGCGACTGCTCGGCGGCGAGAAGGCGAAGGCCGACATCCATATCCTGACGTCCGCCGCCATCAAGCGCGAGGCGAAAGAAAGCGGCCTCGAGGACCGGCTTCTGGACCTTGGCGCGGACCTGATCGCCGACACCTGCGTGGACGAGGCATGTTGCTGGGGCTATCTTGCCGGAAAGCCCGGCGTGACGGATTCGCCCAAGGGCGCATACTACATGGAAACGGCGGGCATCCGCATGGCCGTGCGCGACACGGCCACCTGCATCCACTGGGCAAAGCAGGGGAGGGTGTGCTGATGAAAAAGACATTTTCCTGCCGCCAGATCGCCGCGGGCAAGGTGAGAGGCGAGGTGCTCACCTGCACCGACCAGATCCTCTTTTACCACACCGACCCGAAGACCGGCGTCGTGACCGAAGTCGGCCACGCGCTCGAGGGTGTGAGCGTCAAGGATAAGATTCTCGTCTTTCCGGGCGGGAAGGGCAGCTCCGTCGTGCAGATGGACGGGCTCTACAAGCTTGAACTCAACGGCGCCGCGCCGCTTGGCTTCATTGTGCGCGAGCCCGACACCGTGCTCGTCTCCACGGCTATCATCATGGAGATCCCGATGGTCGACCGCGTGGAGGACAAATTTTACAATGCAGTAAAAACCGGAGATCAAATCGAGATCAACGCCGACGAAGAAACAATCACACTGATTGAACAAGATCACTGAATTTCAAAAATACGAAAGGACAAGCAGTATGGACACTTTGATTTTGAACGGCCACGACCTGACCTTGCAGGACGTCTATGACGTCGCCTACGACGGCCGCAAGGTCGAGATCGCAGCCGATGCCTACGCGCGTCTCGCCAAGGGCCGCGAGATCATGCAGGAGCTCTCCAAGGGTGGCAAGGCCATTTACGGCTTCAACCGCGGCGTCGGCCAGAACAAGGACGTCACCATCGACGAGGACTTCATGGAGACGCAGAACCGCATGATGCTGCGCTCCCATTCCCTCGGCCTTCCTCCGTTCAACACGGACGAGGAAGTGCGCGCGATGATGGTCATCCGCCTCAACAACATGCTCATCGGCGCTTCCTGCGCATCGGATGACCTTGCAAACAGCTACCGCGATTTTCTGAACCACGGCATCACGCCGCGCATCCCGCGCCGCGGCGCCGTCGGCGAGGCAGACATCACCACCATCACCCACATCGGCCTTGCCTTCATCGGCGAGGAGGACGTCAACTACATGGGCAAGGTCGTGAGCGCCAAGGAAGCTATGGAGAAGGAGGGTCTCAAGCCCCTGCATCTCCAGCTCAAGGACACGCACACCATCATGCTCTCCAACAGCCAGGGCGAGGGCACCGCGGCCATCCTTGTTCACGAGGTCGAGAATCTCGTCAAGATGTCCGACCGCATCTTCTGCCTCGATTATGAAGGCCTCAACGGCAACATCGAGCCGATGCGCGAGGACGTGAACGAGCTGCGCGGCCTGCCCGGCCAGATCCGCTGCGCCGCGCGCTGCCGCGAGGATCTTGAGGGCAGCTACCTTTACAGCGACAACCGTCCCGAGCACGCGCTGCAGGACCCGCTGACTTTCCGCGGCGGCTTTATCATCACGGGCGCGGTCGAGGATGCGCTGGACTACGTTAAGAAGTTCCTGAGCATCCAGATCAACTCCCCCTCGGACAACCCCTGCATCATGCTCGACAAGAAGGACGTCTTTGTCAACTCGAACTTCGAGACGACATCGCTCGTTATCGGCATCGAGATGCTTGCCATCGCGCTCGCGCATCTGTCTCGCACGGTCAACTACCGCCTGATCCGCATGTGCATGCCCGAGTTCACACACCTGCCGCGCTTCCTTGCCCCGCGCAACGGCAGCGCCCACGGCTATGACGAGGTGCAGAATGTGCTCTCCTGCCTCGATGCGGAGAACCGCTATCTCACGACCCCGTCGTCCGTCGACTTCTATCCCATGCAGGGCTCCATCGAGGACCACGCGAGCAACCTGCCGCTGGCCGTGACCAAGTGCCGCCAGATGGTCGACAATCTGCGCTATCTCGTCGGTATGGAGGCGCTGTTCGCCTCTCAGGCCGTCGATCTGCGTAAGAGCGACGGCAACGGCGACTACGTCCACCTTGGCAAGGGTACGCAGAAGGCCTACGATGTGCTGCGAGCCGTCGTTCCCGAGATGAAGAGCAACCGCAGTGTCTATGACGACATCAACAAGGCCTATCAGCTTGTGCTGGAAGAGAAGTTCCTCGCCGACGGCGAATAAAAACTTAATGCCATAGAACCTTCACCATAGGAAAGGGCCGGTCATGTACGTGACCGGCCCTTTCCGTATTTCGGATTTGAGGCTTGTAATCAAGGCATGTATGAAGTGGAATAAAAAAACGTGAAAGAAAGCGGAGGTTTGTGCGTCTTCCATAGCAGCATCCTCCGCTTTTGCCTGTTTTGACGCATCCGGACCGCAGAGAGCGCTATTCTATCATGCCGTCCTTGCCGAGAATGCGGTAAATCACATTCTCGTCGGAGCTCTCAAGTCCGCCCTGCAAAATTCTGTCCACATAGTCTTTTGTAATGGCCCGATCCTCGGGACAGACCATGTTGGCAAATTTGTTGTCGAGTTTGTGCGGATCTCGTCCTCCGTCCAGCCGAGCAGCGCCGCCAGATCACGCGGCAGGAGCTGCGCGGGGAAAACATCTTATATATGTCCCCGGACGACGCGCCCGACTCTTATGGCGACGCCTTTTTCATACAGCGCTTGTTGAGGCGGGCTACAAGCCCAACATTCTCTTCCACTCGGCGGAAGAGGGCGTTTCGCTTCTGCCCGATTATTGTACCAACCGGCTCTACAACGCCGACAACCTTGTCTTTGTCCCGCTTGTGGGAGAAGGGGAGAAGGAAGAGATCATCGCAGCTTGGCAGAGCGGCAATCAGAACCCCGCGTTGGGACGGTTTCTCGCCGAACTCAATCAAAAAGACCCGCCTCAGTAAGGCGGGCCTTTTTGGCGCAAGATCGCGTCAAGCGCGGGAAAATACTTCTTTACCGGGATCGGCAGCCCTTCTGCATTGAGAAAGCACTGAACCGACGTCGCGGTCGCGACCAACACATTCGAAGAGTTGAGAATACTTTTCTTCGCCGGAGATGTACTGGTAGAGATCGCATTCCACCTTATCGAGAACCACGTAGCGCGGCAAGTGAACAGGCAAAGCAGAACGGTATTCATAAAAAGGTCGCTGATTTGCCATGAAGAAGACGTTGATGTAAGTCACCTTATATGCTATGCTTATCAGTGAGAAGTCGTTGGCAAACCGTGAGTTGTGAAGGTGAGAACAAATGAAGTATTTAGTTTTATTAGCAGGCTGTGGCCTCGGTGATGGTTCATGTATAGAAGAAGTAATTCTGACGTATGTAGCGCTTGATAAATATGGGTGTGATTACACGCCTGTCGCAGAAGATGTTTCCGTTCAGTCTGTGAACCACCTGACAGAGCAGATAGCAGAAAAGCGGAATATCCTGATAGAAGCAGCCCGCATCGGTAGGGGACGCATTAAAGATATTCGTGAGGTTGATTTTGCAGAATACGATGCATTGATCATACCAGGTGGAATCGGTTTATTGAACAATTATAGAGCTTCCAATGTGATAAAAACGTGCGTCACACATTTTATTAGCGAAAAGAAACCTGTCGCTGCCATGTGTGCGGGAATCGACTTCCTCCGCCGCTTCTATGGAAGTAATCTATTGGCGCGTGAGATGGAAGAACTAACTGCTGAAAAATTCTGCTTTGATGCTGAAAATAATGTTTATTACACGCCTGCTTTCAGAAAAACCAACAATAGCTATACGACACTATTAGGTATCGATTCTATGATTTGTGCGTTGAAGCAGGCATAAACATCTCAATGAAATTCTGTTTTGTGGGTTTAATTTTGGCTTAATTATTGAACAGAATAGCTTACATTCTGTCCGCTGGCTATGTCGTATGTGCAATGCACGGCACGTCGCTTTGCAGCAAAAAGGGCACACCATCCAGACGCTGTAAACGCCTGAAGGGTGTGCCTTCTATTTGTCGTTATCGGCTCAGTTCAGGAAGTCCTTGAGCTTCTTGCTGCGGCTGGGGTGACGGAGCTTGCGCAGCGCCTTGGCTTCGATCTGGCGGATGCGCTCGCGCGTGACGTTGAACTCCTTGCCGACCTCTTCGAGCGTGCGGGGACGGCCGTCCTCGATGCCGAAGCGCAGCTTCAAGACTTTCTCCTCACGCGGGGTGAGGGTGGAGAGCACGTCGACGAGCTGCTCCTGCAGCAGCGTGAACGACGCGGCCTCGCTCGGCTCGCTCGCCCCCTCGTCGGGGATGAAGTCGCCAAGGTGGCTGTCTTCCTCTTCGCCGATCGGCGTTTCGAGGGAGACGGGCTCCTGCGCGATCTTCAGGATCTCGCGCACCTTGTCGACGGGCATGTCCATCTCGGCGGCGATCTCCTCGGGAGAGGGGTCGTGGCCGAGCTCCTGCAAGAGCTGACGGGACACGCGGATGACCTTGTTGATGGTCTCGACCATATGAACGGGGATACGGATGGTGCGCGCCTGGTCAGCAATGGCGCGAGTGATGGCCTGACGGATCCACCACGTCGCGTAGGTCGAGAACTTGTAGCCCTTGGTGTAGTCGAACTTTTCGACGGCCTTGATAAGGCCGAGGTTGCCCTCCTGAATGAGGTCGAGAAACAGCATGCCGCGGCCCACGTAGCGCTTAGCGATGGACACGACGAGACGCAGGTTCGCCTCGGCCAAGCGCTGCTTGGAGCGCTCGCCCTTCTTGACGGCAGCCTTGAGCTCCTTCTTTTCCTCTTCGCTCAGCTCTGTGCCGTTCTTTTCGGCCTCTTCGAGCTTCTGCTTGGCCTCCACGCCCGCGGACATCGCGGTCGCGAGCGAAATTTCCTCGTCCGCCGACAGCAGCGACACCTTACCGATCTCCTTGAGGTACATGCGCACGGGGTCGTCAGTCGAGAAGCTGTCGACCAGCTCGTTCGGGTCGACAAGCTCTTCCTCTTCGATCTCGGCGATCTCCTCCATCGGCGGCTCCACATCGTCGATGCTGCTGTCGATGGCCTCGGCGGTGCCGATGTCGATGCCGAGCGTTTCGAGCGAGTCGTAGATCTGGTCGAGCTGCTCGCTCTCAAGGTTCATCTCGTCGATGGTCTCCATCAGGTCGCTGGAGCTGAGCTTGCCCTTGGCCTTGCCCTTGGCAAAGATCTCCATGAGCTTTTCGTTGCCCTGCAGCAGCGCCGCCGCGGGCAGGGAGGCGACCAGCTTTTCATCCAGCGGGGGATACTTCTCCGCGGGCTTTTCCGCCTGCGCGGTATCCTCGTTCGCTTTCTTGGCCGCTGCGGCCTTTTTCGCTTTCTTCGGCAGCTTGATCTCCTCAAAATCCGCCTCGGCGAGCAGCGTGTTGGCCTGTTCCTCCAGCTCTCTGCTGGTCAGCTGTTTTTCTTCCATGTTTGCTTTCCTCCGTTACCCTTATATTTATTCTTTTCCATCGCGGCCATCAGGGGATCTTCGTTGACGGCCGCGCGCTTGTGCGCTTCGTCTAAAATGATATTGCAGTAGTCGCTGAGCGCCTGTGCGCCGTTTTTGAGCGATTCCGGCTTTTGCAGGATACCGATCAAGTGGCTGATCTCCTCCGACGTGAAAAATTCCGCCAGCGCTGGGATGTTCACCTGCCCGCTCTCGCGCAGCTGCGCGCGCAGCGCCGTGAAGAACCGGCCCAGGAGGGGAGAGGAGAAGTCCTCTTCCCGGATTGGCGGATTCTCGCCAAAGAGGGAATCGTCCAGCGTCAAAAGCCGCAGCACGCCTTCTTCGGCGAGCGCCGAGCGAAGGTCGGTGTAGCGGATCGACCGCTCGCGCGGCTGGGCGGACGCCGCGGGATTCAGGTCCCGCCGCTCCTGCTCGCGCTTTTCCTTGTAGCGGGCGCGTTTTCGCGCGCGCTCGACCTCGAGCTTCATCGCGTCGGGCGTGATGCCTGCGGCCTCAGACGCGCGCACGGTGTAAATTTCGCGCTCAACCGCGTTCGGCACTGTGGAGAGCAATCCTGCTGCCGCTTCGGCAAAGCCGATACGTCCCTCGTCGCTTTTGAGGTCGAACTTTGACTTGAGCTGCGCCATGCGGAAGTCCATCCCGCTCTCGCTGCCGGAAAGCAGATGCTCAAAGGCGTCCTTACCTTGGAATTTGATGAAGTCATCCGCGTCCTGCTTGATGTACTCTCCGTCGACGAGCCGCTTGGGAAGCTCGAGCACTTTGACCTGAAAGTCGGTGTTATTGAGAAGCGTCAGCGCCTTCTGCGTCGCGACCTTGCCCGCGTCGTCGTTGTCGTAGCAGAGCACGATCTCCTTCGTGTAGCGACTGAGTAATTGCAGCTGCTCCGTCGTCAGCGCTGTGCCCATCGAGGCGCAAGCATTGTCGAATCCCGCCTGATGCAGCATCACGACGTCGATGTTGCCCTCGACCAAAATAATGTTGCTGCGCTTGCTCTTTTTGGCCAGGTTCAGCCCGTATAAAACGCGCCGCTTGCTGTAAACGATGGTCTCGGGCGTGTTCATATACTTCGCGCCCGGATTGTCCTTGCTGATGATGCGCCCGCCAAAGCCCAGCACATCGCCGCGCACGTCGATGATGGGGAAGATGAGGCGCTTGCGGAATTTGTCGTACAACCCGCCGTTCTTGCCGCGGATGGCAAGACCCGAGGCAAGCAGCTCGCCGTCGCCATAGCCCTTTTTCCGCATCGCGGTCAGTAAGCCGTCCCACTCGTCCGCCGATGCGCCGAGGCCGAAGTTCGTTGCATTGCGCCGCGTGATCTTGCGGTTTTTCATATACTCGAGCACCGGCGCACCCTTGGGCGAGTAGAGCTGATCGTAGTAAAAGCGCGCCGCGTCGCGGTTGAGCGACAGGATGCGCGAACGCAGTCGGCTCTCGTCGCTGTGCTCTTCTTCCGGCACGGGCATGTTCGCGCGCCGTGCGAGAAAGCGCACCGCATCGGGGAAGGAGAGATTCTCCTCCTCCATGATGAAGTTGATGACGCCGCCGCCTTTTTTGCAGCCGAAGCAGTAGCACAGCTGCTTGTCCGGCAGCACATGGAACGACGGCGTCTTTTCGCTGTGAAAGGGGCAGCAGCCCCACAGACTCCCGCCGCGCGGCTGGAGCGAGACATAATTGCTGACAACGTCGACAATGTCGTTGCGGGCGATGAGCTCGTCCAAAAACTGACGGTCAAAGGCCATGGCGTCCTCCTTTCTCACTTCTGCACACGGAACATTTTTCTATCTATGGTATATATACGCCGAAAATGGTTGCTTTCCTCTTTTTTGACGGAAAAATTTCAAAAATTTTTTCCCTGCACGGAGAAAATTTGACAGACAGTGCCATTTCTCCTATAATTTCCGCAGGAATCGCTGCGCAAAGGGGGCGGAACATCGTGAATATCCGGTTGTATGCGGTAAAATTAGATCGACCGCTCTCAGAAGCGGAACGGTCCACGCTCGCGCGTTTTCTGCCGCCTGAGCGACAAGACCGCATCAAAACATCGGAACCCCTCTGCGCCTACGCGCTGCTCTGCCGTGCACTGCATGAACTTTACGGCTTGGAGGACTTACCGCAGCTTTCCTACGGCGAGCACGGCAAGCCGTACTTTGCGGCGCATCCGGACGTTCATTTCAGCCTGAGCCACACGCGCGGTGCTGCGCTGCTGGCTGTTCACAACGAGCCAATCGGCGCGGATATCGAGTGTCTTCGCCCTGTGAGCGGCGCGATGCGCACGCGCTTTCACGCGGCAAATGACGCCGATTTTTGGCGCCTCTGGGTGCAGCGGGAGAGCCGCTGCAAGCGCCGCGGCATCAGCGCCGTCAGCCTGAGAAACGGGGAAGTGCCGGTCGTTCCCAATGAGCGCGTTTTTGTGTTTTCACCGTTTTCTGATTCTCTTGCAGGCATCTGCACCGATTCAAATGCAGAGACTGACAAGCTGATAAGGTTTACAGTAGACGATCTCATATAAAAGGTTCCGAAGAGCATTCTTCGGAACCTTTTTTTGCTTTTTGCCTTACAGCTCCACGATGATCGGCTCATGTCCGATCTTTGGCAGCAGAACGTTCAGCAGATCCTCTGTTTTGAATTTGAGGCTCTGCGTGTTGTCACAGGGGTGGCAGGCGAAATACGGCGCGGTATATACGTCCCTGTCCATGACGAGACGGACGGCGTTGCCGCTGTCGTTGTGCAGCCCCAGCACGCTTGCAGACCCGGGCGAGCAGCCCAGCAGCTCCTCCATTTTTTCGGGCGGCGCAAACGAGAGGCGGGACGAGCCGATCTGATGGCTCAGATCCTTGGTGTGAAACGGCTTATCTTCGGGCATGGTGAGCAGGTAAAAGCTCGTCTGCTGGCGGTTGCAGAGAAAGAGATTCTTGCAGATGCGCACGCCCAGCGCGTCCGACACAGCGGCGCAGACTTCCATGGTCTCTGCCTTTTCATGCTCAATGCGCTGATAGGGAATGTGCAGGGAATCGAGCAGCGCATAGCTTGCCATCGCGCGCTCGGAGGCATGCTCCGGCGCGGTGTCGTAGAAGGGGGATACCAACATGCTTACGACTCTTCTTTCTCTTTCAGTAGTTTTTCGCCGGCCTTGAATATATCGCCTGCGCCGACGGTCAAAATAAGGTCGCCCGGGCAGGCGATGCGCGCGAGCGCGGCAGTCACCTTGTCGAGCGTGGGGCAATAGACAGAACCGGGGATCTCGCGGCTCAGGTCCATCGACGAAATGCCGATGTCGTTCTGCTCGCGCGCGGCGTAGATCTCCGCCAGCACGACGACGTCGGGTACGCGCAGCTCTTTGACAAAATCGTTAAACAGCGCCTTCGTGCGCGTGTAGGTGTGCGGCTGGAAGGCGCAGATGATGCGCTTGTAGGGCAGCGTCTTCGCCATTTCGAGCAGCGCGTGCAGCTCGCCGGGGTGGTGGGCGTAGTCGTCGTAGACGTCCGCGCCGTGGAAGCTTCCCTTGTACTCAAAGCGGCGGCCCGCGCCGGTGAACGTTGCAAGGCCGAGACCAACGGCCTCGCCGCTGACGCCGAGAAGATATGCGGCGCTCGCCGCGGCCAGTGCGTTCATCACGTTGTGCTTGCCGCCCACGCGCAGGGAAACATGAGCGTAGTAACTGCCGCGGATATAGATGTCAAAGCTCGGAAGCCCGTCCGTCCAGACGACGGTTTCCGCGCGGCACTGCGCGGCGGGATCGTCATAGCTGAACCAGAAGATCGGCTGGGAAATGCCCCTGAGCGCATCGCGCGCACCCTCATCATCCATGTTGGCGACCACATGTCCGCCGATGGGGACGAGCTCTGCAAAGCGGCGGAACGAGTGCTCCACATCCGCTAAGTCCTTGAAGAAATCGAGATGGTCGGCCTCCACGTTCAAAATGACCGCGACGGTGGGGAAGAAGCTCAAAAACGAGTTGCAGTATTCGCAGCTCTCGGCAATGATCGTATCGCCCTTGCCGACGCGATAACCGGAATGGAGAAGCTGAAGCGTGCCGCCGATCATGACAGTCGGGTCTTTCTGCGCGGCCATGAAGATGTGCGTCGCCATCGAAGTGGTCGTCGTCTTGCCGTGCGTGCCGGAGATGCAGAGGGCGTTTTTATAGCCCTTCATGATAGCACCCCAGGCCTGCGCGCGCTCGAAAACGGGGATGCCGCGCGTCACCGCGCCGGAGATCTCGGGATTATCGTCGTGGATGGCGGCGGTGCGGATAACAAAGTCGCACTCGCCAAGGTTGTCCGCCGCATGGCCGATGGCCACGGGGATGCCGAGCGAGCGCAGATGCTCGACGGACGGGCCGTCGTTCATGTCGCTGCCCTGGACTTTAAGGCCCATGCCGTGCAGCACCTCTGCCAGCGGGCTCATCGAAACGCCGCCGATACCGGCCAGATGCGCGCACTTGCCGGGAACGAGATAGGAGAAAATATCCTTCTGATTAGTCATTGTATCAAATCCTTTCCTTGTGCGAAGCACAGGAGATTTACTTTTTATGGATTTTCTATTATAATATAGCGGCGAACGGAGTGCAATGCTAAAAATTTGATTTTTTGTGAGGGTTCCATGCTCTTTTTACCGAAGAAAGTCGAAACGGTCATCACCACGCTGCAAGGCGCGGGTTATTCGCCGTACTTAGTCGGCGGCTGCGTGCGCGAAATGCTGCGAGGCAAAGCGCCGTCCGACTACGACATGACGTCCGACGCTCCACCGCAGGAGGTGCTGCGCCTCTTCGGCGAAAGCGCGCATCCGACGGGATTACAGCACGGCACGGTGACAGTTGTGAGCGGAGGACTGCCCATCGAGCTCACGACGATGCGCCGCGACGGCGCGTACAAAGATAACCGCCACCCCGATTCCGTCACGTTCGGCACGAGCATTGAAGAGGACCTTGCCCGCCGCGACTTCACGGTCAACGCCATCGCTTTGTCGCCGGACGGCACGCTCGTCGACCCCTACGGCGGGCAGGAAGACCTGAAAGCAGGCGCCCTGCGTTGCGTCGGCGAGCCGAAGCGGCGGTTTGAGGAAGACGCGCTGCGCATTTTACGGCTCGTGCGCTTCTGCTCCGTGCTCGGTTTTTCGGTGGAGAAGGAGACCGCCCGCGCCGCGCATGAGGTGCGCGGCCTACTCGCCCATGTCGCGCACGAGCGCGTGTATGCGGAGATGAACAAGCTCCTGCTCGGCGAAAACGTGGGGGAAACGCTTTTGACCTTTCCAGACATTCTGGGCGTGCCGATTCCGGAGATTTCACCCTGCGTCGGCTTTGACCAGTGCAATTACCACCACTGCTTCGACGTCTGGGGTCACACGGCGCGCGCTGTCGCCGCCGTGCCGCCAAAGCGCGAACTGAGGTGGACGATGCTCTTCCACGACCTCGGCAAGCCCCTGTGCCGGACGTTTGACGAGCAGGGCGTCGGACATTTTTACGGCCACACGGCCCTGTCCGCCCGAATGGCGGAGGACATCATGGCGCGGCTGCACTTTGAAAAGGCGCTGCGCGACAGAATACGCGCGCAGCTCGCCTGTTTCGACGACATGTTCTGCCCCGAGCGGGCGGCCATCCATAAGGAGATGGCGCGTCTCGGCGTGGAAACGGTGCAGAATTTGCTTTACACCAAGCAGGCCGACAACGCCGCCAAGGCCCCCGCAGGATTAGAGCGTGCGCAGGCGCTGTGGCACGAAGCACAGAAAATCTACGACGAGCTGATCTCAGAGGGCGCGTGCTGCTCGATCCACGAGCTCAAGATCAGCGGGGAAGACCTCGCCGCCCTCGGCTACCACGGGCGTGAGATCGGCGCGGTGCTTGCGCGGCTTTTAGACGAGGTCGCGGCGGAAAAACTCCCCAACAAGCCCGAGGCGCTGCAAGCGCGCGCCGTGCGGCTGTGGCGCAGCGGCTATGCGCGCCATACGATGAAAGAAAACGAGACCCATTGACGGAGGTTAACGATATGGCAAATCTGATGGATTATCTGGACTGGCGCGGGGATCTGACGCTCGAAATTTCGCCGTTCAACGAGGTGGACGCGCTGATTCTGGCAGAGCTGAGCTTTGTCGACTTTGACAGCATCGTGCCGCCGCCCGAGCTCGGGCGCGGCCTGCCGCTGAATGAGGCGGCGGAGGCATTTTTCGCACGCCACGGCGGGAAGGACGTCCCCATGGGTGTCCTCGTGCCGGACACGATCTCGAAAATGCTGCGCAAGCTGATGACGAGCCCGCGCTTTCGCAATATGACGCTTAACGGCTACACAGCGCTGCTTGACGATTCCATCGAGCAGCAGTTTGCGGCGCTGACGATCGACCTTGGCAACGGCAGCATCTATATCTCGTTCCGCGGCACGGACGATACGATTGTCGGGTGGAAGGAAGACCTCAACATGGGCTTTTTGGAGGAGATCCCCTCGCAGAAGCAGGCGGTCGAATACGTCGCGCGCGTCGCGCGGCAGTATGGCGACAGGACCATCCGCATCGGCGGACACTCCAAGGGCGGCAACCTCGCCGTTTACAGCGCGGCCAAGAGTAGCGGCGAGATTCAGGAGCGCATCGTCGCCGTCCATAATAACGACGGCCCCGGCTTCGCCTGGGACATCAGCGAGACGCTGGGCCACAAGCGCATCGCTAGCCGCATCCATACGATCCTGCCGCAGACGTCTGTCGTCGGCATGCTGATGGAGCATGAAAAGCGCTATCAGGTCGTGCATTCGACCTACGACGGTCTCTACCAACACGACGGGTTTTCCTGGCAGGTGCTCGGCACGCAGTTTGTCCACCTCGACGACTTCTCCCGCGAGGGAAAGCTCGTCGATGAAACGCTCTCGTCCTGGGCCGATTCGCTCAACACCCAGCAGCGCGAAGCGCTGGCCGACGCGCTGTACAGCGTCTTCACCGCCTCGGGCGCAAAAACGCTCAGCGAGCTCACCGAGGAAAAGCTCAAAAGCGCCGCAGCGATGCTCAAGACCTATAAAAACCTCGACCGCGAGACCCGCCGCATGGTGACTGAGGCGTTCATGCTGTTTTTCAAACTCGGCACGAAGAACTTCGTCCTCGACACGCAGGAGGAGGGAAGCCGCGAGATCGAAAATATTCGAAAAAAGATCTCGGAACAATACCAGAAGTTGGTGGAGCGCAAGAAGTAAATACAACATTCCCGCTGCGCGGGGGTGCGATGTTTCCCCTGCACTCCGCAGGGGAACGGGACAAAGGGGTCATTCTCTTTCGCAAAAGAGAATGGCCCCTTTGGAACCCCAAGAGAAAGGCTTTGCATTGGCAGATTGGCACTTGAAGAGCTGCGCGGCCTGCGGAATCAGGTGCCTGCCGGGTGTTGTATCTAAACGACTTGGTTTGCTTCTATCTTTGCTGTCGCTTTGCCTGCGATTCGGTAGCCTTACGCAATTTCCGCCTACTTTGGACTTGTACAGATTTGCTATTGCCTGCCGAGGCGGCTTTGCTGGCGCTCGCCGCAGTACGCACTACCAAGACGATATGCATTGTCAGATGATTAGGCTGCACCAAAACAAGATAAGCAGAGCGGCAGCGGATGATAGAAGTAGGCCAAATCGTATAGCAATGCTAACGCGGCTTCGCCGCGCGCAGGGAAGTGCAATCGGCAAGCATTGCAGCTCTTCGAGCTGCTCGCCTGCAATGTCAAGCATTTCTCTGGGGGTTCCAAAGGGGGGATTCTCTTTTGCGAAAGAGAATCCCCCCTTTGATCCGTGCAGCGCTGCGGGCGCTGCTATCCCCCTCGCGCCCAACGGGCGCGACTTAATCCCTCCAAACCAGTTTGGAGACCGAATCTCCAAAAATCTGAAGAGCTTCCTCTTCGATTCTTTTGCGCTGCAAGGATTGTAAAGGCATTAATCCTGTCAATTCGACAGTTTTTCCACGGCGCTTCCAAACGCCGACGATCTTCCCGTCGAGCAGGATGCTCGGTCTAACGATACCGGCGAGCGTGAACACGCCGCGCAGAGCCTCTTCGGGCAGGAACGGGTTTGACCGCTTTTCATATCCGAGCATCAGCGGATCGAAGCCTGCAAGAAAACGGCAGCAGGATAAATCGCCGGTAATGTTGATATCGCCTAAACTATAAAATATTTTACCTTTACAGATGAGCTCCTGCGGGGAGAGCGATTCGATGACCGGCAGCAGCTCTCGCTGGGGCAGACCGAAGAAGTATGCAGCGTCCTGTACTGTTACGGGACCGTAGCGTGTCAGATACCGCCGCATGAGAGCGCGCAGGGCGTCGGCTTTTGTCATCGGTGCAAACGGCGGACAGGGGCGGAAGGCCTTTTTCTGCTGCGCGGTGTGGCTGAGCACGCCGCTTTCGCACAGCGCGCGGAGCAGCCCGCCCCAAGGATCGAACGCGCTTTGCTCTTCATCGGCGGTCATGCCGTGCTCGCGGCAGAGAAGGCGCAGCTCCTCGCGGCCGCCGCAGCCTTTTTGGGCGGCGTCTAAAATGATCGCGGCCAACTCGCGCTTGCGCGCGGCGGAGAGATGGTCGTCATTTTCCATTGTGTCGCACGAACGAAGAAAATGGCTGCGCCCGTCATAGAGGAAGAGCGGCAGGTCATCGAGTGCGATGAGATGCAGCGTGCCGCGCAGCGTCCATGTCTTTGCGGCAGAGGTGCGCAGAATGTCCTCATCCGGCGCCTTGCCGCAGCGGAGACGCAGCGCGTGCAGGCAGTTGCCGTAAAACTGCGCCTGTAAGCCGCAGAGACCGCGCAGCACCGTGAACTCATCCTTCGCGGGGGCAAAAAGATACTGCCGGTTCATGCGGAGCAGAAGAATATCGTCGATCTGCATGGAATGCCTCCGTTCGGTGCAAATTTTTCCGCCGGAATACTTGCGAAAAATGCGGTATTTTGATATGCTATTCTGCATTGTAACATGTGTGATATCCGGGAGGCAACTATGAAAAGTTCGAAAGTCCGCCAGGTGGTGCTGCCGCTGATCACGGCCCTGATCTGGGGCAGCGCATTTGTCACGCAGAGCCTCAGCGCGGCGCATCTTGGGTGCTTCAGCTTCAACGCGCTGCGCGCCATTCCCGCAGTGCTGGTATTGCTGGTGCTGCTGGCCGTCATGCAGCGCATCCACCCGCGCGAAAAATACAGCGCGGCGGAAAAGCGCGCGCTGCTGCGCGGAGGGCTTGTCTGCGGCGCGTTTCTGGCGCTTGCAATCAACTTGCAGCAGTTTGGCATGGGGACGACGAGCGCGGGCAAGGCGGGCTTTATCACGGCGCTCTACATCGTGCTCGTGCCGGTGTTCAGCACGGTGCTTGGCAAAAAGGCGAAGAAAAGCATCTGGCTCTGCGTGATCGCCGCCGTCGCGGGGCTTTACTTCCTGTGCTTTGACGGCAGCAGTACGCTTTCGTTCAGCAGCGGTGATATGTATGTGTTCCTCTCGGCCTTTGCTTTCACCGCCCAGATCCTTGCTGTGGACTATTTTGTGCAGCAGGTGGACGGCATTGCGCTGTCCTGCGCGCAGTTTGCAGTGGTCATCATGCTCTCAGCCATCGGCGCACTTGCATTCGGCGAGCACACCACGCTCGAGGCGGTGAAGACCTGCATCCCGTATCTGCTCTATGTCGGCGTGGTGTCGAGCGGCGTGGGCTACACGCTGCAGATCATCGCGCAGAAGGACGGCGACCCGACGGTCGTGTCGCTGCTGCTGAGCCTCGAGTCGTTTTTTGCCGTTGTCTGCGGCGCGATCGTCCTGCACGAGCGCATGAGCCTGCGCGAGTATTTCGGCTGCGCGCTGATGCTTGCGGCGGTCATCCTCTCGCAGTTGCCGGAGAAAAGCGCCAAAGCGGTTGAAAGCGGCAAAAAAGAGTGATATAATAAACTGCTTTAATAAAAATGTGAAGGAAACGGACAGACTATCATGCGGATCAATATTTTAGGTGTTGGCTTTGATAATGTGACGATGGACGAGGCGCTTGCGCGCGGGGAAGAGCTTTTGTGCTCCGAGGGTGCGCACTATGTTGTGACGCCCAATCCCGAGATCGTGGAGACCTGCCGCGCGGACGCTGCGGCGAACGCCGCCGTCAACGGCGCGGACCTTGTCCTGCCGGATGGCATCGGCATCGTGTACGGCGCGAAAATTCTGCACCAGCCGCTCAGAGGCCGCGTGCCCGGCATCGAGTTCGGCACGGGCATGATCGAGCGCTGCGCCAAGCTCGGCAAGAGCGTTTACCTGCTCGGCGCGAAGCCTGGCGTCGCCGAGCAGGCGGCGGAAAACCTCAAAAACCGCTTTCCCGGCCTTGTGATTGCCGGCACGCACGACGGCTATTTTAAGGAGGATGCCCCCATCGCCGCGGAGATCAAGGCGAGCGGCGCGGACATGGCGCTCGTGTGCCTCGGCGCGCCCAAGCAGGAGCTCTTTATGGCGAAATATGGCGAGGCGGCGGGCTGTCATCTGCTGATGGGCCTTGGCGGCTCGATGGACATCTTTGCGGGCGTCGCGCAGCGCGCACCGGAGTTCTACTGCAAGCATAATTTGGAATGGTTCTACCGCCTTATCAAAAATCCGTCCCGTATCGGCCGCATGATGAAGCTGCCGCTCTTCCTTGTCCACGTTTCGGGGGAGAAGCGCAAATGAGCGGGAAGCTGATCGTATTTGAAGGCACGGACGGCTCCGGCAAGGCGACGCAGAGCAAGCTGCTCTTCGAGCGGTTGCAGCGCGAGGGTGTCGACTGCCGCAAGCTCAACTTTCCCCGCTACGGGGAAAAATCTGCCGCGCTTGTCGAACTGTACCTCGGCGGCGCGTTCGGTACGCACCCGAGCGATGTGAACGCCTACGCGGCGTCGACGTTTTACTCTGTCGACCGCTACGCGTCCTACAAGCAGGACTGGGGCAAATATTACGAGGCGGGCGGACTTCTGATCGCTGACCGCTACACGACCTCGAACGCCGTGCATCAGGCCGGCAAGCTGCCGGACGGCGAGCGGGAGAAGTATCTCGACTGGCTTTTCGGCTTTGAATACGGCCTTCTGGGCCTGCCCGAGCCGTCGCTCGTCTTTTATCTCGATGTGCCGACCGAGCTGACCGAAAAGATGATGCGCGAGCGCGAACAGGCGACAAACACGAAGGCCGACATCCACGAGCAGGACGAAGCTTACCTGCGTGCGTGCCGCGAGAATGCGAAAAAGGTCGCCGAGCGCTGCTCCTGGCAGCGCATCGACTGCTCGAAAGACGGCGCGATGCGCACGGTCGAAGACATACATGAGGAAATTTACCGCCGCGTGACGGAACTTTTGAAGGCTTGACCACATCAAAAACAAGTGAAAAGGGGACGCTCACGCGCCCCATCTTCACAGGAGGAGAGTGCCTTAGCAGCAGCAATCGTTGCTGCTGCCGCAGCCGCAGTTGTTGTTGCAGCCGCAACCGCAGTTGCAGCCGTTGCCGCACCCGCCGCAGCCGAACAGCACCAGAATGATGATGAGGATCAGCCACACGCAGCTATTGTTGTTATTGCACATTTTCGTTTCACCTCACTTGTCATGCCCTATCCTATGCGCGAGCGCGCAAAGGTGAGCCTGACCGATAGAAAAAGGTGAGGGAATTTCAAATCAGCAAGGAGGAGCTATGAGCTACGAGGACAATTACGATCAAACCGCCCGCTGGGACGCCGAGAGCGTCCGCGAAGCGGAGCAGCGCACGCAGCACCGCTCCACGCGCAGCAGCGCCGAGCGGCAAAAACTGAAGAAGAAAGGGCAGCGCCGCCGCTTTACGCTGTGGCTCGCGTTCGTGCTCATCACGTCGGCGATCCTCGCCGGTGTGGGCTGGCTGCTGGCGAACGACATGTGCTCTTTCAACAAGGCACCGGTCGAGACGACCATCGAGATCACGCGCGACGACAACCTGAACACCATCGCCACGAAGCTCCACGACGAGGGGCTCATTAAGTACAAGTGGTTCTTCAAGGCGTTCGGCAGGCTCCGCCACGCGGAAAGCCGCATCGGCATCGGCACCTACGCCGTCGACAGCGACATGGACTACGACGCGCTCATCAACCGCATGAGCAACAAGAACGCGTCGCTCACGGCGAATACCGTTAAAATTTCGATCCCCGAGGGCTATAATGTCCGCCAGATCATCGCGCTGATGGACAAGTATGGTGTCAACACGGCGGAAAAGCTCACCGACGCGGCGATGAATTCGGACTTCAACTATTCGTTCATCGACAACAATAAGAAGGGCGACTTGACACGCCTTGAGGGTTATCTCTTCCCCGATACCTACGAGTTCTTCGTGGACGAGGACCCGACGCACGCGCTGTCGAGACTGCTCGACAACTTTAATACAAAGATGAGCGATGAGTTCATGCAGAAGGTCGAGGCCTCCGGCTATTCGCTCAACCAGATCTTGACCATCGCCTCGCTCATCGAAAAGGAGACGGACGGCACGGACCGCGAGAACATCGCGTCGGTCATCTATAACCGTCTCAACAACATCGGCGAGACGTATCACAAGTTACAGATCGACGCCTCGCTCATTTACGGCCTTGGTGACAACTACACCGGCACGCTCACGAGCAGCGACCTCAATTACAACACGCCCTACAACCTCTCGATGTACGAGGGCTTACCGCCCACGCCCATCGCGAACCCCGGTCTCGCCTCCATCCAGGCGGCGCTCGAACCGGCGCAGACGAACTACTACTTCTACGCGCTCGGCAAGGACGGTGTGCACCACTTCTTCAAGACCTACGCGGAGCACTCGAGCTTCGTCAGCTCCAGCCAGTACGCAGGCTAACATAAAATGACGCGGCAGCGTGGCTTATGCCACGCTGCCGCTTTGAAAGAGGACAACGATGAGAAGAAAACCCGAGATCCTCGCCCCGGCGGGCGATATGGAAAAATTGCAGATGGCCGTGCTCTACGGCGCGGACGCAGTGTATTTGGCCGGTACGAGCTTTGGTATGCGCTCGTTTGCGGGAAACTTCACGCCGGAGGAGCTTCCCAAAGCGGTGCAGTTCGCGCACGACCACGGTGTGCGCGTCCACGTGACGGTGAATACGATGCCGCGCAACGACGAGGTCGCGCGCCTGCCCGAGCACTTGGAGCGTTTGAACGACGCGGGTGTCGACGCGCTTATTTTGGCCGACCTCGGCGCGTTTACGCTCGCGGGGAAGTATGCGCCCAAGTGCGAGCGCCATATCTCGACCCAGCAGTCGATCGCAAACTATGAGTGCGCCCGCGCGTGGTACGATTTGGGCGCGAAACGAGTGGTGCTGGCAAGGGAAGTATCTTTACAGGAAATTCGCGAAATGCGGGCGAAGATCCCTGCGGAACTGGAGATCGAGACCTTCTGTCACGGCGCGATGTGCGTGAGCTATTCGGGCAGATGCCTGCTCTCGAACTACATGACAGGGCGCGACTCGAACCGCGGCGCCTGCGCCCAGCCCTGCCGCTACCAGTACGCGCTGATGGAGGAAAAGCGTCCCGGAGAATATTTCCCTGTCTTTGAGGACGAGAAGGGCACTTACATCATGAACTCGCGCGATATGTGCATGATCGACCATTTAGACGATATCATGGACGCGGGCATCGACTGCATCAAGATCGAGGGACGCGCGAAGTCGGCCTACTACGCCGCCATCGTCACAGGTGCGTACCGCCATGTGCTCGACGACGTCGTCGCGGGCAGGGAGGTCGACCCCGTATGGCGCGATGAGATCGGAAGAGCACACGTCTGAACTCCAGTCACACTTGAATCTCGTAT
>ONZY01000850.1_pt1 | contig 25584 bp, 20 predicted proteins | sample 1671451 | NCBI WGS metagenome assembly ONZY01 (sample SAMN06348158, study PRJEB24527) | human gut metagenome | biome: human gut; feature: ankylosing spondylitis patient; material: feces | host: Homo sapiens | place: China | collected 2015-10 | reverse complement strand
GAGATCTACACTCTTTCCCTACACGACGCTCTTCCGATCTTGATGAGGCGTATGCGAAAGTTACAGTTTCTAACAGACCTGACCTGTGCGAGTTTCAGTGTAACGGTGCTATGGCAGCAGCCAAAGTATATAAGAAAGCACCATTTATGATTGCTGATGAGGTAGTTGCAAAGTTAGCAGATAACAAGATGTTTTCTAAGATAGAGAGTGTTAAGCCTGGATTTATCAATATTAATCTATGTGAGGATTATCTGGCTGGATATCTTAATGAGATGTCTGAAACAGAGAAGTTTGGATATGTTAATGCTGATAAGGAAAAGACTGTTATTGTAGATTATGGCGGAGCTAATGCTGCAAAGCCTCTTCATGTCGGACATTTACGTTCTGCAGTTATCGGAGAAAGTGTTAAGAGAATCAATACATTTGCCGGAAATAAAACTATAGGGGATGTTCATCTTGGAGACTGGGGTCTGCAGATGGGACTTATCATTGAAGAATTAAGAGATAGAAAACCAGAACTTCCGTATTTTGATGACAGTTTTACCGGTGAGTATCCAGAGAAAGCACCATTTACTATCTCAGAGCTTGAGGAGATTTATCCGGCAGCTTCTGCAAAGTCTAAGGAAGATGCTGCATTTGCAGAAAGAGCTCATGAAGCTACACTTAAGTTACAGAGCGGTGACAAGGCATGCCGTGCAATATGGCATCATATTATGAATGTTTCTAAGGCTGATCTTAAGAAGAATTATGATAATCTTAATGTACATTTTGATTTATGGAAAGGGGAATCAGATGCACAGCCATATATTGACGATATGGTTAATAAGATGATTGCAGACGGAATTGCTTATGAAAGCCAGGGCGCAACTGTTGTAGATATCCAGCAGGATGGTGATACTAAGGAGCTTCCACCATGCATCGTAAGAAAATCTGATGGTGCGGCACTTTATGCAACATCTGACCTTGCAACTATTGTTGAAAGAGAAAAGTTATATCATCCTGATACATATATTTATCTTGCTGATAAGAGGCAGGAACTTCATTTTACACAGGTATTCAGAACGGCTAAGAAGGCTGGGATTGTAGCGCCTGATGCAGATATGAGATTTGTGGGCTTTGGTACTATGAACGGTAAAGATGGTAAGCCATTCAAGACGCGTTCAGGTGGTGTTATGAGACTTGAGCATCTTATAGCTGATATTGATGAAGCTGTATATGAGAAAATTATGTCTAACAGAACTGTTGAAGAGACAGAAGCAAGAGATACAGCTAAGATAGTAGGACTTGCTGCATTAAAGTATGGAGATCTTTCTAATCAGGCATCAAAGGACTATGTGTTTGATATTGAGAGATTTTCATCATTTGAGGGTAATACAGGACCATATATTCTTTACACAATTGTAAGAATTAAGTCTATTCTTAACAAATATACAGAAAATGGTGGAAGCACAGATAACCTTAAGATTATGGCTGCTACAGAAGAAAGTGAGAAGAATCTTTCTTTATCACTTATTAAGTTTGCAGATATAATTGATGGGGCATATAAGGATAATGCACCACATAAGATATGTCAGTTTATATATGAGGTATCTAATGCATTTAATGGCTTTTATCATAACAATAAGATACTTTCAGAACCTGACGAGGCTAAGAAGGCAAGTTATATAGCACTTATAAGCCTTACGAAGAGTATTCTCGAGCAGTGTATTGATTTACTTGCGATTGAATGCCCTGACAGAATGTAAAGGAGAAATATGATGGGTAAATTATTATCATTTGCAATACCATGTTATAACTCCGCAGAGTATATGGAACATTGTATTAATACAGTGCTTGCCGGAGGGGATGAAGTTGAGGTTATTATAGTTGATGATGGTTCAACAAAGGATAATACATATGAGATAGCAAAGCGTTATGAGCAGGAATATCCAGAAATAGTTAAAGCTGTACATCAGGAGAATGGTGGACATGGTGATGCTGTTAATACGGGGCTTAAGCATGCTACAGGTAAGTTTTTTAAGGTTGTTGACAGTGATGACTGGGTAGATTCCAAGAGCTATAAGAGGATGCTTGCGACTCTTAGAAGTTTTGAAGAGGGTGAAGAGCCGGATATGGTTATCGCTAACTATGTGTATGAGAAGGTTGGAGCAAAGAGAAAGAAAGTTATTCATTATGAGAATGTATTTCCAGTTGGACAGATGTTTACATGGGATGACATTAATATTGGCGATTTTAAGGTTGACCAGTATATTCTTATGCATACTGTTGTATATAGAACACAGCTTTTAAAGGATTGTGGATTAGAGCTTCCTAAGCATACATTTTATGTTGACAATATTTTTGTGTTCAATCCACTTCCGTATGTTAAGAAAATGTATTATATCAATACGAATTTTTACCGCTATTTTATCGGCAGGGATGACCAGTCTGTCAATGAGACGGTCATGATTTCAAGAATTGACCAGCAGCTGCGCGTTACACGCAGAATGGTAGATTTTTATACAGAGCAGAAAATCGGCAATCAGAAATGCCGTATGTATATGCGCAATTATCTGCGTATTATGATGGAAGTATCATCGATCTTTCTGATTCTTTCAGGCACACCTGAAAATTTTGCCAAAAAGCAGGAATTGTGGAATTACGTCAAGGCAAAGGATAAGGAAGTTTATAAAATGCTTCGTTATAGTATGCTTGGTTTTTCAGTCAATCTTCCGGGAAAATCCGGCAGATGGATTTCAAAGACAGGTTACAAAGTAATGAATAAGTGGATTGGATTTAACTAGGAGGAATGTGAATGATTCTTGATTTGTTTAAACTGGATGGAAAAGTTGCAGTTGTGACCGGTGCCAATACCGGACTGGGACAGGGAATGGCAGTCGCACTTGCCGAGGCAGGTGCAAAGGTTGTCGGTGTCGGAAGACGTTCCTGTGCGGAAACGAAAGAAAAGATTGAAGCATTTGGCGGAAGCTTTACAGAGGTATTGGCAGATTTGTCAACAACCGCAGCAGTAGATACCGTACTTTCCGGTGCATTGGACGCATACGGCAGAGTAGATATTCTGGTAAATAATGCAGGAATTATTAAGCGCTGTGATGCTGTCGATGTGACAGAAGCAGACTGGGATACGGTCATTGATATTAATGAAAAGGTCGTCTTTTTCTTAAGCCAGGCATTTGCAAAGCAGTATATCAAGCAGCAGGACGGCGGCAAGATTATCAATGTGGCTTCCATGCTTTCCTATCAGGGCGGAATCCGCGTGCCTTCCTATACGGCAAGCAAGAGTGCCATTATGGGGCTGACAAAGGCGCTTGCCAATGAATGGGCAAAATACAACATTAATGTCAATGCGATTGCGCCGGGTTATATGGCAACGAACAATACTGCACAGCTTCGCAGTGATGATGACAGAAGTGATGAGATTCTTTCAAGAATTCCGGCAGGCCGCTGGGGAACACCGGAAGATATGCAGGGCGCAGTTGTATGGCTGGCTTCCAAAGCATCGGATTATGTAAATGGCTACACTGTAGCGGTAGACGGTGGCTGGCTCGCACGATAAACGATGTAAAAAAGCAACGTAAATAAAAACCGCAGGAACTTCCGGTAAGCACAAGTCATAAGACAGGTGCAGATACAAAATGTTCCTGCGGTTTTATTTTTAAATTAAAAGACTTTGTGACCCTGATATCATTAAAATAATACGCGGCAGATATTCTGATTGACATTCTTTTTAATAAAATCTGCGGCGGCATGACGTTCCTGTTCAGGCATATCTGCCTGACGCAGCATGACGGTCATTTTCCCTTTCTCAAAAAACATATAATAACCAAATTTATCATAAATGGTTGTAAAATTGTCCCAGCTATAATTATAGGTCAGTTCAAATTCCGGGATTTCAGCAAGGATGCCGCTTTCCATCAGTGTAATTGTACATGGTGCGGATTCGGAAGCATCTCTGTTTTTTAAGTGATAATTCACGCTGCTTTTAAACTGGAAACCAAAAATATAAATGGGATAGCACCAGCATGCTGCATAAATAACGGCAAGATAAGAAGAAAAGCAGCCGAGTGCAATGCAGACAATTGTAATCGCGGCGGGAAGCCATGTTAAAATCAGCTCAATGGGATTTCTGATAAAACGGTTCCAGAATACAATCTTAGAATATTCTCTGCCACTTGCCTTGAGTGTGGTTTCGTATTTAATATAATCCATAATGTTCTCCGTTCCAAAGTGCAGGACACTTTGTTCTTTAAGTCTATATCAAATAATACCATGCCGGCAAAATGAATACAATGAAAAATAAATAAAATTCTAACTGATGGTTTCCAAACCTGTGCAAATAAGGTATAATAGTACAAAACACAAGTTTTGGGGTATGAGGTAAAATGAAGGTGAAAAGTCAGGTCATGTCTAACATTGTTCGTATGCTGGAAAATGAAGGACCTTTTAAAGATGTCGTTTATGTCATTTTGGAAAATGTATCAAAGTATCTGAAAATGCCGGATGTCACTGTTATGCAGTATGATGAAGAAAGAACCTGTCTGTATCCGGTACTTTCCTATGGCGGCAGACACCATCTGATACAAGCTGCAGAAGTGCAGGCGGCAGCGGCACAGACTGCGCCGCAGGGAACTGTAGAGCGGCAGGTAAAAGCGGCGGCAGATAGTCCGCTTTATGGTGAGAAACTGTGCTATTACAGGGCAGACACGGCACAGGAGCCGGTGCGTATGGCACTTGCGGATGCAAATATCAAAACGAGCGTGACGGCTCCGGTAAAAGCGGAAGATAAAGTCCGGATGTATCTGTGTGTATCGGACAGTACAAACGATGTAGAACTGGATGCAGAACAGCTTCGGTTTGTATCGGATGTAGCAAATGTAATTCAAAGCATTATGCAGGAACGTATCAGCAAAGATTCCTTATCCTATTCCTATGAGGTATTAAAGGAAATTCTTGGAAGTATTGATTCGGGTATTATGGTGTATGACAGACAGACGAAAGAGGTGCTGTTTGAAAATGATATTGTGAAAAACTGCAATGATATTAAACGGGTCATTCAGACCTGTGTGACATTTTATTTTACAGGTGAAAATACAAAAAGCATCCAGGAACACTGTGATGCCCAGTCCGGGCTGTGGTACGAGGTCCGTTTTTCGGATCTGAGGTGGTTAAACGGCAATCCGGCAGTAGTCTGCACGGCGGTTGATGTAACACAGAAAAAGAAGAATCAGCAGAAAATCGAATATCAGGCACATAACGATTTCCTGACCGGTCTGTATAACCGTATGAAATGTGAAAATGATTTACGCCACATTGTCCGTAAAGCGGTGCGGGACAAAGAAAAAGGTGCCGTGCTGTTTATGGATTTGGACGATTTTAAACATATCAATGACGGACTGGGACATCAGTACGGCGATGTGCTGTTACAGCAGGTCGCCGCAGGACTGCAGGGGGTTGCGGGAATCCGCGGACACTGTTACAGAATGGGCGGTGATGAATTTGTCATCATTATTCTGCCGCAGTATTTTGACATCTGGGAAAAAATTGTTAAAAATATTATTGCGATGTTCCGTAAACCGTGGTATCTGATGGAAACAGAATACTTCTGTACGATGAGTATGGGTGTTGCCTTTTTCCCGGACGACGGAACGGAAGTGGACGATATTATAAAGACGGCGGACATTGCCATGTATGAGGCAAAGAAAGCCGGTAAGAACCAGTACAGCATTTACGACAATACATCGAGTGAAAATGTCAGCAAGCGGCTGGATATTGAAAATAATATGCGGCAGGCAGTGGCCTCAGAGATTCAGGAGTTTCTGGTATACTACCAGCCGGTAGTAGATGCAGTGACAAAAAAATGCACATCCTGTGAAGCACTGGTGCGATGGAACAGCAAATCACTCGGATTTATGGGACCGAGCGACTTTGTACCGCTTGCAGAATATCTTGGACTGATTACCTCCATCGGGGACTATGTGTTAGAAGAAGCCTGCAATCAGTGTAGATACTGGAACGAGCACGGCTATCCCGACTTTCATGTCAATGTCAATTTGTCGGTAGTTCAGCTGCTTCAGAAAGATGTGGTAAAAAATATTGAAAAAATCCTTTTAAAGACGGGTGTAAATCCAAAGAATATTATTCTGGAAATCACGGAGTCCTTTGCTATTAACGATATGAACCGTGTCCTTGAGATTATCAAGGGACTTAAAAAATTAGGTCCGCGGATTGCATTGGACGATTTTGGAACCGGATATTCTTCGTTAAATTATATCAAGCAGCTTCCGCTGGATTTAATCAAAGTGGATAAGACATTTATCGATGATATTCTGGAAGATGAATATGCACAGGCATTTGTACGGCTGATTGTGGAACTGTCAAAAACCATCGGCACGAAGCTGGTCGTTGAAGGCGTGGAACATCAGGAACAGTACGAGCTGCTCAGAGGTCTGGGGGTGCATTATATACAGGGATTCTATTTTGGAAAACCGGCAGCCGCAAAAGATTTTGAACAAAAGTACTTAGCATCATGGAAGCCGGAGCAGTAAGGAAGAACCATAAATATAAGAACAATAAAAGAAATTAAAATGCGAGGGCGGCGCATGCCGCAGAAATGAGGTAGAGATGAGAACAATTATCAGAGGTGGCAGGGTGTTAGATCCAGCAAGCAGCACAGACGGCATCAGGGATATTCTTGTGGAAGATGGTATTATTAAAGAGGTTGCAGAACATATCAGTGCCGATGCAGAAAATGTAATTGAGGCAGAAGGTCTTTATGTCATGCCGGGACTGATTGACCTGCATGTACATTTCCGGGAGCCGGGATTTGAACATAAGGAAACAATCCGTACCGGAGCCAGAGCAGCGGCGAGAGGCGGATTTACAACCGTTTGTGTCATGCCGAATACCAAGCCGGTCGTAGACAGCGTGGAAATGGTGAAGTATGTGATTGACAAGGCAAAGGAAGTAACAGATATCCATGTTCTTCCGATTGCGGCAATTACGGCGGGACAGGACGGAGAATTTATCACAGATTTTGAAAATCTGTACAAAAACGGTGCGGTTGCGGTCAGCGAAGACGGCAAGTCTGTTATGAATGCGAGAGTGGCAAGACAGGCAATGCGTCTGGCTGCAGAAGTCGGAATCCCTGTATTTGCACACTGCGAAGATAAAAATTTAGTTGCAAGAGGTGTGATGAATGCCGGCAACAGAGCCAAAGAACTCGGACTTTACGGCATTATGAATGCGGTGGAAGACGTCATTGTGGCAAGAGATATCCTGCTTGCAAAAAACACAGGCGCAAGACTGCATCTGTGCCACTGCTCAACCGTGGACAGTGTGAAGATGACAAAGCTTGCAAAGGAAGAAGGAATAGATGTAACAGCAGAGGTTACGCCACACCATTTTACACTAACGGAAGATGATATCACAGGTGATGATGCAAACTACAAAATGAATCCGCCACTGCGTGCTAAGGCAGACCGCGAAGCGTTAAAGGAAGGCTTAAAGGAAGGGGTTATGGATGTGATTTCAACAGACCATGCACCGCACCACAGAACAGAAAAAGAGCGTCCGTTTGCTGAAGCACCATTTGGCATTACGGGACTTGAAACTTCTGTGAGCCTGACGATTACGGAGCTGGTGGACAAGGGTGTTTTAACACCGCTTCAGATGGCAGAACGCATGAGCTATAAGCCTGCGCAGATTATCAACAGCGACAAAGGAACACTGCTTCCGGGACGTGCGGCAGATATTACGATTATCGACCCAAATGAAGAATATGTGATTGACAGCACCCTGTTTGCATCCATGGGAAAAAATACACCGTTTAACGGAAAGACAGTCAAGGGCAGAGTCAGATATACAATGTCAGACGGCAAGGTTGTATATTCATACAAGCCGGGCTGTGAAATTATAGTAGACAAAGACGTTCCAAAACTCATATAATAAATACGCCTGTACCGGCAGAAAGAGGAAGACAAAAATGATTAACAAGTTAGTAGACAAAATTAAAAAGCAGAACGCACCGGTTGTAGTCGGATTAGACCCGATGATGAAGTTTATACCGGAACATTTAAAGAAAGCCGCATTTGCGGAATATGGTGAAACATTAGAAGGTGCGGCAGAAGCAATCTGGCAGTTTAACAAGGCGATTGTAGATAATATTTATGATATTGTACCGGCAGTCAAGCCACAGGTTGCAATGTATGAGCAGTTTGGCATTGAAGGCATGAAGGTATTCCAAAAGACCGTAGACTATTGTAAGTCAAAGGACATGGTCGTTATCGGTGACGTAAAGCGTGGGGACATCGGTTCGACATCAGAAGCGTATGCCGTTGCACATTTGGGAAAGGTGCAGGTTGGAAGCAAGAAGCTTTCCGCATTTAACGAAGATTTTGCAACGGTGAATCCGTATCTGGGTTCAGATGGCATCAATCCATTTGTAAAGGTCTGCAAGGAGGAAAAGAAGGGTATCTTTATTCTTGTTAAGACTTCCAATCCGTCCAGTGGCGAATTTCAGGATCGTTTAATTGACGGCAGACCGCTCTATGAGCTGGTAGGTGAAAAGGTTGCCGAGTGGGGCAGTGAATGTATGGGTGATGACTACAGCTATGTCGGAGCCGTTGTCGGTGCAACGTATCCGGAAATGGGCAAGACCCTGCGTAAGATTATGCCAAAGGCTTATATTTTAGTACCGGGTTACGGTGCACAGGGCGGTAAGGCAGAGGATTTGGTACATTTCTTTAACGAAGACGGCTTAGGTGCGATTGTCAACAGTTCAAGAGGCATTATTGCGGCTTATACAAAGGAACAGTACGCAAAATTCGGTGAGGAGCATTTCGCAGAAGCTTCCAGACAGGCGGCACTCGATATGATTGCCGACATTAACGGTGCATTACACAAGTAGGCGGAAATGAGGAGCAGAAATGGCATATAGAGAAAAAGTAACGATTGTACGTGCAGATGAAATCGCAACGGACATTTATGAAATGTGTTTTTCAACAAAAAATATTGCAAAGGAAGCAAAGCCGGGACAGTTCGTGTCCGTCTATTCTAACGACGGTTCGCGGCTTCTTCCGCGCCCAATCAGTATCTGCAGCATTGAGGGTGATACCCTGCGCATTGTATACCGGGCAGTCGGAAAAGGCACACAGGAATTTGCAACAATGCACGCAGGACAGACCCTTGAAGTACAGGGACCGCTTGGCAACGGCTATGACATTTCAAAGGTATCAAAGGAACGCAAGGCGATCTTGTTTGGCGGCGGTATCGGGATTCCACCGATGTTGGAGCTGGCAAAGCAGTTAGATTGTGAAAAGAGCATTGTATTGGGTTACCGTGATGAATTGTTTTTAAATGATGAATTTGAAGCATACGGTAAAGTGTATCTGGCAACAGAAGACGGCAGTGCCGGAACAAAGGGCAATGTATTGGATGCCGTAAAGGCATGCGGCATTGAAGGTGACATTTTATTTGCATGCGGTCCGACACCGATGCTTCGTGCTATTAAGCAGTATGCAAAAGAAAACGGACTGGAATGTTACCTGTCCTTAGAAGAAAAAATGGCATGCGGAATTGGTGCGTGCCTTGCCTGTGTATGCAAGTCCACACAGGTAGACGACCATTCGAAGGTACATAACAAAAGAGTCTGCAAAGAAGGACCGGTATTTAACGCAGAGGAGGTAGAACTGTAATGAATTTATCCGTAAATATTGCAGGAGTTGAATGGAAGAATCCTGTTACAACCGCTTCCGGCACGTTTGGTTCCGGTATGGAATATGCAGAATACGTTGATTTGAATAAGCTGGGTGCCGTAACGACAAAGGGCGTTGCCAATGTACCGTGGCCGGGTAATCCGACACCGCGTATTGCAGAAACCTACGGCGGCATGATTAATGCAATCGGTCTGCAAAATCCGGGACTGGATACGTTTATTTCAAGAGATATTCCGTTTTTAAAGCAGTATGATACAAAGATTATTGTCAATGTCTGTGGAAAAACAGAGGAAGATTATGTCGATGCGGTGGAAAAGTTAAGCGAACAGCCGGTGGACATGCTTGAAATCAATATTTCCTGCCCAAATGTCAAGGAGGGCGGTATCGCTTTCGGTCAGAATCCGGCTTCGGCAGAACGGATTACGGCGGCAGTGAAAAAGGTCGCAAAGCACCCGGTTATTATGAAGTTAAGCCCAAACGTAACCGATATTACGGAAATGGCAAAGGCAGTAGAAGCGGGCGGCGCCGATGCGGTTTCACTGATTAATACGATTACGGGCATGAAGATTGATATTAACAGGAGAACATTTGCAGTTGCCAATAAAACAGGCGGTATGTCCGGTCCGGCAGTAAAACCGGTCGCAGTCCGCATGGTTTATCAGGTAGCAAACGCAGTCCGTCTGCCAATCATCGGTATGGGTGGTATCGCAACCGCAGAAGATGCCCTTGAATTTATCATGGCAGGCGCCAGTGCGGTAGCTGTCGGCACGGCAAATTTCCATAATCCGATGGCCACCGTTGAGATTGTAGACGGCATTGCCGCCTATATGAAGAAAAATAACATTGAAGACATTCATGAACTGATTGGATGTGTAAAATAAAAACCGCTGACGCTGCGGAGTGGAAGCGGCGCAGGAGGTAGAAAATGTCACAAAGACAGGCAACAAAGGAACAACAGCAGATTATAGAAGCAACAGAAGGCAATATCCGCGTGCGTGCGGTACCGGGTTCGGGAAAGACATTTGCACTGACGAAACGAATCGTCTATCTGATATTGGAGCTGTATGTCGAGCCGTCGTCCATCGTTGCCATGACATTTACCAATAAGGCGGCGAATGAAATGAAGTACCGTCTGAAAAAAATGATAGGGGACTTTGCAACGTGTTATGCGGGAACCTTTCATGGATATTGTAATTTAATTCTAAAAGAAGAAATCTACCGCCTTTCTTATCCGAAGACTTTTGTGATTCTGGATAAGAAAGCGCAGGTGGATTTGATTCGTGAAGTCGCCGATGAACTGGGATTTTCGTTAAAAGATTTTACGGCAAAGGAATATGCGGACAAAATCTGTGAGGAAAAGCAGGACAGAGCCTATATTCCGTTGATGTTAGATACCGGCAGGGAAGCCCTGCAAAAGAAAATCGGTCACACGGAGGACCCGTTTTATCAGGTGTACTATTCTTATTTGAAAAAACAGCGCGATAATTATGTGCTGGATTTTGAGGATATCATACAGTTTGCAATCTACATTCTCACGCAGTATAAAGAGGCACTCAAAAAATGGCAGAGCCGTTGTCAGTATCTGCTTTGTGATGAATATCAGGATGTAAATAAAAATCAGGAATATTTACTTTATTTATTAAGCGGAAAATATCACAACCTGACAGTTGTTGGCGATGATGACCAGTGTATTTACGGCTGGCGCGGGTCTGATGTGGAATATATGGTGCATTTTAATGAGCGGTATGAAAATGTCGTGGATTATTCGTTAAGCCGCAACTTCCGCAGTACGCCGGAGATTGTAGCGGCGGCAAATTCTTTAATTGAAAAGAACCAGAATCGTCTGGAAAAGCAGATGTATACCAAAAATCCACATGGCGCAAAGCCGGTGTATAACTGTCTGCCGTATGAAAAAGACGAAGCGGTATGGATTGCAGAACAGATAGAAGCGGCGGTTTCAACCGGGAAAAAATATGCGGACCACACGGTACTCGTACGTGCGGCTTCACAGACAAGAGCGTTGGAGGAAGCCCTTCTTGCAAAGAAAATTCCGTATAAGATTTTAAACGGCGCAAGATTTTATGATTCGGAGGAAATCCGCACGGTGCTTGCCTATCTGCGCATGGTTTATGCACCGAATGATTTGGATTTCTTATGGACGATAAAAAGACCGCGCAAGGGTTTCGGCAAGAAATCCATAGAAGATTTGAAAAAATATGCCGCAGAACACGAAATTGGACTGTTTCAGGCACTCGGCGAACAGATTGAACAGGGCATTGTCAAAAAAGAGGTTATTGATACTTATTATAAAAATATATCGGAATTACACAAAGAATATGATAAGTATTCATGCAAAGAGCTTGTTAACCGGGTACTGGATTTCGGATACCGCGAGGAACTGGAGCAGGATGTGGAACAGCGCAGGCTGGATAATGTGACGGAACTGATCACAGCCATTGCCGCAATGGAAACGGAAAATCAGGATAAGCTTTCACTGGAAGAACTGCTGGCACACTTTGCATTGTTTACGGCACAGGACGATGATGATGAAAAAAATGTTGTGAAAGTCATGACGATTCACACGGCAAAGGGACTGGAATTTGACATTGTGTTTATCTGCGGACTGGTAGATGGGCAGTTTCCAAGCAGGCGTCTGCGCAATGAAGATGAGCTGGAAGAAGAACGGCGATTGTTCTATGTGGCGGTGACGCGCGCAAAGACACGGCTGTATCTAAGCAGTTACGCGGCAAAATCAGAAGGCTTTCCGGTGCGCCCGTCGGCATTTATACAGGATATTGACTATAACCTGCTGGAATGTGTGGGAAATGTCGTCCAGAACGGTCAGACCACACCGCAGATGCTGCCCAAAATGACCTTTGATGTGGGCGATAAAGTAGAGCATAAAATTTTCGGTGTCGGAACGATTGTGGATATCAATCTGTCCACTCAGTCGTATGAAATTGATTTTGAACAATTAACCGGAACGAGAAAGATTATGTTCCGTGCAGAGTTAAAAAAGGTGTAAGCTCGTTATCAGGAGTGGTGATAAAAAGTGTAGGCTGTTAGTGCGGCTTACATTTTTTTAGCTTACAGATATAGTTTTAAACTATGGACAACCTTAATGAATTCATATTATACAGATAGGAAAATGTCCGCTATAATACGACAAAACAAAGGAAACAGGAGGAAAATAAAGTGAGCCAGTTATATACACCTTTCAGATATGATTTTGTAGGAAGCTTTTTAAGACCGGAGTATTTAAAGAAAGCAAGAGCGGATTACGAAGCAGGAGCAATGAGCGCAGAGGAATTGAAAAAGACAGAAGATAAGGCAATTACAGAGTTGGTTGCAAAGCAGAAGGAGGCAGGTTATCACGTTATTACAGACGGAGAATTCCGCCGTGCAACATGGCATCTGGATTTTATGTGGGCATTTGACGGAGTCGGACACAGCAAAACCGAAACGGGACTTCCGTTCCACGGTGAAGCTGCAATGATTGATGATACATATGTGACGGGAAAGATTTCTTATAAGAAAAATCATTCGTTTGTAGAGCATTTTAAATTTGTAAAGGCACTGGAAGATGAAAATACGGTTGCAAAGCTGACCATTCCGGCACCGGCACAGTTTCTGGAACAGATGATTATGCCTTTTGCATGGAGCAATACCAAGAAATTTTACGATACGCAGGAAGAAGTGGCAAAGGATATTGCCGAAGGATACCGTGAATTTATCAAAGAGGTTTATGCGGCAGGCTGTAGAAATCTTCAGTTGGACGACTGCTCATGGGGCATGGTGGTAGACCCGGCGGCTTGTAAATTATTCGGCGTAACACCAAAGGGACTTGAAAAGATTAAGGAACAGCTTTTAGAGATTAATAACAGCGCGCTTGAAGGAAAGCCGGAAGATTTAATTGTCAATACACACGTATGCCGCGGCAATTTCCATTCTACCTATGCAAGCAGCGGTGCTTATGACAGCGTAGCGGCAACATTATTTGCAAAGGAAAATGTCAATGCATATTATCTGGAATTTGATGATGAGCGTTCCGGCGGATTTGAACCGTTAAAATATGTAGAGGGCGATAAGAAAGTTGTACTCGGACTGGTTACAACAAAGTCCCCGAAGCTGGAAGATGCGCAGGCAGTAATTGACAGAATCCACGAGGCAGCAAAATATGTGCCGTTAGACAGACTGTATTTAAGTCCGCAGTGCGGATTCGCTTCCTGTGAAATCGGTAACAAGCTCACAGAAGAAGAACAGTGGGCAAAGCTGGCACTGGTAAAGGAAATCGCAGAAAAGGTGTGGGGATAAATAACAGATTCATATTGGAATGTAAAAGAATATGTCAGACAGGCATACAGGGTATTTTTATATATGCCCGTGTAATTTTACGAGGATGGTCGGGGTTAATGTAAAACTATAAAAAGCAGTCCCTGATTGGAAAAATAAGAATATTTATGATAAAATAAACTCTAATGTTACATTAGGGTTTATTTTTTGGCATTAAAATGTCTGCAAAATAGGAATGAAAAATTATATGGAGAAAAAAGACAGATATATCAGCATCGGTGAAATGGCAAAAATCAACCGCACAACCGTACCGACACTGCGGCTGTATGATTCAATGGGACTGCTGACACCGTATTACACAGACGAGGAAACACATTACCGGTATTATGACATCAAGCAGAATGCCCGGTTTGATATGATTCAGTACATGAAAGAACTGGGCATGGAATTAAAAGAAATTAAAGAATTGTTCGATAAACAGGATATTAATCTGATTGAGCAGATTTTACGGCAGAAAAAGGAACAGACGGTTGTCCAGATGCAGGAATTAAAATTTAAAATGCAGGCGATTGACAGGACGGTTGCAAGCATTGAACGGTATAAGAAATCGCCGAAAAGCGGCACGATTACACTGGAATACATACCGGACAGGACGATTTACTCGATGTGTGTGGATACCAATTTTTACGATTATAACATTGATATGTACGAATTGATTTTAAAGCAGTTAAAAAATAAGCTGATGGAATTTCATATTCCGCAGGTTTATTACTGCAATGCAGGGACGATTATGCGGCGGGAGCTGTTTGAAAAACTGACCTTTTATTCGGAAGAAATCTTTATCTTTGTAGATGACGATTTTCCGATGAAAGACTGTGTGCAGACAATCGAGAATGGCATGTATGCATGTATTTATACGGAAGATTTTGATGAGGAACGCGACTGTGCGAAAAAGCTTTTGGCGTACTGCCGCGAACACGGCTATCAAATCTGCGGTGATTATATTTGCGAAGAAATTATGGAAATGAACGTCTTTGACAGCCGCAAGCGCTCGATGTATCTGCGGCTTCAGGTGCCGGTAAAAATGGAAAAATAGGCTTGACTCTCATCTAAGATTAGACATTATACTGAATACAACGAAAAGTTAAATAATTAACAATCAGTTCGCGTAATATATGCTGAATAGTGAAAAGCGAAAGCGTGAATGAGGATTCGTCTGAAACTGTCCTTGCACCGCAGGACACAGATTTTAAAAGGAAGCGGTGTAGAATTGGAGGATGTTATGGAGAAGATTAAAGTAATTCAGTATGGCTGTGGCAAGATGAGCAAGTACACAATGCGGTATCTGTATGAAACCGGCTGTCAGATTGTCGGTGCAATCGACTGTAATCCGTCTATTGTCGGCATGGATATCGGCGATTATGCGGGACTGGGTGTAAAGACCGGCGTATTAATCAGCGACAATGCGGAAGAAGTGCTTGACAACACGGATGCGGATATTGCCGTTGTAACGCTGTTTAGTCTGGTAAGTGACTGCTTTCCGCATTATATGAAATGTCTGACACGTGGAATCAGTGTGATTACAACCTGTGAAGAAGCAACGTACTGCTGGACAACAGACCCGGTTCGTGCCAATATCTTAGATGTTACCGCCAAGAAAAACGGTTGTACTTTTGTAGGAAGCGGCATGGAAGATATTTTCTGGGTGAATATGGTCGGCATGGTAGCAGGCGGCTGTCACAAGATTGAAAAAATTGAAGGCGCAGTCAGCTATAACGTAGAAGATTACGGACTGGCACTTGCAAAAGCTCACGGCGTAGGCTTAACACCGGAAGAATTTGAAAAACAGATTGCACACCCGGAAGAGATTGAACCTTCTTATGTATGGAATTCCAATGAGGCACTTGCATCAAAAATGGGCTGGACGATTAAGAGCCAGACACAGAAATGTGTACCGTATTTCCATGACAGTGATTTGTTCTCATCAACCATGAATGCAACGATACCGAAAGGCAACTGTATCGGTATGGCGGCAGTTGTAACTACCGAAACATTCCAGGGACCGGTTATTGAAACACAGTGTATCGGCAAGGTTTATGGTCCGGACGATGGTGATATGTGCGACTGGAAGATTACAGGTGAACCGGATACGGAATTCCATGTTGTAAAACCGGCAACGGTTGAGCATACCTGTGCAACGATTGTCAATCGGATTTCGGCAGTGCTGCGCGCTCCGGCAGGTCTGGTAACGATGGACCAGCTGGAGGAAATCGCTTATCCGACATATCCAATGGAATACTATCTGTAGTTTAAAAATTAAAAATACCGCATAAAGAGAGTAAAAACAGCTTCTCTTTATGCGGTATTTTTTTGCGATATTAATAAAATATTTAATAGAAATTTCAGTTGATTCCACAGAAATACCCGCTTATAATAGTATTAAGGCAAAGGGGGCTTTTGCAGATTTACAATGTTACAAAAGGAGGGGAATGCCTTGAATACAGAAATAACAAATGCAGTCAGTGCGGCAGGAGATAAAGCACAGTATGATACCCGTGTCAAAAGGATACTGGCACAGAAAAATATTTTGGCGCACATTTTGGTTAAGACGGTTGATGAGTTTAAGGAAATGAAGCCGGAAGATGCAGTAATGTACATCGAGGGTGAGCCAAAGATTGGGATTGTACCCGTTGAACCGGGTCTGACCAATGCAGAAAAAACAGATGTGACCGGTCAGAGAATCATAGGTCTGAATACAGAAAATACCGAGATTAATGAGGGCTTGGTCAGATTTGATATTATCTTTTATGTCCGCATGAAAAACGGTCTTTCACAGATTATTGTAAATATCGAAGCACAAAAAGACGAACCGGCAGGATATCAGATATTAAACCGGGCGGTCTTTTATGTGAGCAGACTTGTTTCATCGCAGAAAGAGAGGGATTTTGTCAATACGAATTATGACGATATAAAACAGGTATTCAGTATCTGGATTTGTATGAACATGGCTTCAAACAGTATGAGCCATATCCACCTTACCAAAGATGAAATGCTAGAGCCATACGACTGGAAAGGAAATATGGATTTACTCAATATCGTGCTGATTGGTATTACCGATGAGTTACCGGAGCATGATGAAAAGTACGAATTGCACCGTTTAATTGGTACACTTCTTTCAAGCGGGTTGAAAGAACAGGAAAAACTGGATATAATAGAACATGAATATAATATCCCGGTCAGTAATGAAATTAGAGAGGACGTGAGAGTTATGTGTAATCTGAGTACAGGAATCGAAGAACGGGCAACAGAGAAAACGAGTGAAAAGTTCATTCTGAATATGTATAAAAAGGGTTATACATTAGAGCAGATTGCCGATGTTGCGGAAATCAGTGTAGATGCCGTTGAAGCGGTGATTCAGAAGAAAGCACCGGTAATGGCATAAGAAGTCTGAGAAAGTAAACGCATTATAAATAAAAACTGCCGCATAAAGAGAACAAAAACAGCTTCTCTTTATGCGGTATTTTTTTGCGGATTTTGGACACGATGTAGCAGCTTGACAATTCCAACGATGTGGCATATAGTTTTACGTGACTAACCATGGTCAGAATGGAGAAACAAAATGACAAAAGCAGCGATTATATTAAAGAAAACAGCCGTCGCCGCAATGTGCGTGATACTGGCGGCAGGCATGACGGCATGCGGCAAAAAGACGGACAGCGTGCAGAGCGAAAGTGTTTCGGAAAATGAGAAATACTCCTCTGATATTTTTGCAATGGATACCTACATGTCATTGACGGCATACGGAGCAAAGGCACAAGATGCCGTGACGGCGGCGGTGCATGAAATTCAAAGACTGGATGCGATGTTTTCGGTGGGAAATACGGGCAGTGACGTCACAATTGCCAATACGCAGGGAAGTGCCACGGTGTCTGACGAAACGGTATATTTAGTGGAACAGTCCCTTGAAATTTCAAGAAAGACGGACGGTGCATTTGATATTACTATCTATCCGGTTATGGAGCTGTGGGGATTTACCACGAAAAATTACAAAGTGCCGCAGGCAGACGAATTACAGGAAACGTTAAAAAGAGTATCCTATGAAAATGTATCGTTAAAGGACCACGAACTGGTCTTAAAAAATAATGCGCAGATTGATTTTGGCGGTATTGCAAAGGGGTATACGTCCAGCCGTGTCATGCAGATTTTTAAGGAATACGGCATTGAACACGGCATGGTTAATCTCGGCGGCAATGTGCAGACACTCGGCACGAAAACGGACGGTACGGCATGGCGCGTAGCCATTCAGAGTCCGCAGGGAGGCAATCAGTATCTTGGCATTCTGGAAACCAGCGATCAAGCAGTCATTACATCCGGTGGATATGAGCGTTATTTTGAAGAAAACGGAGTGACTTACCACCACATTATCGACCCAAAGACCGGGTATCCGTCAGACAGCGATTTGACGTCTGTTACGATTGTGTGCGCAGACGGAACAAAGGCAGATGCGCTGTCTACCTCATTTTTTGTAATGGGACTTCAAAAGGCAGAAAACTTTTATGAAAATACGGATTTGGATTTTGATGTCATTTTACTTACAAAAGACAATCAGATTTATATTTCTGAGGGAATTGCACAGAATTTTACCTCGGATTACACCGTAAATGTCTTGAAAAAGTAGTTGATAATTATTGTCAGTAACAGACCTTGACAGAAAAGGATTCTATATTTATGATAGAACAGAGTTAGAATAAACTAACGGCAGTACATTTTTCTAACTTAAATCATAAAGAACAAACTTAAAAAGGAGGAATTATGTTACTGATTATTGCGCTTGTGATAGCTTCCTTATTTGTATACTTTTTAAAAGACAAGCTAAAGCAGCATCCCAATATTTTTTACATCGGTGCGGCAGTTGTAACGATTGTTATATTCAGCCTGCACACGGTGGCAATGCCGCAGTTTGTACGGCAGAATATTGTGGGCATTTTTGCAAAGGGAACGATAGGAACGGCATTTTTTATCATTGTCATGATAACAGGTGCATTGCCGAGAGGTTCAAAGCTTATCGGACCGCTCATGCGGATTCGCGGGGAATTGTCCATTATGGCGGCAATTCTGGTGCTTTCGCACAACCTGACCTACGGCATGACGTATTTTAAGATGTTATTTTCGGCACCGGCGGCATTACCGGCAGTCCAGCGGTGTGCAGCGGTGATCAGTCTGATGCTGATTGTATTGATGATTGGATTAACGGTGATTTCATTTCCGGCAGTCCGCAAAAAGATGAATTCGAAAAAGTGGAAGCAGATTCAGCGGAGCGCCTATGTATTTTATGGACTTTTATATGTACATATTATGCTGATTAATATTCCGTATGCGCGCATGGGACTACACATGTATGCCGTAAATGTGCTTGTATACAGTATCGTATTTGCAGGATATGCGGCGATGCGAATCCGTAAATGGGTGCTTACAAAAAATCCGGATGCCGACAGCATTTTTATAAAGAAAGTCAGTGTGGCAGTATCTGTGTGTGCAGTGCTTGTGTGTACTGTGGCATTTTCAATGTGTTTTATGCGGAACGGAAATAAAGTGTCTGCACAGGAAACGGCGGCAGATAAAACACTGAGTCAGACACAGACAGAAAAGGGCGTAAAAAAGAACGGAGAAGCAGGCACAACGGCAACAGCTTCAAATGCGGACGGTGTGACACAGGAACAGCAGACTTCGGACGAATCCGGTGATAGCGCAGGTGATTCACAGGAAGCACAGGAGAACGAGAACGCGCAGGACGGTGAAAATGCGGCAGCGGCGGCAGTTGAAAACACAGCCGGAGAGGAGAACAGACAGGAAAAACAGGACACTGACAGTCAGAACTCCGGCAGTTCCGGCACGGTATCTGAAAGTGGCAGTGATACAAATAGCAGTGCGGGCGGAAGTTCGGGTTCGGACAGCGGCAGTGCGGGTCAGCCGGCGGAAGAAAAAACAGAAGCAGCACCAAAACCGACAGAAGCACCGAGAACATTTAAGGCAGACGGCGATTATACAGGAACTGCCGTATGCGATACATACGGATACACGGTTACGGTTGTTGTGACAATTTCAGGTGATGCCGTTACAGGCGTATCCGCATCCGCAACGGCAGGCGGCGCAGATGAAATGTTTTTCTCACAGGCAAATGCCAAAGTTCCGGGAGCGATTCTTGCAAACGGCGGTGTCAGTGGTGTGGATGGTGTATCGGGTGCGACAAAGTCCAGCAATGCCATAAAGGCGGCATATACGAGTGCGTATCAGTCTGCAAAAAATTAAAAATATTTTTAAATAAATATCAGGCAACAACAAAAGCAGGGAATGTCCAAGTGGACAGACCCTGCTTTTCTAAAGCCGTGAGTCTGACAAAGAATTGACGAAAAAGGCGGGAAGTGCCATAATGAAAATACAAATATCAGAGCGTAATCAGGAGGGAAAAAGATGCCATATGCGGTAATATATGCATTGATTGGATATTTATCCGGCAGTGTATTATATGCGGAAGTATTTTGCGGAATTTTTGGTCGAAAAAATGCAATTGAGCAGAGCAGGGATGCCAATCCGGGAACGGCAAACGCATTTTTATACGGCGGGTTCTGGTGCGGAATCTGCACATTGATTTTTGATATGGCAAAGGGCTTTGTCCCGGTTTATGCCTATGTTCACATGACACAGATGAATTTAGCAGAAAGCAACGGACTGGCACTGGTGCTGGCAGCACCGGTAGCGGGACACATTTTCCCTGTCTGGCATCATTTTAAAGGCGGAAAGGGAATTGCAGTCAGTTTTGGCAGTCTGCTCGGACTGATACCGATGTGGTATCCGGTACTTTCTCTTGCGGTGTGTTTTTTATTCTTTTCACTGGTAATACAGATTTCACCGAACTTTTACCGGACCGTAGCGGTATACATTGTAAACTGGCTCATCATTGTATTTTCAGAGACTAATCTGCCCAAAGCCGTGCATATCGGTGTAGGATTGATATCGCTGCTGATACTGCTTAAAATGCATATGAGCCAGGAAGAACGTGAAAAAATGACATTTCAGTTATTGTGGATAAAGAGGTGATACCGATGAATGTTTTAATTTTATCCTGCGGAACAGGCGGTGGACATAATGCCGCAGGGGCAGCAGTCCAAAAACAGCTCCAAAAACAGGGACATCAGGTGGTAATGATAAATCCTTACCAGCTAAAAAGTAACAGACTGGCAGGTGTGATTGATAAAGTGTATATCGGTCTGGTACAGAAAAACAGCACACTTTTCGGATTCGTATACCGGCTGGGAGAATTATACCGCCGTCTGCCGTTTCCGTCACCGGTTTATTATATTAACCGTAAAATGGCATATATTTTACAGGAGTATCTTTTGCGGCATCCGGCAGATGTTATTATTACACCGCATTTGTATCCGGCAGAGATTATCACAAATATGAAAAAAATGGGAATGAAAGTGCTGCCAAGTATTTTTGTGGCTACCGATTATGCATGTATTCCGTTTACGGAAGAAACCGACTGCGATTATGTTGTAATTCCGTCAGAAAAGCTGATACCGGAATTCAGGAAATACGGAATTCCAAAAGAAAAGTTATATCCGCTTGGGATACCGACGGCGGACACGGGTGTAGAGCGCATTTCACCGGAAGAAGCCAAAAGACAGCTGGGGCTGGATCCTGCAAAGGAGTATTTATTAATTGCGGGCGGCAGCATGGGGGCTGGTGCGTTGGAGGAAGTCGTGGAAATTCTTTACCGTGTGCGTTCCCTGCATAAATGTAAGCTGATTATGGTCTGTGGAAACAATCAGCAGCTGTACAGCCGGCTGCAGAAGCGGTATGCGGACAAAATTGAACTGGTCGGATATACTGATAAGATGCCGCTGTATTTAAAGGCAGGCAGTATCTTTATTACAAAGCCGGGTGGGCTTTCAAGCACGGAAGCCGCCGCTGCACGGATTCCACTGATTCACATCTGTCCGATTCCAGGCTGTGAAACAAAGAATATGCAGTTTTTTAAAAAGACAGGCATGGCACGGGCAGTCACCAATCCCAAAGAGGAGCTGACCGCGGCAGTTCTGTCATTACAAAAACAGGAAAACCGCAATAAAATGATTCAGTGTCAGAAAAAATATGTTCCGGGAACAGCAGCAGCGCAGCTTGGACAGCTGGTGGAAGAAGGGATAGAATAAATAAGGACAAATAATTGACGAAGTGTGTAAAAAGTGACATAATAAATATAGATTGTACGTGATGGGAGACAGAAACCTGGGAAGGACAAATGCATTTTTTGTACGTTGGATTCCGGTGTGTGGTCTGTACATTGAAAATGCATGTGAGTAAGGACGAACGGGAAACAATGACAGCAGGATTATTATGGGGAAAGAGGTAAAGAGTATGAATAATGTAAAGGTAAGAACAAAGCTGATTATTGTAATGCTGGCCGCATTTTTGGCAATGACGGCATGTGTTGTTTTTTCGACAGAATCTATGAAGGCGATGCAGACAAAGGCACTGGAAACGATAGAGTCAGATAAGCGTGCATCTTATGATGAGATGATTCAGAATCAGGTTGACAATGTGATTTCATTGTGCCAGAACATTTACACACAGTATGAAGCAGGGGTGTATACCAGAGAAGAGGCAAAAAAACTGGCAGCAGATGAGATACGTCAGCTCCGATATGGGGATGGCGGCTATTTCTGGGTTGATCAGTATGATGGAACCAATGTTGTGCTGCTTGGCAGTCAGACAGAAGGAACGAATCGTCTGGAAACAAAGGATGGCAACGGTTACCAAATGGTAAAAGAGATTATCCGTGTAGGAAAGCAGGCTGATGGAGGCTTTACAGACTATGTTTATCCGAAGGAGGGTGAAACCGATAATCAGCCTAAACGTTCTTACAGCAAAGCATTTGCACCATTTGAATGGGTTATCGGAACAGGAAATTATACGGATTATATTGATGAAAAAATAGATGGTATACGGTCAGAATATGCGGCTTATGTGCTCAGCAGGGAGGGAATTTTTATTGGTCTGGTCATTGCAGTTGAAGTTTTACTGATTATCCTGCTGATTGTCATTACACGCAGTATTACCGTGCCGTTAAAGAAAGCGGTAGTTTCTATAAAGACAATGGGACGGGGAGATTTTTCACAGCCGACTGCCCCGGCACTTTTAAAGAGAAAAGACGATTTCGGGCAGCTTTCGGTATTTCTTGAAAATATGCGTTGTGAAGTAGGTACACTGATTGGTGAGGTAAAAGGCCAAGCATCGAATATCAGCGGTATGGTTGAGGAGATTGATGAAAATGTCCGGTCCCTTGACCATGAAATTGAAGAAGTGTCAGCCACAACACAGGAACTGGCAGCAGCCATGGAAGAAACTGCGGCATCCTCACAGCAGATTGATGCAATGTCACATGAAATTGAAACGGCAGCGAAAAGCATTGCAACACGTTCACAGGATGGTGCGCTTGAAGCAGACAGTATCCGTGACCGTGCAGTTGTGATTAAGGATACAACGCAGAAAAAATATGAACATACACATGAAATTCATGAAGACATTAGTGACCATCTGACAAAGGCACTGGAAGATATTAAAATCGTAGACCAGATTGGCATACTGGCAGAATCTATTATGGGGATTACGGCACAGACGAATCTTTTGGCTCTTAATGCATCCATTGAGGCGGCAAGGGCAGGAGAAGCCGGAAAAGGCTTTGCGGTTGTTGCCGAGCAGATTCGTGTACTTGCTGAACAGTCCAAGGAAACGGTTTCTAATATTCAGGAAGTAACACAAAGTGTTGTGGGTGCGGTTGATAATCTTGCAGGGGATTCTGCAAGACTGCTTGAATTTGTCGGAACAGATGTTGTACAGAATCTGGAAGACTTTTCACAAATGGCAGATTCGTATAATGATGATGCGCAAAAGGTTGACGAACTGGTTACGGATTTTTCGGCCTCTTCAGAAGAATTGCTTGCTTCTATCAGTGGGGTAATGAATGGTATTGGTGATGTAAGTAAGGCGGCATCGGAGGGTGCTTCCGGTACAACGGATATTGCACAAAAGACAACTGTTGTGGTTGAAAAATCGTCAGATATTAAAGAAAAAGCTTCTAAGGCACATGCATCGGCAGATGTATTAAAGTCACAGGTTGAAAAATTTATCGTATAAGAGTATGCCGGCCGGGTGTAGAAACAGACTTTCTTTTCGGCTGTATATATCGGTTGGGCAGTTTGTATTGCAAATTGCCCTTTTTCTTCCAAAAACAACCATATATTGAAACACCGGGAAATTTATGCTAGAATAAAAAAGATATTAAAAATTGTTAAAAGTATTACAAACAGGAGGCTTTATAGATTATGGAACAGTACAAACAGGAATTTATAGAATTTATGGTAGACTGCAATGTGTTGCGGTTTGGTGAATTTACTTTAAAGAGCGGCAGAAAGTCCCCGTTTTTTATGAATGCAGGACTTTATGTAACGGGTGCACAGCTTGAAAAGCTGGGTGAGTATTACGCGAAGGCAATTCACGATAACTACGGTGATGATTTTGATGTGCTGTTCGGACCGGCTTACAAGGGTATTCCGTTAAGCGTGGCAACAACCATGGCATATCACAGACTTTACGGTAAAGAAATCCGTTACTGCTCTAACAGAAAAGAAGCAAAAGACCACGGCGATGCAGGTATCTTACTGGGCAGCCCGATTAAAGACGGAGATAAAGTAGTTATTATTGAAGACGTAACAACTTCCGGTAAATCCATCGAAGAAACATTTCCGATTATTCAGGCACAGGGCGATGTGACAATCAAAGGCTTAATGGTGTCTTTAAACAGAATGGAGCGTGGCAAAGGCGAAAAGAGTGCCCTTGTTGAAATTCAGGAAAAGTATGGTTTTCCGGCAAATGCAATTGTCAGCATGTCAGACGTTGTAGAACATTTATACAACAAGCCTTGCAACGGCAAGGTGGTTATTGATGATGAAATTAAGGCTGCCATTGACAAGTATTACGAAGAATACGGTGCGAAGGAAGCATAAATAAGTAAATGTTTGCGAAATGAGGATAGTGTGAAAAATAACGCTGATGCGCTTATTTTTCACACGGAGATTTGTTTCTGAGCGAAAACAAATCTCCATGATTGCAGATGAGAAATCGCCTGCGCGAATTTCTCATCGCAGCTTCGCGATAAAGTCGCTCAGAAATGAGGAGTAGTATGGACGAAAAGTTATATAAAAAAATCAAGTCAATTGGCGCCGGGAATATTGCTTTTGGCATTATTTCAGTCGTATGTGGTGTTACAACAGGAGTTTTGCTGATTGTAAATGGTGCAAGACTTCTGGCACATAAATCCGACACATTATTTTAAGCGTATCAGGAAGGTATGGGCATTGTGTGAAAAATAGAAAAATGAGAAAGACATTGAAATGGCTGATTTTTATTGCGTATATTGCTGCACTGGTATATTTTATGTTCTTTGCGGAAATTCTCGGAAGGACGGATGTATCACGCACGTACCGGTATAATCTTGTACCATTTAAAGAAATCAAGC
>ONZY01000829.1_pt1 | contig 25973 bp, 27 predicted proteins | sample 1671451 | NCBI WGS metagenome assembly ONZY01 (sample SAMN06348158, study PRJEB24527) | human gut metagenome | biome: human gut; feature: ankylosing spondylitis patient; material: feces | host: Homo sapiens | place: China | collected 2015-10 | reverse complement strand
GAAGAACCGGCCGTCGCAGTCGGAGTTCCGTTGTGTGAGCTGCGGATTTGAGTCGACAAACGCGGATTATGTGGCAACAGGAAATATCCTGATGGTTGGAGTGAAACTGATCCGTGAAGGCAGATTCGAACCAAAAAAGGTGAAAGCCACGCTGCGTGGAAAACCAGCGAAGGCAACAAATCTAAAGCTAGGTCCGGGCTGGGCCGATGTTATGCCTGTGGAGCCGGAGAGGTGTCTGGGGAGACTCGGATGCCGAACTCGCTGTGAAGCAGGAAGCCCCTCATTTCAATGAGGGGAGGAGTCACACGGAACTTTGCGTTACACCTGGGGCGGGACTGATGAACAAGGCAAACCTGTTCCCGCCGGTACATACATGGTTTTCCTGGAAGGTACGCTTTACTGGAATACGCGCGTCTTGTATTCGGCCCAGGTTCAATGGGGCAGTCCTACGTCCGCGTTGCTTCCCGTGAAGGTTCACAAGACCGGCACGTCCGAGCGCAACAAGGACATGATTACAAACGTCAAAATCACACACACGAAGGCGGACAAACCGTAACCGGAGTTCCCACAAACAAAATCGGTCGGCAAGCCGAATCTTGGCGTTTGCCGACCGATTGCAGGTCCTGAAAATCGCGCGTGAGGTGTGGCGATTATTTCACCAGGCCATACTTCCACTGAGACGTGCCGTAGGCGTTGTAAACGTTCTTGTAGCCCGTTTCAATCAGAATCTTGGAGGCGTTTTCAGCACGAACGCCCGACTTGCACTGCACCAAAACCTTATCGTTGAGATTGGGAACAGCCTTCAACTTCATGCCGGGCTTCAAAACCGACATCGGCACGTTGACGGCGCCCTTGACGTGGCCTTCTGCGAATTCATCGGGTTCGCGAACGTCAATCAGAACCACGCCTTCTTCCATCATCTTTTTGGCCACATCCGGCGTTACCTTGTGGTAGGACGGATGCACGTAGGTAAGCGGCTTGGCAGGCTGCGGATCCACCGGTTCCTGAGCGCAGGCAATGCCCATGGAAAGCACTGCGGTCATCATGGCGGTAAGGCCGATACGCATGAGATTCATTTCTCTATCTCCTCATTGAATTTTTCTATGCATGCGCTTGATAGCGAGCTGTAGGGATTTTCCGATCGTCCGAAAGGAGAGTCAATACGTCTTTTGCTCAATTTGCTTTACGCAAGTAACCAATCAATTACTGAGAATTGGCGTTTTTCGGCGATTTGGCTGCTCTTCGTCCCTTTTTTCATAGACTGTCTGAGAGCTGGCAGCGTTCCCCTTAAAGGAGGAATCAATGATGATCTGAGTGGGATTTCTTAGATCAATCGTTGGAGGTAGAAACCGACTTTTGACGTATTGAATCGCCGTTCACGCAGGATTTACGATAGGTCTCAGCGCGGGAGGCTTCGGGAGTCCGAAGAGGACGGAAAACGATTCCCGCAACGTTGAAATTAGAGAAAAGGAAATCTGAAATGGCTCAGTTTATTAAGGATCGCTATGGTTTGTTGATTGACGGACAGTGGGTGGACGCGCAAAACGGTGAAACCTTTGTGACGACGAATCCGGCGAGCGGTGAACAGCTTGCAATCTGCGCCAACGCTTCTCCCGAAGACGTGGATCGTGCCGTTCGGGCCGCCCGCAAAGCGTTCCCGGCATGGGCTGCAAAGTCACCTGCCGAACGTGCGGCGCTTCTGTTGAAGATTGCCGACAAGATTGACAAGCGAGCGCAGGAGCTCGCCGCCGTCGAAACGCAGGACAACGGCAAGCCGATTCGTGAAACGACGCTTGTTGATGTTCCGTTGTCTTCAGACCATTTCCGCTATTTTGCGGGTTGCCTGCGTGCCGACGAGGGCGAAGCCGTCATGATTGACGAAAATTCGCTTTCCATGGTTCTGCGCGAGCCGATCGGTGTCGTCGGTCAGATCATTCCGTGGAACTTCCCGCTGTTGATGGGCGCATGGAAGATTGCCCCGGCACTGGCCGCCGGCAATACGGTGGTGATCAAGTCCTCGTCCACGACGCCGCTTTCGCTTCTTGTGCTGGGTGAAATTCTCAACGAAGTGCTCCCGCCGGGCGTTGTCAACATCATCACCGGACGCGGCGCTTCGACCGGTCAGGCGATGCTCGATCATCCGGGATTTGACAAGCTCGCGTTTACGGGCTCAACCGAAGTGGGCTACGACGTTGCCAAGGCTGCGGCCAACCGTTTGATTCCGGCAACGCTCGAACTGGGCGGCAAGTCGGCCAACATCTACTTCGACGACTGCCAGATTGACAAGGCGATCGAAGGTGCCCAGATCGGTATCCTCTTTAACCAAGGTCAGGTGTGCTGTGCCGGTTCCCGCATCTTCGTGCAGGAAGGTATCTACGACGAATTCGTCGCCAAGCTTGTCGAAGCCTTTAAGGCCGTGAAGGTGGGCGATCCGATGGATATGCAGACCCAGATGGGCTCTCAGATCAACAAGCGTCAGCTCGAAAAGATTCTCGGCTGGGTTGAAACGGCCAAGAAGGAAGGTGCAACGGTTCTGGTGGGCGGTGAAGCCGCCAAGGTGCCCGGTTTGGAAGACGGTGCCTTCATGCAGCCGACGCTGCTGGGTAACGTCACCAACGACATGGCAGTGGCTCAGAACGAAATCTTCGGGCCGGTTGCTGTGGTGATCAAATTCCGTACGGAAGAGGAAGTTGTGGCCATGGCCAACGACTCCGAGTACGGTCTTGGCGGCGCCGTGTGGACCCGCGACATTAACCGTGCCCTGCGCGTGGCGCGAGGCGTTCGTACCGGTCGTATGTGGGTCAACACCTACAATGAATTGCCGGCTCATACGCCGTTTGGCGGATACAAGAAGTCCGGCATCGGACGCGAAACCCACAAGATGATGCTTGAGCACTACAGCCAGCACAAGAACATCTACATTTCGCTTTCTGAAAGCAAGCGCGGCTTCTTCTAAACTGCGTACATCAATGCTTTTTGTAAGCTAAGGAAAAACGAACGCCCGGACTCGAAAGAGAATTCCGGGCGTTTTGCTCGTCAGCCATCATTATCTTCGACGATAGTCGAGTTGCTTTTCTTCCAGCCATTCTTTGAGTACTGTAGCGATCTCTTGATTGTTTTTTCGGCAAACGGAAAGTGAGAATTGCCGCGAATGCCGATATCGGGCAGACGGATCACTTTCGCATCGCCGCCGTGACGGTTGACCACAGCAGCAAAGAGGTCAGCCATTTCAGACGCTGCCCGCCAGTAGTCGTTGTGCGGATGCGTGGTCATGTAGTCGCTGTAGAAAATCACGATGGGAAAGCGCGTGAGTTTCAAGAAAGCTTCCATCGACACTTCTTCGGCTTTCATGTTTCCGAAAAGCCCGCGTTTTTGATGGGAGTCGGGACTTCGCCTTTGGGAAACGGAAAGCCGCTACCCGGTTCGTAGGCGACGATACCTTTAACATGGTCGCTTTGCATGCCGATAAGCCAACCGATACCGCAACCTTGAGAATGCGTCACGAAAACGGCATCTCCTGTTTTTTCAAAAACAGATGTCAGAGCATCCGCATTGACTTTGACGTCGTAGGGCGCCGTGTTGGGCGTCATCTGCCGAAAGAATTGATCCAGAGATTTGGGATCCTGCGGAAAGACCGATCCGGCGTTAAATTGCGCCACAGTCCCATGCGAAATTGTTCGAAAAAGAATCCTTCGTCGGGAGCAGCGGAGATTTGACTGGCACCGTGCAAAAAGACGAGCGGTAGCGCTCGAGCCTGTGCCGGCACTTGGTAGCTTACGATGGCGTGGTTACCGTGCGGCGTCTGCGCTTCAGCCTTCGGATGGTACGGATCGTATGCTGATTTGGCCTCAATCACCGTGCCGCCCGCGGCAAAACTGCCCGATCAACGATGGTGACGGGGGCATGGCTCAGACTGTGCCGAGAAAGCATGCCGTGGAAAAGGAACAGGCCAGAAGAAGGCTGAGACGCATGGCGGATCTCCGGTTACTTGGCAAGAACACCGTTGGCAATCAGCCAATTGCGCACCTCCTTACTGTTGGTGCGCACACTGCCTTCCACCGTCAAATGTGTGCCCAGACGCGCACCGGTCGGCTTGAGGATCTTTTCAAAGTCTTCACGTGTGTGCATCAATCCGCCGCCACCGTGTGAATTGCATGTAATCACGAGCTTGCCCGAGAAGTTCTGAGCCCTAGCCCAGGTCTGCAGCGGCATGGCTGTGTGGTGCCACCAAGTGGGTGTGGCTAGAACCACAACGTCGTATTTTGAAAGATCAATGTCTATGGGTTGAACTTCTCGGGTGATGTTTTTTTTCCAACTCTTCCTTGACGATTTCTGTGGTGGGTTTGTAGGCCTCCGGATAAGGTTTGACGGTCTTGACCTCGAAGATGTCAGCTCCCGTCATGGCTTGCACGGCTTTGGCAACGCTTTCGGTGTTCCCGCTCTTGGAGAAATAGACGACTGCCAAACGCGGTTTGGCTGATGAAGTGTTTGTTGTGGCAGCAACGGATTGACGAGCCATGATAAATCCTCCGAAAATCAATGCTCCTAGCGCTTGACAGAATGTTCGCTTTTGCATGTCCGTTCCTTTGACAAAATGGTCAGAAGAAAAAGACCGTTGTGCCGGAACCGAAGGGAAGCGCTTCGGTTCAACTGCAGCCTTATGACAGAGTGAGAGGTGAAGTTCTAACTGCCAGTTTTTTGCGACACAACGGCTTATAAGTGGATTTTTAAAGAGTACGACCGAAGAAGACCTTGAGCTTGTCGACCGCCTGATTTACGTACTCGGGAACGTAATATGTTTGGATGTGCGTTGCCCCCGGAATCTTGAAGAGTTCTTTATCTTTGGTGCCGGTGGCTTTGGCAAATACTTCCTCGGTCATGTAGAGAGAATCGGCTTTTTCGCCTGCCATCATCAGAAGCGGAACATTGATCAGTTCAACCTGATTGCGCGCGTCCCAGGTCATAAGGTCCATCAGGCTTGAAGCTGTGTACGTAAAGGTCGAATTGGGATGGCGGTGCGTACGACCGTAATAGAGCATGCCTTCGCGGTAGAGGTCGGTTGAAATCTTCGCGATGGACTCGTCCGTGAGAGCATCGAAGTCAACCGTACCGGCGAACGATATCTCTCCAGTCGTGACTTCCTTAGCGCGAGCGTCGGAGGCTGCTTTTAGGCGCTCGGCAATTGTGTCGAGGCCGGTATTCATATAGCCGTTGCGGCGCACTTCGCCGGAATTGAACATGGACAGTGTTGCGACGGCCTTGAATCGCTTGTCGGATTTGGCGGCGTTGATCGTGTAGCCGCCACCGCCGCAGATGCCCAAAGCACCGAGTCGATTGGCGTCAACGCCTGGGTATGTGGAGATGAAGTCGGCCATGCCGTGGATGTCTTCCGTGCGGTACTGAGGCTTGTCAGTGTGACGTGGCTGACCTTCGCTGGCGCCCTGGTAGGCGGCGTCGGCTGTGATCGTCACGTAGCCGAGCTCGGCCAGGCGTTGCGCGTAAAGGCCTGCAACCTGTTCCTTCACGCCGCCGTTGGGATGTGCGACGACGACAGCGGGATAGTTCTTCTTGGCATCGAAGTTTGCGGGCGTATACACGTTGGCGGCAATCTTGAGGCCGTTGAGCTTATAAGAGACCGGATGGATGTTGACGTGTCCGACCTGGTTAGCCGTGATGGCTCCCTGATACACCAAACCGAATGGGTTCTTGTCGGCGGCGGTTGCCGGCATGGAAGTGCAGATGCAGGCGGCTGCAGCGGCGGCGACGACGGATGCGGTTTTCGTCATTTTTTGTCCTTCAAAAGTTATGAGATTACTTTGTGCGGCGTGTTTCAAGCACGGTCTTTAAAGTGTCCTGTGCGAGTTTTCCTTCACGCTCGCCGACGTTTTTTTTGAGTTCTTCGGCAAATCGGGAAAGTTCTTCTGGAGTAAGGCCTACATTCATGCAGACATTTAAATGCGAGCGAAGTTGTGCCGGAGCGGGCAGGGCGGCCAGAGCCGAAACGGTGGCGAGTTCCCGCTCGCGCCGGTTGAGGACGTCATTTGCAAAGATGGCGCCGAAGAGGTGATCCTTGAGGTACGTGTCGATGTTGGGCGAGAAGGTATACACGGGGCCCGCAACGGGACGCCCCACCAATTCGGTTTGCGTTTTCGTACCGATTTGGTGCAGATCGGCGCTCTCGGGCAGAGGTGTGGGCTCACGGCCGACCGTATCTTTCAGGCCTGCGGCTTTTCGTTCGTCCAGAAGCTTCACGTAGACGCCGAGAGCCGTGAGACTGCGCGGAAATCCGGTATAGGCGTACATCTGTTCGAGCACGGCTTTGATTTCGTTGACGGTGAGACCATTGTCCAGTCCCTTGGCAAGTGCTTTTTTGAGTTGTTCCTGATTGCCGTTGGCGGTAAAGGCCGCAATCGGAACGATGCTAGCTTCGCGGTCGGTAAGTTCGGCAGAGGCGGACGGAGAAAAGCTTGCTGTCAACAGTGTTGCGGCAGCGACAGCCAGGCTGAGCGGCTTGCGCGGTTTCATGATTATGCTTCCCATTTGTGAAGAGATCTTCCCGATGAAACAGGGTTTGTTTCTTGGTGGAAAGCATAGAAAACGAGGTCTATTCAAAAAGGCGCGTTTGTGCACACTTTTTGCCAATTTCTGCCTTTGACGAAATTTTTGATGTCTTCTCAGAGTGAGACTCCAAAGCACCCGCCACGTTGTTTTGATTGAGCAGAAAAGAGATGTCAAAACAACATAAAAGTTTATATACGATCTTTAAAATGGCTTGATGTCCAAAAAGACCTGATTGGTTATCTTGTCGACACAGTTGTGCCGGATCAGCAAAAAGGCATACGGAAAGAGGTTATTTGCTACGTGTTTTTGGTCATAAAAGATTGTAAGTGAATCTTTATTTCTGCATGCTCTTCGGTTTTGCCAGAGCGGAATGTCGGCGGTGTTTTTCCCAGTCCGTGAGGTACTGCTTGGCGAGTTCAGGGGAATTTAGCCGCAGCAGATTCTCGGCGTTGGATTCCTCCGCGTCAGCTTTGAAATTAAAGCTTCCGGTCAGCACGGTGGTCCCGTCAATGATCATGACTGTGTTGTGATACAGGAAATGCTTCGGATCCGTAAAGACCGGCACGTTTTGTTCATCAAGCCATTTTTTGAGACTAGTCTTGTATTTGCTTTTTTTCTTGTCAAGGATGATCGATACTTCAACGCCGCGGTCTTTGGCGTCGACAAGCGCTTGGGCGATTATTTTGTCCTCAAGTTTGTATGCGCCGACGTGAATTTCTTTTTTAGCACCGGCGATGGATTCAAGGATCGCATCGCGGGCACCGCCTTGAGGAGAAAACCAAACTTCAGTCTGTGTGGAGATGCTAGCTGAAGCGGCATAAGCCGAATTGGTTACAAGAAAAGCCGAAAGTAGGAACACAATTTTTTGCATGTTCTACATTCCTTCAAAAAAAGGCCCGCTGTCCAAAGGAGTGGATAGCGGGCCAAGCTTAACAGCTGTTTTGAGATTAACCGAAGAAGATTTGGTTAAAGATCAAAGTCGTGATCAAACCGAGCGTCATCGGAATCCAGGTGCGGCGCACGATAGCCATCGGCGAAACGCCGGCGGCACCGGCCACAGCAATGATCACGCCTGCCACAGGACTCATGGCGCGGATCATGCCGCTTGCAAACTGCATCGGGGTGACCAGAGCTTCAACAGAACCGCCGAAGCCGGCCGCCACGTCCGGAGCCAGAGAGGCGAACGAGGAGTAGGCACCGACACCGGAACCGGTGAGGAACGTTACCAACGACACAATGACCGTCAGAATCACCGTCATCACGCCCATACCGGCACCCACGCCGTTGGCCGAATTGATGATGACGTCAATGAGGCCAGAAGTCTTAAGACCTGTCGCAAAGAACTCAGCGCAGATGATCAGGGCCACAATGCCCGTGAACATCTTGCCCATGGCCTGGAACATGGCCATGCCGTCTTTGAAGATCTTCTTGACATCGCGCAGGCGGATCAATTCGACGATCACCACAAACACCCACACCATGAAGAGAGCAGCCACCGTATCGAGCTTGACCGAGGTAACGACGAGCTTGGAGAAGATAATCAGCAGGGCGATCGGAAGAACCGGGAAGAAGGCGTACCACTTCGGAACGACGGGGACATCAACTTTTTTAACCTCGACAACTTCAGCGACTTGATCGTCATTCTTTTTGTCGTAATAACGTTGCTCAAAGTAGTGTGCAATCGCCGCAACGATTAAGGTCGGAACAGCCAGCGGAAGCTGGTATTGAACGAGATAGATGATCGGATCAAGACCGCCCACTTTGGCAGCCAGGCTTGCGGTACCGGCCGTCGGTGCAAAGGTCATGCCGGCCGAGGTGCCGATGACGGCAGCAGCGGCTGCGGCAGAGACGCCCACAGCTTTGAGAATCGGGAACAATGCCACCAAAAGGAGCATTGCCAGACCAGCGGCCGACGGGATCACGGTTACGAGCAGTTGGCCGACGATGTAGCCGAATGCCAGCACAAGATACGGTGCCTTGAGTGCCGACAGAGGTTTGACTGCCACGTCAACGAGCGCTTTGGCCGCACCGATACGGTCCATGTAGGCAGCAAAGCCGCCGGCGGTCATGATAAGAAAGCCGATGCCCGAACTCTGTTTGGTGGCAATTGACTTCAAGGTCGCAAAGATGTCAAAAAGCCAGAAACCCGACGGTTTGACTCCCTTGGGCAGGAAGCCCGTGCCGGCCAAGGCCACGCAAATGAGGATAGCCAAGCCGGCAAACAACAGCACCATATGCGTCTGAACGCGCTTGATGAGAGCCCAGCCTGCGATCACCGTCACGATCACGGCAATCAGTGGCAATACTGAAGACATAGTGTGATCTCCTTAAGGTTTGGAATCAAAGAAATTTTGAAAAGGCAACTTCGAGCTCACCGATCGCTTTTTCGACCTTGGAACGCAAAGCGCCGGTCTTGGCGTGTTCTTCTTTCAGCGTTTCAGTGAACCCGGAAATCATCGCGTCAACCTCAGCGGGAGCGGCGCTGCCCTTGGTCTTACGGTTGGCAATGATCTTGCGCGGGTCAAGCGCATCGAGGAATTCCTCTTTGCTCATGGGGAGCACCTCGGGACCTTCCGGGAACTCTTCGCGAATTTCTTCAACGTAGATGCGCTGCATCTGTTCATACGGGAAGTCCTGCGGCAAAACGTTGTTGGCGCGTGCCCAGGAAACCATGCGGCTGGCGACATGGTGGCCGATGCGGAAAGGCAGTCCGTGGTCGTGCATTAAACGATCGGCGATTTCCTGAGAAGCCGTCCAGTCGCTGTTCAATTCTTCAAGCGCACGCGCCGGATTGATGCGAAGGGCGTTCAAAACCTTCAGGAAGCGCTCGAGCATGGAGATGGCGGCCTTTGTCATGCGGCCGTTCTTGGCCACGCTCTTGCCGTCGACCATGCCGGGCACGAGGTTGTGCACGCGGGTAAAGACCGCGGTCATTTCAGAAACGACATCACTTGCGTCGCCGCGGCAGTTGTTCATGAGCCCCGGATTGCGCTTTTGCGGCATGGCAGAGGACACATACGTGTTTTCTCCGCCTTCCTGAAGAATAATCCAGGGACGGCTCTGGGCGTACTGAACCATGATGTCGTTGATCATGGAGCCGACGTGCACTCCTATGGAAGCCGCAACGGACGACACTTCGAGCGCAAAGTCAACGGGTGTTTCGCACGTGCAGTCAAAGGCGTTGAGGCGCGGACGGTCAAACCCGAGAAGTTTGGCCATCGTGTCGCGGTTCAGAGGCCAGCCTGTGCCGTTTAACACGGTTGCTCCCATCGGGCACTCGTTGTAGCGCACAAGACACTGATTGAGTCGTTCTCGATCGCGCAGGAAAGCGGCGGCAAATCCCAGCAGATAGTGTGCGTAACTGTTGGGCTGGGCTGCCACACCGTTGGTGTAGTTGGGCACGACCGTGTCGCGGTGTTCTTCGGCCAGAGCAAGAATCTTTCCAATCACAGCATCAAGCGCTTCGCACAACGCTATCGTTTGTTCGCGCAAGATGGCCACGCGCATCGTGGAGAGAATGTCCTGACTCGAGCGCCCGGCGTGCAGAATCGTCACTTCGGGACCCGTGGCGGCAATCACCATCGGTTCATAAGCGATGTACTTCTTGACGCGTTTCGAAGTGTCCGCTTCGGCTTGCTGCTCCACCGTCACGATGCCACGCGCAGCAAGTTTTGCTGTGGTTTCGTCAAGCAGTTTTTCTTCGCTGTTTGATACCACACTTGCTTTGTTGATCTGAGAAATCCAGTAAAACTCGTCGTGAATCACTTTTTGTAGCTCCCAAAAAAGCTCTTTTTTCTGAATCGACAGTAGTATCAACTGCCAAGCAAAACAGTACAAACGCTTTTGAACAAATGAGTTTTGCGTCTTTCGCAAAGTATGAGAAAATGCGATGTCATAAGGCCTTAGAAAAGGGGAGGCTGAGGTGACAAAACTGGATGACTTGACGGCATGGCGCTATCTGATTGCGTTTTCCAAAACGGGAACTTTTCTCGCGGCCGCAAACCTGCTTGAGGTTGACGTTTCCAATATCTCACGCGGTATTACGGCTCTGGAAAGGGCGCTGGGGTGCGATCTCATTCGGCGTAATTCCCGGCCGATGGAACTTTCCGAAACGGGCCGGATGGTGGTCAGACGCATGACGCAGATTTTGCGGGCGCACGACTCACTTATGCAGAAGATCATTGACGACAACAGTGCTCTCACGGGTAATATTCGGCTGTCGTCGGCTCCCGGTTTTGCGGCGCGTCGCTTAACGCCGCTTCTGCAGCGGTTTCATGACATCCACCCGGACATCACCATTGAAATATTGGGAGGTCTGAAGCCCGCCGATGTCCAAAAAGGACTTTGTGATGTGGCAACCATTACGGGGGAGCCGACATTGCCCGGCCTTTGCTATATGAGCCGCGGACGCAACGTTTATTTGCCTGTCGCAAGCCCAGGTTACATCCAAAAGCACGGCATGCCGATTGACCCCGTGAGTCTTCGTCAGCATACGGGACTTGTCTACAACGGTCCCGTACGAGAAGAAACAAAAGTTTTGTATCGCGGGGATCGTTCCGTCCCCATCACTTACGCTTCTTGCATCCGTTCTACTGACATTTTGGCAATCCGCAATGCGCTTCTTGAAGGAATGGGCGTAGCAGTGGATATGCCGTTGGTGCAGATCTACGAGGATCTTTTGGCCGGACGTTTGGTGGCCATTCTGCCGGGGTGGTTTCATCCCCCTGTGGAGTGTTTCATCGTGGCAAGCCATGAAGCCTGGCACATGAAGCGCGTGCGAATTTTCTTAGAGTGGTACGCCAAGGAAATGCAGCGACTGTTTGATTCTTACGAGGCTCAGGTCTCTGACGTCGTGGGTTTGCCGAAAGACAGTCGGAAGTACGATCGAAACATGCTTTATCGCACCTGAATTCCGTTTTTTTGACTTGTTCGTCAATCAAGAAGAAGATTTATTTTGCGTAAAGCACAAAATAAGCTTGCGTAACTGCCATTGCCCCCCCCCCCTGCTTTTTTTCTAAGCTCGAAACGCTCCAATCAAAACCTAAGGAGAATCAAATGTTTAGAGCAAAGAAAATTGCCCTTGCTGTGGCGATGGCAGCCGCCACGATGAGCATGGCACAGGCGACTGAAGTGGAAGTCTTCGGTCGTTTCGACACCGGTATGCTGTACACGGCTAACGCCGGTGATTCCAAAGACAGCTTCCAGATGACGTCTGGTCATTCCACCGGTAGCCGTTGGGGTATTAAGGCAACTGAGAAACTCAATGCCGACTGGACACTCCGGGCTCACTTGGAATCTGGCATTGAATCAGATACCGGTGAATTATCCAGCTCTGGCCGTGTCTTTGGTCGCCAGATGACAATTTCTCTGAAGAATCCCTCTTTTGGTGAAATCGCTTTCGGTCGTTCCGGTAAGCCTCTGTCCGGTTCCGATCAGTTCACGCGCATTCGTCCGTTCACTCCGTTCGGTGTGACGTATGGCGATGCCGGCTTGCTCTTCTATGGTAAGGGCGGTCGTATTGACAATGCTGTGTTCTATCAGTCGCCGAAGTTTGCAGGCTTTACCGTTCTAGCCGCGGCATCTACTCAGACCTCCAACCAGGAAGAAGCGGAGTGGACCGATAACACCCGCTTCTGGGGCGGCTCCATTGATTGGAAGGGCGAAAACATTGGCTTCATGATCGGTTCTGAGCAGATTGTGAAAAACGCCGAAGACAAAGCCGATGGAGATGAAAACCCGACAACGCTGTACCTTGGTGCATACTATGACTTTGGTGTTGCCAAACTCATGGCAGGTTATCAGCGTGGCTGGAATCTCGACCGAATCGGCTGCTTGCAGAGCGTTAAGTTCAATGGCTCAAGTGCCCAGGTCCAGAATTTTGATGCCAATTTTTATATGCTTGGCGCACATATCCGCGCTGGTAAAGGCACCATACGTCTGAGTGCTATTTACATGGATGGCGAAAATAGCAAGGATCTGCGTAAGTCCGAAGGCATTGGACGTGACGCTAGCTATTGGTCGCTTGGTGCCGGTTATACCTATCCGTTCAGTAAGCGCACCAGCATCTATGGTGTGGTGGCACATCTCCACGGTGAAGACGGTATTGCAAAGAGCAACAAGGCCACCAACGGTGACGGCGATTTGACCCGCTATCAAGTTGCAGTCGGTCTGGTTCACAAGTTCTAATCAACGGCTCCATTGTGCCTGTCGCCGGTCTGATATATCTGCCGTCAGAATCGGAGGCAGGCACGCCGCCCACTTTTTTCGAGGGTTTGCAAATGCGTTTTTCTTTTAAATCGACCGCCTGCCTTTTGGCCGGATGCCTGACGATGGGCTCCGCGATGGCTTTGGATAACTCTGTTAAGCCCGAAGTCACCACGCCGCTCGCATCCTCGCCGAAAGTGGCTCTTTTGATCGGTAACTCGTACTCCTTTTACAACTGCGGTGTTCACACCTACCTGCGCGGGATGATGCGGGCGGGTACTCCGAAGGAAAATATGAAGACGCGCCTTCTGACAATCAGCTCCGGCGCTTTGTCTTTCCACGATGTGGCTTATTACCTCAAGCCGCACGAACAGGATCCGTATGCAATTGTTGAAGACGGCAAGTTGAAAAAGCCCATGTTCGATGTGGTGCTTCTGCAAGGCCATTCGGCTGCAGCCACGTCCAAGAAACGTCTTCCATATTTCGAGAAGTATGCGGTTGCTCACGCTGACACGATTCGCAACGCCGGCAGCACGCCGCTTCTTGTTATGACGTGGACCAAGCAGGACAAGCCCAACGATATTCGCAAACTTGCCGACAACACGATCGAAATAGCCAACAAGGCCAAGATGATGGTTGTTCCTGTGGGGCTGGCATTTGCCGAAGTGCGCAAGGCTAAGCCCGATCTCGTGATGTACATGCCCGACAAGAGCCATCCGTCGGCCGCCGGCAGTTATCTCTATGGTGCTGTGCTGTACTCCACGTTGTTCCATCGTACTTCTGCCGACATCAACTATCTGGGCGAATGCGAAAAGCCGCTGGCTCCTGAAACGGCCAAATTCTTGCGTGAGATCGCCTGGAAGACGGTGACCGAGTTCTACGGCTGGAAGTGATCATCTCAACCCGACAAAGCTGAAGTCTTTTTTGTTCCTCAAACGCATGCTGCTTGATTCCGGGCGCATGCGTTTTTTTAGAATACCAACATTGAGCAGGTTGTTTTTGCTGTCATTGAAATCGCAAACGACAGATTAAAAGACGAACTGGAGATGACCATGGATTGGTTAATGCAACTTCTGACGGATGCCGATTCGGTCGGTCATATTTTGCTGGTGTACTCCGTGGTCATTGCGCTTGGCATGGCCTTGGGACGCATCAAAGTTTTCGGTATTTCTCTGGGCGTCACATGTGTTCTTTTCGTTGCTCTGGCCGTGAGCTACGCCGGCATTACCGTCAACGGTACTGTTCTTAACTTCTTGCGTGACTTCGGGCTCATCCTCTTTGTCTTTTTCATTGGCCTTCAGGTCGGGCCGTCTTTTTTCTCGTCCTTTAAAAGCGGTGGGGTGCAACTCAATCTTCTGACACTCCTTGCGGTGGGCTTGAGTCTGGTAGTGACCGTAGCTCTCTTTTTCCTTTTGCAAGGTACGGTGACACTACCTCAAATGCTCGGTGTTCACTTCGGTGCCGTGACGAATACGCCGGGCCTCGGTGCAACACAAGAAGCGCTCGATATGCTGGGCTACAAAGGCGAAAACATTGCCATTGCCTATGCCTGCGCTTATCCGTTGGGCGTGGTGGGCATCATTGCCACGGCGGTGATCTTGAGAAAGATGTTTCGCATCAATCTCAAGGAAGAAGACCGGCATTGGGAAGAAGAGGCGAGCGCCAACAGCGATGCTCCGATTTTCTTTCACGTCGCCGTGACCAACGCCGGCATCAACGGTCAGGCGATGCGCACCATCCGAGACTTCATCGGTCGGCCCTTCATCTGCTCGCGCGTTTTGCACGACGGCGTGATCACAAGTCCCAGCCCGGACACACAGGTTTTTGTGGGCGACAAGCTGAGGATCGTTGCCGGAGCTGAGTCCAAGGCGGCCATTGTTGCCTTCTTTGGTCAGGAAGAAAAGGACATTGATCTTGCCACGGCGCATTCGCCTCTGATTGCCCGCAATATTCTGATCTCAAAGGATCAGGTCAACGGAATGCGTTTGGGTGAGCTGCATTTGAGCCGCTACGACGGCGTCAATATCACGCGCGTGTTTCGAGCCGGCATGACGCTGTTTCCGTACCAGAATCTGCATTTGCAGATGGGCGACCAGGTCTATTGCGTTGGTCCGCAACGATCCATTGAGCGTCTGGCCGATCGTTTGGGCAACCAGGTGCAAAAGCTGGATCACCCCAACATCATTTCAATCTTTTTGGGCATTGTGTTGGGTATCTTGTTGGGCTTTTTGCCGATTGCAATTCCCGGCATGCCTGTGCCGCTTCGACTCGGTCTTGCGGGCGGGCCGTTGATCGTGGCTATCCTGCTTGGCTATTGGGGACCGCACTTCAAGCTGATTACTTACACAACTCACTCGGCCAATCTGATGTTGCGCGAAATGGGGATTGCGCTGTTTTTAGCGAGTGTGGGCTTGAGCGCAGGCGATCGGTTTGTCAGCGCATTCCTTGAGGGCAACGGTGTGCTTTACGTGGCGTTGGGGCTGATTATTACGGTTGTTCCGCTCATCATCACGGGAATCGTGGCGCGCCTCAAGTTCTCAATGAACTATCACCTGATCGTCGGGCTTCTTGCCGGTGCGACGACCGATCCTCCGACGTTGGCGTACGCCAATACGATTTCTGAGAAGGACTCTTCGGCGATCGCTTATTCAACCGTCTATCCGTTGGCGATGTTTTTGAGAATTCTCTCGGGTCAGGTTGTGCTTCTGGCTCTGTGGAGCTTTGTTGCTTAGCCGGACAAAATTCGTGTTCAGACAAGCGGTTTTTTCAGTGTGGGAGTGCCGCTTGTTTCGTCAGTGAGTTTCAAAGCATTCCGGCCTTGCGGAAGGCTTTTGGTGACATACCGAAGTGCTTCTTGACGTACCGTGTGAAGTACGACGCCGATGAAAACGACAGTTCGTCGGCAATCTGCGCAATCGATAAACGCTTGTCGGAAAGAAGCCGCGCAACTTCCTGCAAAGTGAAGAGATCAACAAAGTAACCCGCACTGCGTCCGCTTGCTCGTCGGCAGATCTCCGAGAGGTAATGAGGCGTCACGCAGAGCTTTTCGGCGTACCACTCAAGATTGCGGTGCCGACGAAAACTGCCGTTGGCTAACTCTTCGGTAAAGCGGCGCAGCAATTCCGCGGCGCGCGACGGAAAGTCTTCGGGCAGACAGTTTCGTGCGTGGATGTTGTAGAGATCAAGGATGTGCGCGGCCAACAGATGGCCCACCATTTCGTCGTGAAAGTAGTGCTTCGTGTCTCGAGTTCGCTCAAAAAGCCGCTCAATATCGGATCGGCAACGCTCGAAGTCATGCTGAGAAAGGCACATCACGGGGTTCTGCAGTAAGGACAGGTGACCGATGATGCCGTAGTTGGAGCGAATTGCCAGTCGGTTGCCGATGGAGGGAGACAGAGAAAAAAGGAGTGCCTCGAAGTCGCCGGAAGCTGCAAAGTCCTGCGCAAGTGCCGCGTTGGGAAGAATGATGTAGTCGCCGGGTGCGGCGTTGTAGCGCGTTGTTTGGTGCAAGAAACTCAGACTTCCTTGCGTGAGCACGATGTGCATGATGCGAGATGAACCGATGTCGCGAACCATCATCGATAAATCGTCATAGAGGCGTAAGGCGGCATCGAAGTCGGTTGTATTGGATTCAGTGTCGTTTCGCATGACTCAACTGAAAAACCACGAAAAGTGAAATTTTTTCTCTGATTTGGCTCTTCCGGCAACAACAGAAAATTCCTAGGATTTCAGGCGTGTAACAAGCGATGATAGTCGCGTGAAACCATGAAAGAAAAAGGAATTGATCAAGATGAAGGAAGTGCGTCTGAATAACGGTGTCATGATGCCGTCTGTTGGATTTGGAGTCTATCAGATGGCAAAAAGTGAAACGAAGCAAGCGGTTCTTCAAGCACTCGAAGTCGGTTACCGCATGATTGATACGGCAGCCAGCTACTTCAACGAGCGCGAAGTGGGCGAGGCGATCCGCGAAAGTGGTCTGCCGCGTGAATCCGTTTTCGTGACAAGCAAACTGTGGGTTCAGGACTATGAATACGACGACGCGTTGCGCGGTTTTGATCGTTCTCTGTCGGAACTTGGGCTTGATTACATCGACCTGTATCTGCTGCACAAACCTTACGGCAACTACTACGCAGCCTGGCGCGCACTTGAGCGTCTGCACAAGGAAGGTCGCATTCGTGCGATCGGCGTGACGAGCTTTTCCAACGAACGTTTGCAGGACTTGTTCCTGCACAACGAAATCAAACCCGCGGTCAATCAGATCGAAACGCATCCTTTCCAACAGCAGCAGGATGCCAATGCCTTTTTGAAGGCAGAAGGCATCGTTCACGAGGCCTGGGCGCCTTTTGCAGAGGGACAGAAGGGCGTTTTTGTCAACCCGGTGCTCAAAGACATTGCGGCAGCTCACGGCAAAAGCGTTGCCGCTGTCATTCTTCGTTGGCTCAATCAGCGCGGCGTGGTCGTGATTCCCAAGAGCGTACGTGTGGATCGTATCCGAGAAAACTTCAACATTTTCGATTTCAGATTGACTGATGCGGAAATGACTGCGATTTCTGCTTTGGATGAAAAGAAGTGTCCCATTTACGACGACATGGATCCCGCAACCGTCCGTGCAATCGGCACCTACAAGATTCACGAATGAAGAGGAAGCAACACCATGAAAACGATTACGCTCAATAATGGCGTCGAGATGCCGTTGCAAGGTTTCGGCGTTTTTCAAATTGCGCCGCAAGATTGCGAAAAGGCTGTACGTAACGCGCTTGACGTCGGCTACCGCATGATTGATACGGCGCAGGCTTATTACAACGAAGAAGGCGTTGGTCGTGCTTGGCGGGCGAGCGGCATGGCCCGCGAAGAGCTTTTCCTCGTGACCAAGGTGTGGATTTCCAATGCCGGCGACGAGCGCGCGGTCAAGAGCATTGATGAATCGCTTCGAAAGCTTCAGACCGATTACATTGATCTGTTGTTGATCCATCAACCTTTCGGAGACTACTACGGCACCTATCGAGCTATGCAAAAGGCTCTGGCGGCCGGCAAAGTGCGAGCCATCGGTTTGAGCAACTTCTACGATGCCCGCTTTGTCGATTTGGCCGAAAACATGGACGTTAAACCTGCGGTGGTGCAGTTGGAAGCCAACGTGTTTACACAGCAAAAGAGCATGCGCAAATTGATGGCTTCCTATGGAACGCGTCTAATGGCATGAGCACCGCTGGCCGAAGGTCAGTACGGCATCTTTACGAATCCGACACTCACGCAAATCGGTGCCAAATACGGCAAGACGGCGGCGCAAACAGCCCTGCGCTTTTTGATGGCAGAAAACATCGTTGCGATTCCGAAGTCGGTGCACCGCGAGCGTCTTCTTGAAAATCTGACGTTGGATGACTTTGAGCTTTCCGATCAGGATCTGGAGGCGATCCGAGCATTAGACGGCGGCAAACCGCTATTTGCCGATCTCAATGATCCGGCTTTGGCGAAATTTCTTCTGGAGTACGACGCAAAGTTCAACCCGGAACGTTGAAGTACGAACGAAAATTGCTGCTAAACGGCCAAGGCTGCATCCATTTTTTTATCGGATGCGGCCTTTGTTGTTCTTTGGTCAGTTATTTATCTAACTTGTAGCAGGATCAAAGTCGATATCCCAAATTGGCTGGACGACGACATCGCAAGCTCCGAATCGAGGTGTTTTTTATGTTCACGATCAACATGTAACCAGGCTTCACGAGACTTTCTGATACCGCTAAATGCTCGGGCTATGCAACAAATTGAGAAGAGTTGACCTAACAAAAAATGTTCGGCAGATAGTGAGCTCATAGAAAATTAGTGAATAATCGCGAGTGGTTTCTGTTGTTTATGTCGGTAAATGAGGTGCCCGTCATGTTGTCTCGCCGAGAATGTCTGAAAGTTGCTTTCTGTGCGACGTGTTTGGTATCTGCCGGGAGCGTACCGGCAGCATTGCCCGAATCGGGTTGGAGTGCAGAAGCTTTTTCCGCAGCAAATCCAAGTCTTGAGGCGGTCAAGAGGCACGCATTTTTGCAAGGGGTTTTTCAAGGTACGTTGGCAAAAGAAAAATTTGCGGCGTACCTTTGCCAGAATGTTGGCTATCTCGACAATTACGCAAGGTGCCTTGATTATCTGGCTGTTCGCTTATCTCGTAGCCGCGGTTTTGAAAAGGAAGTTCAAGCGCTCAAGCAATGGGCCCAGGAAACGAGAGACATGCGCGTTTGGACAATTGATTACGCAGGCAGCTTGATCGGTCAGAAAATTGATCCCCTAAAGATTGTTCCGTTGCCGGAGCTTTTGGCGTATCAAGATTTTGAGACGCGTTGCGTACGGGATGCTGAACCGGCGATTGCCATGGCAGCTCTTTTGCCATGCTTCTGGGTATGGAATGAGTTCGGGAAGGCGTTGAGACCGGGTGCTGTCATCGAAGGTAATCCTTTCCGAGACTGGGTTGAAGGAATGGGTTCGGAGGCTGCGGATGTATCTGCCCGGAAAGCTACCGCACTAGCGGACAGACTGGCAGCTGCGACATCTGACGATGTTCGCAAAAGGATGACCGATGTCTTTGCCGCCGGTTGCTGGCTGGAGTGGCAGCTATTTGATGCTACCTCGCGCATCTGAACAAAACAGGACGCGAACCGAAATCCGCGTCCTGTTCTATTTTCATCAATTAACCGCGAGGCTTAACGATCCGCTCCAAAAACCGTTCCGCTTGTGTCGCCGACCGGTTTGGCATTGCGAGGCGCTTTCACCAGCAGGTTGGGCTTTGTGACGGACGGATCGGGAAGCGGGGCAATGTGCTTGCGATCCGAGTGCTTCTTCAGCAATTCGCTCATATCCCCGAACTCAATGGCGCGCTGCGGGCAGGAGTCCACGCAGACGGGATTGAGACCCTTGGCGAGACGATCTTGACAGGCGTCGCACTTGGTCATCTTCTTAGCGACCGTATCGAGTTGCGGCGCGCCGTAGGGGCAGGCTTTGGCGCACATGCCGCAGCCGATGCACTTGTCGCGGTCAATCAAGACCAGACCGTCTTCCTTGCGTTTGAAGTGAGCTTTGGTGGGGCACACCTTGACGCAGGCGGGATCTTCGCAGTGGTTGCAGCTCACAGAAACGTAATAGGCAAACGTATCCGTGTGCCATGCGCCGGTGGCGCGATCCTGTCTCCAGCCGCCGCCTTCAAAGCTCAGTACATGCCGGAAATTGCGGCCGACGGGCAGGTTGTTTTTGTCTTTGCAGGCAACCTCACACGTCCTGCAGCCCGTGCAGCGGGAGGCGTCAATCAAGAAACCGTATTGTTTAGCCATGATGAACCTCCTTTAGATCTTGCGGACTTCGACGAGATTGGTGTGCTGCGGGTTGGCCTTGGCCAACGGGCTCTTCTTAAGGGAGGTCAGCGTATTGATGGACGGACCTTTGTCCACGCCCTTGGCGTCAGGCGTGTACCAGCCGCCTTGCGGGAATGCGACCACTCCCGGGAAGATGCGCGGCGTGACGTGTACAGGCAACTGCACGCGTCCGCGGTCGTTGAAGACTTCCACCATGTCGCCGGTTTTGAGCGAACGGCTCTTGGCGTCGATCGGATTCATCATCAGTTCATCGGGCTGGACTTCACGCAGCCACGGCACATTGTGGTAAGTGGAGTGCGTGCGGCCGTGACCGTGGTAGCCGTAACACTGCAGCGGATACTTCTTTTGCAGCGGGTCGCCCGGCATTTCCCAGGTGCGGCAGAACTTGGGCAGAGCCGAGATGACGTCACCTTTGGGAAGCGTCCAGTCCTTGGCAATCTTGGCCAAACGCTCAGAATAGATCTCGATTTTGCCTGAAGGCGTCTTCAAAGGATTCTTCACGGGATCATCGCGGAAGGCTTTCATCACGACAGTCTTGCCTTTACCCAGTCCGGGCACCTTGACGATGCCTTGCTTCCAGAAGGTGTCGAAGTCGGGCATGACGTCGGGATGCTTCTTGCGTGTTTCTTCGTAGCACCAACGCACCCATTCCTCCTGCGTACGACCTTCGGTGTACTTGTCTTCAATGCCGAAGCGCTTGGCGATCTGCGAGCAGATCCAATAGCCGCTGCGCTGTTCCCATTGCGGTTCAACACACTTCTGCAGAGCAACCATGAAGTTGCTCGTGCCTGTGGCGTAACCGTCGGCGGCGATGTCGTTGAGTTCCTGCTGCATCACGTCAGGCAGAATCAGGTCGGCCCAGCGAGCGGTGGCGGTCATCTGGTTGTCAACGACAAGGATGAACTCGCACTTCTTTTCGTCGGCCAGAATCTTGGCCGTTCCGTTGTGGTCGGAGTGCTGGTTCATATTGACGTTGGAGCATTGCGTCCACAGGAACTTGATGCCGACGTCAAGCTTGTCCTTGCCGCGCACACCGTCAGCTGTGGCGGTCATCTTTTCGCCGTGGTCGATCGCATCCGTCCAGGTGAAGAACGAAATAAGCGTTTTCACGGGGTTCTTGCCTGCGGGCAGACCCACATCGCCCATGCCGATGTCGCCTTCGCGGCCGCCGTGACTGGTGCCTGGCAGGCCAATGTTGCCGGTCAGAATCGGCAGCATGGCAATGGCGCGGCAGGTCTGTTCGCCGTTGGCCTGACGTTGGGGGCCGTAACCTTGGGCAAAGAAGACGGGCTTGGTCTTTGCCATTTCACGAGCGAGACGAACGATCGTTTCGGTCGGAATGCCGGTGATGCGGGAAGCGTATTCCGGAGTCTTGGGCGTCTTGTCTTCGCCTTCACCCAAGATGTAGCTCTTGTAGTCGCTTTTGGCCGGAGCGCCCTTGGGCAGCGTCTTTTCGTCGTAGCCCACGCAGTATTTATCAAGGAAGGCCTGGTCGACCAGGTTTTCTTTGATCATGACGTAAGCAAGACCTTCAACGAAAGCGGCGTCGGTGCCCGGACGGATCGGCACCCATTCGTCTTCCTTGCCCAGACACGTATCCGTGTAGATCGGGTCGACGACGATCATGCGCGGACGGTTCTTGCCCTGACGCGCGCAATCAAGTTCCCAAGCCTGGCCGCCGCCCGACTGGCGTGTCACCATCGTGTTGTTGCCAAAGGAGACGTAAAGCTTGGCGTTGGCGACTTCGGTCATCTGAGAACCGCCGGCGCCCAGACCATAGGTGTACGGGAATGCGCCGTTGATTTGTGCCGAAGAGTAGGTGCCGTAGCAACCCAGAGAGCCGCCAAGCATATTGAGCAGGCGATCGGCTGTGCGGCGCGTGGAAACGAGCTGATACGAACCCGAGCCGTATTGCAGATAGATGGCTTCGTTGCCGTATTTTTCAATGGTGTACTTGAGCTGCTTGGCGACGATGTCAAGCGCTTCGTCCCAAGAGATGCGCTCGAACTTGTTTTCGCCGCGCTTGCCTACGCGCTTCATCGGGTACTTCAGGCGTTCGGGCGAATACAGGCGCTGACGCATGGAGCGGCCGCGCAGGCAGGCACGGACGTGAGGTACCGCCAACGGCATCTTGGTCGAGTCGGCGCCGGTGTTTTCCGGTTCGATGCGAATCACCTGGCCATTCTTGACAATGGCTTTCAGCGGGCAACGGCTACCGCAGTTGACAACGCAAGAAGTCCAGCGAACGGTTTCCATATCATCCATGGCCGCAGCAACGGCTTGACTGAGCGGCGTGAGAGAGAAATTGGCCAAAACGCCTGCAGCGGCGGCGGACTGCAAAAACGTCCGGCGGCTCAGGCCTTGGGTACAAATTGACATGACGATCTCCTGCTCAAAGAATCTGCTTGTTTTCGGGATTTCGGTTACTTTGACGAAGCGCCGGAATTTTTTTGTAGCAGATTTCCTGGGTAAGTCCAGACACGGAACATGGCAGACAAAGTATTTTTCCGTGTCACAAGAGCAGGTTAGCGCCGAGGCTATGGGGGTTTCACAAAAATGGCTATTCTAAAAATGAATAACGTTTCGTAGTTGCTACAGTGATTTTGCTATATTTAATATAATGTATCGGTTATGACTAGGACGTTCAAGATTGAGCGCTCGATTGCCGCACCTCAAATGTCCCAGATCGAGTGGGCAACAACATCTGAAGCCAAATAACGCTGCTTGGCAGTCATACAAATGAGTGCTCCGCTACCGCGCTTGATCGTGTTGCCTTTGATGCAGTCGAAGGCTTTGATCATGCTTGCCTGATGGCTTTCGGTCGTCTTAGTTTCGATTGGATGGTAGTGCGTGCCGTCGAAAATCAGAAGGTCGATTTCGTTGAAGCGCGTGTCGCGGTAGTAATAGAAATGCGGCTCTTCACCGTTGTGAATCCAACTCTTGAGAAGTTCTATGACGACGAAGTTCTCAAAGAAACTACCGCTGTTGTAGACCTTGCTCAGAGTTTCGGCCGACGGAATTTTGCACAACCAGGCGGCAAAGCCTGTGTTGGTAAAAAAAGTTTTGGGCGCTTGACGACCGTTTGTGAGAGTTTCTCCGGGATAGCCTGTAGCAGGTAGATGACGCCGGCACTTTCCGCAACTGAAAGCCATTGTTTGGCGGTTTGAGCGGCAACGCCGGCTTCTGCGGCAACGGCATTGAGTTGAAACTCCTGTCCTATGCGTGAAGCCAGCACCGTCAGGAATTTTTGAAAGCTTGTTAAGTTACGGATGCCGGCTTGTATGGCCTCATGCTCGACTTGGGCTTGGAGTAGATTCCGGAAAAAGCCGTTGCGGTTTTGCTTCGATTTGTTTGCAGCACCCGAGAAGGAGCCTTGCCAGATAAGTTTCCAGGTTTCGTCCGGCGTTCTTGAGGAAAGCGTGCCGCGCGAGAGCTCTCCAGTCGGCACATACGGTTTTTACTCGGACGTCTTGTCCTGTAGTTCGTACAGGCTCAATGGCAAAAATTCCTTTTTAGGCGTCGTGTTCTTGTAGATCATGAGCTCTTCCGGTTCGCATCAAAAAACGAGTGTACTTTGTATAAAAAATACAGTACGGTTGTGTTTTTATGCAAAGTACTGAGGGCAAATGCTGGTACGAGCAGGAAGCTTGTCCTCTGATCAATCGCGCTTGGAAAAATCCACTGCCTGCCCCAGAGACGGACGCTTGGAGAGCGCTCCGCGCATATGCAACACGGCATACCACACGATGCAGAGCATCACGACGATAGCGTTTAAGCCGTAGATGCCGTCGTAACCGACGTGTGGCGCCACATAGCCGGCAAGATAAGGCGCCACACCCAGCCCCAAATCAAAGAAGATGTAGAAGGTGCTTGTCGCTTGGGCATAACGCTCGCGGGACACCATGCTGATGGCCGAAACCTGAGCAACGGACTGGAAGTTGCCGAATCCGAGACCGGCCAGAGCGCCGGCCAACAAAACGGACCAACCTTCATGTACGCCCCACAGAAGCGCCAAACTGGCTGTCAGCAAAATAAGAGAAGGGTAGAGGATGATCGGTGCTCCGTGAGCATCGTAGATTTTTCCTGAAAACGGACGAGAAAGAAGTATTGCGATGGCGTAGACCAGGAAGAAAGAAGAGGCGGCCGCAACGACATCAAAAGCCCGCGCATAGGCTGCCATAAACGCTTGAATGTTGCCCCAGGCCAAACACACGACACAGACGAGAAGACTGAATGGAATGAGCTTGGGTTCAATAAAGTCGGCAAGCGAGAGTTTGTGATGGTCAAGCCTGCGTTGGGCCGTGACTTTGACGAATGGAACGAGCAACAAGTTAACGCACGCCATGGCGGTACCGATCGCGAAGATTCCCTCGTAACCGAGCGTGTCAACCAGTGCAATGCCGATGAACGGCCCAAAGCACAGTGCCAAAGCTGTGCTCATGGAGAAATATGCAATCCCGCGGCCGTGAAACTGGGAAGGAACAACAACCGCCACGATCGTGCCGGTGACTGTGCCTACGATGCCGACGGCCACGCCGGAGACAAAACGCACCAGGAAAATCAATGCAAGCGTGTCGGCAAAAAAGTAAGCTGCGTTTGTTAATAGGTACAGCACGACACCACAGAAAAGCACACGCCGATATCCTGCCGAGTGAACAATACTGCCCGTAAAAAAACGCCCGACAAGACAGCCGATCACAATGATGCCCGTTGCAAGCCCCGCGACAGCGGTTGAAGCATGAAACACTTCCGACAAAAACTGTGTGCTGACAACGAAAATAGCGTAGTAGCCCGCCAAACCGAGCATGTTGATGAGCGAGATGGCGACAAAAGTTTTCGTGAAAATTGCTTTGATGGCTGAAGAGGACATGGCTGGAAGAGCGGATGATTCTGTTGCGTGAGGCTCTATTGCGCTGTCGCTAGACAAAGGAAGCGGTAATCGACACTCACGCGAAGCGCAACTCTACTCTCGTTGCAAGACGCATAACAACTCCGTCGGAGTGTAACGGTCCGCAACACACGAGCCCGTGACGAAATCGTTTCGATTCACGGGCTCGGATGTGCGGTTACGCAAGTAGTTTATTTGGCTTTTTCAAGCGCTTTGTTGACGGCCTCGATGATGCCTCTGGACGAATTGGAGACTCCGCTCACGGCAGCCACACCGTCCGTACCATTTTTCTTGACGATGGCCTTGGAAAGCTTTTTTTGGGCGGCCTTAAGAAGCGGCTCTGTTTCGCCGTGCTTCAATACGTTAACCGAAGCGATTTTTCCGCCGGAAACAACGACTTCAACCTGAATTTTGCTGGCGTTGCCGTTGCCTTCGCCGATATAAGTGCCGTCTTTGTATGCTCCGGCTTGGACACTTGCGCAAACGGCAGCAAAGGTCAATGCCAAAACGATGTGTTTGATCATCGGTGTTTTCTCCTCATTGGTCAGTAAACGACTTAGCTGGCTTTGGCAGCCTTGGCTGCGCTTTGACTGGCCACGCGACCGTAAGTGAAGATGTCGGCCATGGCGTTGCCGCCGACACGGTTGGTGCCGTGCACGACGCCCGTGATTTCACCGGCAGCCCAAAGACCGGGGATGATCTTGCCGTCGCGGTCAATGACGCGCGCTTGCGTGTCGATCACAACGCCACCCATCGTGTGATGGCGCTTCATGGTGACCTGACCGGCGTAGAAGGGGGCTTTGGCAATTTTGTTGACCAACATGGAAGGTGCGCGACCGAGCGGATCCTTCTTGGTGTCGACTGCCTTGTTGTAGGTATCGATCGTGGCTTTAAGGACCTTGGGATCGACCTTCATCTTCTGGAACTGGGACGTGGGCGCGGAATTTCGAATCTCGATAAAAAAGCCCGAATTA
>ONZY01000770.1_pt1 | contig 27179 bp, 24 predicted proteins | sample 1671451 | NCBI WGS metagenome assembly ONZY01 (sample SAMN06348158, study PRJEB24527) | human gut metagenome | biome: human gut; feature: ankylosing spondylitis patient; material: feces | host: Homo sapiens | place: China | collected 2015-10 | reverse complement strand
TAGCGAAACCTTTCGCAACGTTCAGCTACTATTGTCTCATGTGTGTCTATGCGCGATTAGATTTGACGGTTACGTAAATTCTGTTAGTTAATTATAGCGCTATCTTTTGCATTGGAGTTTGAGTTCAAAAAGATGAAAATCTAATTAGGAATCATCTTCGCCATTTTTCCATTGTTTATACCATTTCAATGCAGTACTTCCATAAAGGAAGGTTGCCATAAAAAGACCTGCATTATGGAGTCGAAGAGCTGTATAGAAAGTAAATAGTGCTGCGATACCTCCTGTGACTGTAGCCAGTATTACACTAAAGTGCTTATTCATCATTAATCATCCCATAATTTTGTAAGATTGATATGCATCCTGCACTTGTAAGGGATAATCGTAATAGTATGACTGCCCCTTGTCAAATTCGACCGTTTTTGAACTCGAGTCGATTTGTGCTCGGAGATATCCGTCAACCTCTTCGTAACCCTCATAATATACATAGCGGTAGGTTCTATTATAGACTTTACTACTACCTGATGCCTGAGTATAGTGAGAATATAAACCAGCGCACCTGTATCTGTTGAGTGATTTTCCTGCGGGCAGATAAGAAGCAGCATCAAGAACAACACCAAAAACACTACAGATAGTAACTACCAAAGGCTCTTTTACAACTTTTCCTAAATACCCAACAATCAAACTTGCGACCGTAATAGGGGTAGACCACGAGACGTTTTGGACGGAACGGATATCAAAGGTGAGTTGCTCATAAACGGTGAAAGTTACGCCTTGATAAGACTCGCGATGTCGTTCTTTGGAGGGATAGATGTCGGTTCCTAATAAGTTAACTAGTTGGTCACGCAAATCCCTGTTGGCAGAAGCGCACATATCTATACTAGAATCAGGGGCATCATACACAGTCGTGGTGAAAAGAACGAGATTAGAATCCTCTAAGTGATTTTCTGCATATGTAATGATAGCGGTCCAAAAGCTGTCATTATAAGAGAACTCGTCGTCGGGATAGTCGCTGATTGCCCAATGATAGACCTCATCACGAGCGGGAGAATAGCTGATGGAAATATCTATTAGATGTAGATCGTCGTTGGTTAAAATTGCAACTATTTTATCGTCGCTCTCTGCGGAAAAGAGTTTACCATTATCAATATCCATTATAAAGGGGGTGTCCAATTCTTCACTTGACATTCTTTCAGAAGCAAATGCGGGAATGCATAAGCTCATAACCATTGCGCAGGAGAGAATGAGAGATAAAAATTTGTTTAATGCTTTCATTTTAGCTTCCTTTCTGCGTAGTAATAATTATTAGACCGTGTTATGGCATAAATCGTGTGTAATTTATGATCTGCTATCAAATCCCTCCCATCTTTCAGTTTTGCTTGATTTATGCCTTTCGTAGATATAAGACGGTAGGAATTTAAAACTGCAACACGAACCGATATACGAAACAAAACGATATTCTGTAGTCGTAACATCTTTCTTGAATATAGCGTCAAAAGAAGAATTGCAGACCTTCTGATTTGTTGTTGCAAAATTGAGAAATGAATGTCTTTTAATAATAAGAGGAGGTGAGTCTAATGATTTAAAAAAGTGCAAGTATTAGAGAAAAACAATAAGAACTATTTGCTTTGAAAAATGCAACCCAAAGCATGAGGCAATAAAAATGGTGGAGGTGAAAAAATGAAAAAAATTCTCCTTGTAATTGTCTTCCTATTTGCTGTTTTGTGTGTGACTTTTTGGGGAAACAATAATGCCCTCGGAAGTGATAGATTTGAAGCAACAGATTTAGAAGATGCCGTCATTGGGAGCGGAGAAGTAACAACATATATTGTGACTAAACCAAGATAAGGAGAGAAAGAAATGAAGAAACGTGTACTCTCTATAATTGCATTGATGTGCTGTGTTTTGGAGACTTTTTGCATGCCGGTAGGTGCAACAAATTCAGAGCAAGATGAACCGGAGATAATTGCGACGGAGGAGTTTGTTGTTTATATGACAGATCAATCGAGGTCGGTGTCAGAAACAACAGCAGTATATCCTGTCAATGTAAGAACTAATATTTTGTATCTTAAAAGTAAGGGACTGGGATTTCAGATAATTGCAACTGCTGAAGTTCCAATTCTAGATGGATTGAATGGCTTTGTCGAATATAATACGTCGATAGACCCTGATCACGGGAGCGTAGTGCCGTATTCTGAAAGCAATAATACGCCTGGTAGAACAGTTACATGGATCGATTATACAGGGAATAAGTACGATTCCGGAGTGAAAATTACTGCTACTTTTTCAGGGGTTGTTAGCGCAGATGCGAAATATTTAGGCCAGGAAGTGCTTGTTAATGGCCCATATACTCAAACCGCTACGGCTACAATTCCTTAAAGGCCTAAGCAAAGAGCAAATTTGAATGCTGAAGTTGGTCGGAGTCGGTGAGGAAACTAATTCCTTGGACACCACAGTTACCTCATTCAATTCAACATTTCAAATACAATGGATTCTAAGAGTAATTTGTCCGAGTAATGTTGCGATTAGCGTGAGTCTCTAATGTGCCGAAGCTGATGGCATATAAAATCGCCCTGTCAGCGTAAATACTGGCAGGGCGATTGTCATTACTGCGGCGTTATTAGCATTCCATAAAAGTTTTGAGAGGAGCACTTTCCAAGCTCGAATTTTGCCAATTCCAATCAGAAAAGGCATGTTGGAACATCAACAAAAAATTATGTATGGCTTTTTTTAGAAAGTGTCAGAGCGGCTCGCCTTGCGCGAGTCAGCGCCATACGCGCGCTTTCCGGTTTTACATTGAGATCACTGGCAATTTCAGCGTAGCTCTTTTCTAAAATATATCGGCTACTGAGCAAAAATTTAGTCTTATCGTCGAGCTCATCCCAAATTTTTGCGAAAGAGTTGATTTCCTCGGATTTTAACAGGATGACTTCGGGGTCGGAGTCATGATCGTCATCAACATTGCTATTATCAAATTCGTCGGCAAGAATCTCTTTTCGTCGGCTGATATTTCGAATATAAGTCAGAGCTGCATTTCTTGCGGATGTTGCAATGTAGGAGGTAAGCACTTTGGCTGGCATAGGACGCAGTGTATCAATGTTATTAATAAGCTGAACGATGACGGTCTGAAAAATGTCATCCTTAGACCAGGGATCGTTTAGTATTGAACCGATTTCGTGATATATGAGCCGTTGATAGGAGAAAAAAATGTTCTCCATAAAATCTCGATCACTTTCGTTTTCGATCGCTAGGATACTTGCTGGGATTGGAATCATTTGCTGTCACCTGTTTTGCTATATGTGTCGATCATTTGCCGGACTTCCATGTCAGAGATGATTAGGCTAAGCGCAACCTGACGGTTAGCCGGTAATTTAGCAAATGATGCCATCACATCGCCAAGAGTCTTTTGGGCGGTGACGGTTTGCTGCAACATATCGACAGGGAGATTAGATGAGGTGCGACCGAGCAGGTAGTCAGTTGTGACATGAAAGAAGTTTGCAAGAGCAATGACCTTATCAACATCCGGGAGGTGCACACCGTTTTCATAATTTGAAATTGTTCCAGAGGAAACACAGAGAATATCACCAAGTTCCTTTTGAGTTAGCCCCTTATCTTGCCGCAATTCGGCAATGAGTTCTCCCAAATGAGCCATATAAGCCACTCCTCTAAGAAATTGCACTTGATGTTTGAATTATATATTTTCTGATTTCTTATCGGCTTATATTTTAGGAAAAGAATTGAAATTGTAATATTTACGTGTTATAAATTAGATTTACCATAGTTTTTGAAACGAATGGTTAAATGGGGGAGCAGCGCGGGGCTAAGTGCCTGTTGCGACTATTTATAGATATTGTCTTATCAATAATAGAGAGAAAGGTTGAGGCTCAGAGGAGCGAATAGGGGTGAGTCGCACGATGAATCACAGCTTGAGTGATAGGGCAGCACCAACGAGTCAGGAGTTTATCACGCAGATATACAAGAAGTATGATCGGCTGATGCTTTTCACAGCAAAGAAGTACCTGATGGATCTACAGGAGTGTGAGGATGCTGTTCAAGAGAGTTTGTTAAAACTTATGAGACGGATCGAATTGCTTCGCACGTTAGAAGAACCGATATTGACCAGCTATGTTGTAACTACTGTACGCAATACGGCCATCAATATACTGCGGCGGCAGAAGCGAGATGCTCAGAATATAACATCGTTTACAGAATCGGTCGAAGAGAGTATCATAGAGCCTGATTCTATAATTGATATTATTATGGATCGAGAAGCCAAGAGAAGTTTGCGCGAGGCGATTGATGAGCTGGAACCGAATGAAAGGTTACTGCTCGAGGGGAAGTATTTCCTTGGATATGATGACAGACAGTTGTCAGAGTTGCTATCCTGTGCGCCGGGGAGTATTCGAATGAAACTAACTCGAGTCAGAAGAAAGGTATTATGTTCGATGCAGGAGAAGGGGGGAGCTTAGAATGACCCATCATGAAAAGCTGGTAGAACGATATGAAGATGCTTTGTTCGCATTGATGATGGAAGATGTAGCTGAGACGGAAGGCGAAAAGCTGCAGGAGCTTAATGAACAGCTTAAACGCGATCCGTCGGCAGAAATTCCAAGGGAGTTGGATGAGCGCTGTATTCGCACAATTAGGACTGAATTCGGAAAGAAAAACTTTATATCTGCGAGACGTGGAGCGGTGCGAGTTTTTAGAGTGATCTCGGCAGCTACTTTGATTATGATGCTGCTATTTACCACAGCGTTTGCAGCATCTCCATCATTCCGCGCTCAGACGCTAACTGTTCTTGTGGAAATGTTTGATGACCATGGTGAGATCCGCTTTAATGGCATTACTAATGGTGCAGAAACCCGCGAGATGAGTATTTTGTGGATGCCAGATGGGTACCAAACTGAGCTTGAAGAGTTTGACGAGAGCAGAATGATTATTAGGGCAGAGGGAGAAAACGGCGAAAACCTTGATGTTACGGCTACGGCCATATCTAAGAATCGTTCATACAGCTTTGATACCGAGGGGGCAATTGAAGAATCAGCAATGGTTCAGAGTAATGAGGCTGGCGTTTATCAAATGAAAACCGAGAAAGGTGATAAGATAACCGTGCTTTGGACAGATATAGAAAAAGGTTGGATCGTTAAAGTTACGGGATATAACATTTCAAAAGAAGATATGCTTCGCATTTCGGAGAGTGTCGAGATTCGATAAAAAGGAAGAGATTTTTCTCTTCCTTTTTATTTTTTACGTTGCACTTGCTGTATGGCGGCGTCTGTTGTTCTGGGCGCTGCAAAACAGATAAAATATGGAGGTCAAAATGAAATTTAAAAGATTAGTGACTATTATGCTAACGCTGAGTGTGGCTGTGTCGTTGGTGGCCTTTCCTGTGGCTGCGGTTGATTATTCGGATGTGGTTGCTCCGCTATACATTGGATTGGAAGATGTCACCGCTGATCTTGCTATTAGCAGTAATGGCTACGCGAATTGCAGCGGATCAGCTTATGTCGCGAACGGCTATAACGCAACTGTTGTAATGGAATTACAGCAAAAGAATGGTACATGGAAACCCATCAAAAGATGGTCTAAGAGCGGAGGATACGTATCTATGAATGAATCGTACCAGGTCTCAAGCAAGTATTACTATCGTGTAGCTGTTACCGCAAAAGTTTATAATTCGAGCGGAAGCCTTGTGGAAAGTAAGACTTCGTATTCTGGCGAAGTCTACTATTAATAATAAGTCCCTATAAGTAAGTGGATTTAGAGCGATTCTAAATTACAAAATGCTGCGCTCAATTTAATTAGTAAAAAGGCCTTGGGGTAACCAAGGCCTTTTTGCTAATTGGAATCTTTTAGGTATGAGGCCTGTGTCGTTTTACCTTGCGAAAAATCCTATAGGCACTCTTTCCGACGGCTAATTTTGCCGTTGGAAAATTTTTTTGAAAATTTTTGCCGAAACTTTGCCAAAACCGCACCTTCCATTCGGGATAGAAGCGAAAGGGGAAGAAAGCCGACCTCTCGGTGCATGAGAGGAGGTGAACGACTCTTGGAGCTGACACCATCCCAAAAGAAAACCGTTAGACATCAGTTCGACAGCTTTTGCAGGAAGGTTCTGCGCGAAGAAGCCCGCGATTATGAGCGTCATATCGCGTGGCGTTCCAACCATGAGGTATCCCTTTCGGAGCTGTCAGAGGAGCAGGAGCGCCAAATGTATGTGCTGGACGAGTATCCGTCCGAGCAGACGCATTTTCATGTGCAGGGCTATGATGTGGCAATCGAAAACGAAGATCTCGCCAACGCCCTGACGGTGCTGCCGGATGATAAGCGTGACATTGTTCTGCTTGCGTATTTCCTTGATATGAACGATCAGGAAATTGCGGACAAGCTGGACATGGTACGCCGTACCGTGCAATACAAGCGCGCTCAGTCCCTCAAGGAATTGAAAAAAGAAATGGAGGTTAATGAAGATGGCACGCAATCTGAGTAATGCCGCTGCATCTCTGCTGCCTTACTCGACCATCGAAGCGGCAGCGTCCGGTAATGTGGACGCGATCAATGCTGTGCTGAAGCACTATGAGCGTTATATTGCGGCTCTGGCAACCAGAACCCTGTATGACGAAAACGGTGTTCCGCACCTTTGCCTCGATGAAGAAAAGGTATGCAGGATGCGAACCAAGCTGATTACCAAGATTCTTGACTTCAAGGTAAACAAAACAGCCTAAAACCCATAGTAGCTCGTGCAGGAGCGTGTCCCCCTTTCCACGCTTCTGCAACGGGCCATTCGTGCATCCGCGAGGAAAGGTTCTTATCACCCGATAGGAGCCTTTCCCGGCTGATCCACAGCCAAATATCACACGCGCCCGAAAGCGCGGATCTGCTGTACCTTGAAAATTTCATAGGCAACCGGATAACGAACCTGAACGGAGCAAAGCCCAGCAAATGGCGCGCCATGATCCGCACGGAAAGGAGGATTTAGGCGAGCGATTCAGCCAGTTTGCATCTGTGTGTGGCATCACAGATGGCCATGACCTCCGTTCAGCTAACGATACTCCCGCGTTGAACGCCCTCAAAGCATTGCGCGGCGCACCCATCAGCATGGGCCGGGGTGAGATTCCCGTGGGCTGCTGCCAGCGGCCATCCGGTTTTGTCGCTTTCATTAAATCAAAAGTAATTATAGGAGGTAGTCATGCGAAAAAATGCAATTCGTTTTATGCTAAATGATTACCCTGATGTAATGTCTATTGATGAGATGTGCAGGGCTTTGTCAATTGGCAAAAAGACTGGATACAAGCTATTACAGACTGGCCAGATTCGTTTCTTGAAAATAGGCCGCGCATATCGCATTCCGAAAATCAATTTGTTGGAATATCTGCAAGTAATCCGACCGGAATGAAACGGGCCTTTCTTATCTAAGGCTGTGTTTTTTGCATTGCTGGGTGACAGGTGATACTATAAGGAGGCCGACAGCAGAAATCCTATGGCCTCCGATTTGTGTGAAAGGAGGATTAACATGGTAGCGGGCCATCTGCACGAGAAAAATGGCTATTATTACATCATTCTAAACCTGACAGATTCAGCAGGAAAAAGAAAGCCCAAATGGATCTCGACAGGCTTAACGATCAAGGGCAATAAAAAACGCGCAGAACAGATGCTCATGGAAGAACGGAGAAAATATGCCAATGCCAAGACTGGTGACGATGTGCTATTTGCAGACTTCATGGAACAATGGCTTGAGATTGTAAAATCAACCGTCAGCATACCGACTTATTCTTCGTATGTAAATGCTGTGAAGTCAATTATTGCACCATACTTCCGAAAGAAGAAAATACTCTTACGGGATTTGCAGGCACATGACATTCAAATGTTTTATCAGGAGCAATTACAGCGGGTAAAGGCGTCGTCTGTGATTCATTATCACGCAAATATCCATAAGGCACTCAAATACGCCGTCAAGAACGATATGATTCCGAGCAATCCCGCCGACAAGGTTGAGCGGCCAAAGCAGGATAAATTTTACGGCAACTTTTACGATAGGGATGAGTTGAACAAACTCTTTGAAGCCGTTGCAGGCACAAAATTGGAATTGCCGGTTCTTCTCGGTGCATTTTATGGCTTGCGTCGAAGTGAAATCGTTGGCTTAAAATGGAGCGCCATTGATTTTGAGCAAAACACCATTACAATCAGCCATACCGTAACTTCTTGCAATTTGGATGGTAAATGTGTAATCGTTGCAAAGGATACGACAAAAACAAAGTCCAGCCGTAGAACGCTCCCGCTTGTACCGTACTTTCATGAAAAGCTGCTTGCGGTAAAGGCTCAACAGGAAAGAAATCAAAAGCTATGTGGACGTTCCTATAACAGAGAATTCCTTGAATATATTTGCGTAGATGATATTGGGGATCGGTTCAAGCCGAACTATATTACATCACAATTTCCTAAACTGCTGGAACGGAACGGCTTCCGCAAAATCCGCTTTCATGATCTCAGACATAGCTGTGCGAGCCTCCTGCTGGCCAGCGGTGTCCCCATGAAACATATTCAAGAATGGTTAGGACATAGCGATTTTTCAACCACAGCAAATATCTACGCGCACCTTGATTACTCATCAAAGCTCACATCTGCAAGCGCAATGGAAAGCAATTTCCATCTCGGGGTATAAAAAAGAAGCTACCAACCGAGGTTGATAGCTTCTATGGCGGAGGGCGTGGGATTCGAACCCACGGGTCGGCTCAACACCGGCCAAACGATTTCGAGTCGTTCTCGTTATGACCTCTTCGATAGCCCTCCGAATATGTCGACCCCTATTCTATCCTAAATCCTTGAAAAAAACAAGGTCAGGAATAGGATAGAAAAACAGGATAGAACAAGCAAAAATATGAACTTCAATAAAAGCCGTTGAGTGCTTGAAACACAAGGGATTGGAGATTTTTTGGTGGCTCTAACGGGAGTAGATTTCGAGTCTGATCTCTTTGGCCCACTTCGTTACCACTTATCGGCGTATATAATTTATCCACACAAGTCAAAGGAGAAATTATATATGGTAAGTGGTCATTTAGCAGTCAAGAAAAATCGATGGTACGCTATTCTGTGTTTACGTCATCCAGATGGACGCAGATACGATAAATGGATAGCAACCGGATTGTCTTATCCTGGAAATAAGCGGAAAGCCGAAGCTATGCTAATAGAATTGCGTCGACAGTATTTCAACTCCCATATATGGAATGCGGCAACACTGCTTTCCGATTACATACCTAGCTGGCTCAAGAATCGCCAAAAGGAGATTTCTGAAACAACATACAGCTCATATCTTCAAATCACAAATGAAATCGTTCGCTACTTCTCGAATCAAGACATTCGTTTGAGTCAAATAAGTCCCCATCATATTGAAACTTATTATCAAACACTATACGAAAGAGGGCTAAAGTCCAATTCCGTATTACACCATCATGCGCTGCTTCATAAGGCTCTCGCAGATGCGAATCGAAAGGGGCTGATTGCTGAAAATCCGATGGAAAAAGTCCAACGCCCGGCAAAGGGTAGTTATATTCCGCATCCTTATACAGCCGAAGAAATGAGAACATTATTTGCCGCTCTGCAAGGCCACTATATGGAAGTGCCTATTAAACTTGCTGCTTACTACGGCCTGCGTCGTAGTGAGGTTCTGGGGCTGCGGTGGCAAGCAATCGACTTTGAGCAAGAAACGATTTCCGTTGAACATACCATTTGTGGAGTTTCCCAAGCAGTTTCCAATCAGAAAATTATAGGACGAGATACTGTAAAGCAGAAATCCAGTAATCGTACACTTCCAATGACTCCAAACATAAAGGCACTTCTGCTCGAGTATCGCGGCAAACATCGCCAACAAAATGAACGCACCGCTACCGATTACTTATTTACCGATGATTCCGGGAATGTGATTCGTCCCGGACACATCTCTTATGCATTTCAAAAAATCCTGAAGGAAAACGACCTGCGCCGTATCCGATTCCACGATCTCCGCCATAGCAGTGCAGGAATACTAATATCCAACCGCGTACCACTGGTGGAGGTACAGCAATGGCTCGGCCATAGCACAATCCGTATTACAGCAGACCTATATACGCATCTTGAATACGAAATCAAAAAACGAAGTGCCGCGGTGATGAGCGACATTCTATTTAATCATATGGAGGGTTCAACGAATGAAACGAATTGAAGAACTATTGTCCACCGCATCGCCACAAGAACTTTCACGGGCCAAAAGGCTTTTGCAAAGCAACCAGTTTCTGAGCGCAAAATTCATAGATGACGCTGGTATACAAACCTTCGAAGCAATGATCACATATCGCAATGGAATTCTCATGCCTTACTTCATGGTGGGCGATGACCATGCTTTGGTTTGCCAATGCAGCAATCATGCCGGGTTGTGTGTTCATAAAATCGCGCTGTTGCTGGCTGCCAAGTGTATGCTGGAAGAAAACTGCCCGGATTACCACACAACTCTCAAGCAAAGAACTGCAAACGCGATAGATCATGGTATACGAGAGATCTTAAAGAAACCCTGATTGACCAACAATCCTTTCCTGGGATTGAAGGCAGATAACCAATAAACGACGGAATGTCAAATAAACTCTGAGAGTTTGGCTACAAGAAAGCTTTCAGCGATTACAAAGGGATAATCTATGGTGGAAACTGCATATCCTAACCACAGGTGATGATGCTATGAAAAAACAAATTGGAAGGTATTATGAACACTTTGTCACAGCGACAAGGTGCTCATATTATAAAGGTTATAAAGGAGATATGAGCTAATAATCACTCGGATACCGGAAGATGTTCAGGTTGATATCGCAATCGCACTGCTTCGAACGCTCAAAAAAACTTTGCGATTCCGCAAAAGGCTCACACGCATTTATTGGAGAAGAAAAGTGGAGGCCAAAAAACGCCGGACTGATCGTAGTTAAGGTACTCCTCATACCGTATCAATTGAATTTTAAAATCGTGATAAGCGATGGGCTATGACCTGAAATTCGTTTCAACGAACTTCTATATGGAGAATAGACATGTTGAACGCAGAGTAAAACCCTTGCGTGCTGGACATACATCGAAAGAGATCCAGAAAAACCTTTCTCAGACGGCAGGGTTAGGATACCGACATGCTGCTGCATTGAATCAACTCTGAGCTAAATTGATAGGAAAAGCACAGCCGCTTCGTAAACTCAACGAGGTGGCTGTGCTTTTTCATCAGGCAATTACATAGCTTTTGGTAAGGGAGGTGTGCCATGAAAGCACAGGAACTGGTAATCAGCTGTTTTTACGATAATGATGGGGAATCCATTCAGGACTTGCTATATTCATCCTTCGCTGGCTTCCTCAAGCGGGAGCTTGGAAAATTTGCGCCCGCACAGGAGCATCCTGTATGATAGACGGGATGAATGGCCGCTTATCTCAGGAGGTTAGAGTATGTATCAAGAGATAAGCAACCCTATGGATTATCATGTGGCATTATACATCAGACTATCAAAGGAGGATGAGAGCGAAGGACCATCGCAGAGCGTGACCAATCAGAAGTCTCTTTTAGATGAATTTGTCCAAAAGCACCGTTTACAAGTTTATGACACCTACATTGACGATGGCTGGAGCGGAACCAACTTTGACCGTCCGGATTTTCAGCGAATGGTTGGCGATATTGAGGCCAAGAAGGTCAACATGGTCATTACCAAGGACTTGAGCCGTCTGGGACGTGACTACATCATGACCGGTCACTATATGGAGCGGTACTTTCCAGAGCATCGGGTGCGCTACATTTCCCTCTTGGACGGTATTGACACCGGCGTGGAGTCCAGCGCCAATGATATTACGCCCTTCCGCGCCATCATGAATGATATGTACGCAAAGGACATCTCCAAGAAGATCAAGTCCGTCAAGCGGGATAAGCAGCGCAAGGGGCAGTTTATCGGCGGCAAACCGGTATATGGCTACAAAATGCACCCGACCGAAAAGAACAAGATCATCATTGATGAGGAGGTTGCGCCCATAGTGCGGCGGATCTTTGCCATGGCGCTGGACGGCGTTAGCTGCCGCCAAATTGCCGCTACGCTGAACGAGGAGGGCGTCCTCACACCGGCCACCTACTGCGGCTGGAACATGGGCCGCAAAGGACCCTATGCGGGGCTGTGGAGCAGCGAGCGCATTTCCAATATGCTGCAAAATGAGACCTACATCGGCAATATGGTGCAGGGGCGGCAAGTGAAGATCAGCTACAAGTCCAAGAAGTGTTTGCATCAAGATCGTAATAATTGGGTTGTGGTTGAAGATACCCATGAGCCGCTGATTGACGCCGAGAGTTTCCGCAAGGTGCGGATGCTGGTGAACAGCCGCAAACGCACCCGAAGCCGTACCTATGATTTTCTGTTGAAGGGCTTGATTTTCTGCCACGAATGCGGTCATCCCTTGGGCGTGCTGAATCGCCCCAACGCCAAGGGAGAAGAAACACTGTATTTCGTCTGCCGTACCTATCAGCGTTTTACCAAGAACAGTGCCTGCACCACACACTATATCAAGGAAAAAACGGTAACGGATGCAGTGATTGCCAAGGTTCGAGAGGCCTGCGAAGACTATTTGACCGCGGAAGCATTGCTTCCCGCTGCGGAAAAGGCGGTGAAGGAGGCGTCGCAGGAGAGCAAGACGGCGGCGGAGATCAGCGCTCTGCAAAATAAGAGTGCCAACCTTACAGAGCACCTTGACCGAATGTACACCGACCGTCTTTCCGGTTTGCTGCCGGAGGAGGACTTTCAGCGTATCTTCACCCGTATCAAGGACGAACGGGCGCAACTGGAGGAACGAATCAAGGAGCTTCAACAGCAGCAAAAGAACCCTATCAGCCAAACAGAGCGAGCAAAAGATTTGGTACAAAGATACCTTGATACGGCATACGCCAACCGGGAATTGCTGGTGAGCCTGATCGAGCGGATCGAGCTGACAGCGGCCAGAGAGATCATTGTCAAGTTTCGATTTGCAGAACTTCAGCAGACGGGATAAATCTAGTCATATCAATGGTTTGCGCCGTTATGAGCGGCGCGATTTTCAAGACGAAATCACTTACAATTACGGATGCGCTATGTATCCCGCATCGAAAAGCGCGCGCTGCAAAAGCTGGAGGAAGCCCTCGGTGAACGGGAATAAAAAACGCGGGGCGCATTAGCGCCCCGCTTATGGTATTAAGGAGATAAACCGACAGAACAATATCGCCCTGCTATAATTACGCTGGCTCAGAAACTTTTTCATCGGTGCCGCCAAGTGCGGCCATAAGCGAGTTCAACCAATTGGAGATCTGATCGTTTCCTTGAGTATTATCACACCAGGCCTGATAAAATGCTGGAATTTTAAAGTCGTTGGAGTTCAGTGTGTTTCTGCCGGAGCCGTCGATTTTAAGATATGTTTCTGCAAATTGCGCCACAAGTGTGGAATATTGTAAGATCAATTTGATGATGTATTCTTTGGCGCACTTTACATGGTCGGCGCTGTAATCGAAATTGACAAACGAACGCTCTGCTGTTAAAGGCTTGCCTGCGTGGTTTAATGCATTTACAACATATGCTACAAAAAAGTACCGCCCATTTGCCAGAACGGCCAGAGTGTTGGCATCGGGGGTTGCCGCATTCCGATACTGCTTTTCTACCAGACGGTATACTTCGGAGATGCTCACGGCAAAGTTGACAGGCTTGTACCAGGATAAAGTGTTCTGGATTTGGGACTCGACATTCAACGCATCTCGAATATGATACCGGACATTGCGTGCAAACAGTTCAGCACCGATGTGATTGTACAGGCTCACAATGTCGAACAGCTTTGCAATATATACATCTGAAGAAATATGATAGCTTTCTAAAGTGCCTGCCTTTGAAGAATCAGCATTAAATTCCATGGCAGAATCATAGTGGGGCGAGCGAATCCTGCTATGAATTGCGATGGAAAAAACCCGCTCAGTTTTTGCTGGAGTGTGCAGCGTGCAGAAGCAAATTTTTAACCTTTTTTGTCTTTGAAGCGATTGGAAAGGCTTGCTTTGGCCAGTTTAGTAATCCGCGCTTTTTGGGCCTCGACTTGTGCGTTTTCTGCGATCGTGTTTGTAAGAACGACAATAAGTCGGATAATGGTGTCGATAAAAATATTAATAATATAGAAGAGATATCATTTCAACAAGAGAGATGTCCCAGCACCGGGCGGGAATAAAAACGCGGGGCGCAGATGTCTGCGCCCCGCGCCCGCTCAGGGGATGAGCGGAAGAGAGAAAGAGAAGAATATCATCAGAGAATCGTGCCGCCGCCGAGCACGGTGTCGCCATCGTAGAGCACGACGGCTTGCCCCGGCGTGATGGCGCGCTGCGGCTCGTCGAAGACGAGATGCACGCGCCCGTCAGAAAGCACCGTGACCGTTGCCGCCTGCTCACGCTGGTGATAGCGCACGCGTGCGGTCGCGCGCAGCTCGCGCGGCGGGACGTCGTAGGCGATCCAGTTGAAGTCATTTGCCGTCAGCTCACGAGAAAAAAGCGCGTCGTTGCCGCTTAGCACCACGCGGTTTTCTGCCGCATCGATGCGCTTGACGTAGAGCGGCGCGTCCGCGGCGATGCCGAGGCCCTTGCGCTGGCCGACAGTGTAGTGCACGATGCCCTTGTGCTGTCCGAGCACACGGCCGCTTTCATCGACAAAGTCGCCCGCGGGGCAGTCGCGGCCTGTGTAGTGCGCGATAAAGCCAGCGTAGTCGCTGTCCGGCACGAAGCAGATGTCCTGACTGTCCGGCTTGTCGGCGTTGTAGAAGCCCTGTTTCTCCGCGATGCGGCGCGTCTCGCTCTTGTACATCGCGCCGAGCGGCAGGCGCGTGTGCGCCAGCTGATCCTGCGTGAGCGAGTAGAGCACGTAGCTCTGGTCCTTGCTCTCATCGAGCGATTTTTTGAGCAGCCACCGCCCGTTTTCCTGCTCGATGCGCGCATAGTGGCCGGTCACAATGGCGTCGCAGCCTAAAATGCGGGCGCGCTCATAGAGCCGCTCAAACTTCAGGTAGCGGTTGCAGTCGATGCAGGGGTTCGGCGTCGCGCCGCGCTCGTAGGACGAGATGAAGCGGTCGATGACCTGCCCTTTGAAGTCGTCTGAAAAGTTGAAGACATAGTAGGGGATGCCGAGGCGCAGCGCGACAAGCCGTGCGTCCTCGACGTCCTCGAGCGAGCAGCAGGTTTTGGTGCGGCTGACGCCGATGTCCTCGTTGTGGAAGAGCTTCATCGTCGCACCGATGCACTCGCAGCCCTGCTCCTTCATCAAAAATGCGGCGACGCTTGAGTCCACACCGCCGCTCATCGCAATGAGTACCTTATCCATATTTCCTCACATCATGCGGCACGTTTCCGCGCAGAGATTTTCTATGACGGAAGCGATGCCGCGTTTATCGTTTTGCCTTATTTTGCCGCGTGCTTATAAAGTGAACGGCTTTTTGCCGCTGACGAGGTCGTTTCACAGCGGTGACATACCGCGCAGGTATTCCACGACCTCGGGCACGGCTTCGAGGATGCGGTCGATTTCCTCGTCGGTGTTCCACTCGCACAGGCTCAGGCGCAGCGAGCCGTGCGCCATGTCATGCAGGCGGCCGATGGCCAGCAGTACGTGGCTTGGGTCGAGCGAGCTGGATGTGCACGCGCTGCCGGACGACGCGCAGATGCCCTTTGCGTCGAGCAGAAGCAGCAGGCTCTCGCCCTCGACGCCCTCGAAGCAGAAGCTCACGTTGCCGGGGAGACGATTCACGGGATCGCCGTTGAGCGCGCTGTGCGGGATCTTGGACAGGCCGTCGATCAGGCGGTCGCGCAGGGCGCTGACCTTTTTTGCATTCTCGTCAATGTGTGCGCAGGCGTCTTCGAAGGCTGCGGCCATACCCATGATGGCGGGAATATTCTCCGTGCCGGCGCGCTTGCCGCGCTCCTGCGCGCCGCCCTCGATGAGGCTTGTCAGGGCGATGCCCTGGCGGGCGTACAGCACGCCGGTGCCCTTTGGACCGTGGAACTTGTGCGCGGAGAGCGACAGCAGGTCGATGTTCTGCGCCTTGACGTCAATGGGCAGATGCCCCGCGGCCTGCACGGCGTCGGTGTGGAACAGCACGCCCGCCTCGCGGCAGACTGTGCCGATCGTACCGACCGGCAGGATGGAGCCGATCTCGTTGTTGGCGTACATGACGGAAACCAGGCACGTGTCCTCGCGGATGGCGTCTTTCACCTGCTGCGCCGTCACGGTGCCGATGGGGCCGACGGGGAGAAGCTCGACCTCGAAGCCCTCTTTTTCGAGCTTTTGGAGCGTGTGCAGCACGGCGTGGTGCTCGAATGCGGTCGAAATGATGTGCTTTTTGCCCTTGCGTTCGCCGAGGCGCGCGACGGAGAGGATGGCCTGATTGTCGGCCTCGCTGCCGCCGGAGGTGAAGTAAATTTCGCGCGGGGAAGCGTTCAGGCACTTGGCGATGCGGTCGCGCGCGCTGAGCAGCGCCCCGGCCGCTTGCTGGCCGACGGAATGCAGGCTGGAGGGGTTGCCGTAGATCGTCTCCAGATAGGGGAGCATGGCGTCGATCGCGGCGCGGCTCATCTGGGTCGTCGCGGCGTTGTCCGCGTAAATAGTGGTCATTGAGATAAATCCTATCTTATAAGTATGTTGATATGATACACAGGAACGTTCGCTTTGTCAATGGATTTTGAGATCGCGAGGGGAGTGCAAAAAAGGAAGAACCGCTCTTGCGAGCGGTTCTTCCTTTTACAATAGGGGGTGGAGGATTTTTGACTTACTTTTCCAGCTGCGTCCAGTCGCGCGTCTCGCGCAGCTCGGTCCACTTCTCATACTTGGAGTTCGTCTTGAACTTGTAGTAGTGGCTGTTCGTCGCTTCCTGAACGGCGAGGTAATACCAGGCCTTCGGGTTCGCGTTGTCCGTCCAAGTGACCATATTGGGGAGCAGGTCGTTCTCGGTCTCGGGCTGGCGGTTCAGCACGCGGTTGACGAGCGTCATGGTCTCGGCACGGGTGATGTCGCGCTGGGGGCCGAAGGTGCCGTCGGGATAACCGTTGATCCAGCCGTTGTTGTAGGCGATGCTGATCTCGTCCTTGGCCCAGTGGGTCGCAATGTCGCTGAACTTCGCGGTCGTCTTGTCGCCGTTCGAGTCGAAGCGGGCGGCGATGGCGGCGAACTCAGCGCGGGTGATGGCGGCGTTCGGGCGGAACGTGCCGTCGGGGTAACCCGTGATGATGCCCATGGAGCTGAGGGTCGAGACCGCGGTGTTGTACCAGTCGGCGCGCGTCACGTCGGAATAGCGGTTGGTCTTGGTCAGGTTCTCGTCGCGGACGTCGTCGGTCAGCAGGCGGAAGAAGATGGTCGCGACCTCGGCGCGGGTGATGTTGTTCTGCGGGCGGACCTCACCGTTGCCGTAACCGACGATATAGGCGAAGTGGTCGGTCGTGTTCAGACCGAGCGCGTCATCGTCTTCGATCTCCACGGTGGGCTTGGGACGGGGATGATGCGGACGGCGATAGGTGTACACGTTGGTAAACTCAACCTTCTCTGCACTATCCATCGGAATCCACTCATCGCTATCTTCCGCACAGAATGCAAAATTACTTGCGCTGGCAACAGTACCGCCATCTTTTTCTACCACCGTCAAGGTAAAGGAATATGTCATATCGTCGTAAACGATATTATCTTTCCCGTCGTTACCCTCGTGCACTTCAACGCGGTACGTGCCTGCGGACAGAGGAATTTCTGCAAACATGAACTGTTTCGAGTAATCAGTCTTCAGTCTGACAAAACCTTTGTATTCAACCAGATCATCGTTCAGAGTTAAGCTATCGCTGACCTCAATGACAGGCTGCTGCTCAGGCTCAGCGGGCTGCTCGGGCGCAGCGGGCTGCTCAGGTGCAGCGGGCTGCTCGGGCGCGGCGGGCTGCTCAGGCGCGGCGGGCTGCTCAGGCGCGTCAGACTGCTCGGGCTCGATGGGCTGCTCAGGCGCGTCAGACTGCTCGGGCTCGATGGGCTGCTCAGTGGGCTGCTCAGGCGCATAGACGAAGAAAGGCGTCACCGTTGCATAAGCATAGAAGGTCTCTTCGGTGCTCGCGCCGTATCTGCTCTCAAAGTTCTTGTAGATGAAATCGCCGAGCTGGATCGTGCCGAGCTTGGTGTAGAGGATGTTGATGACGTTCTCACCCTCAATGACTGTGTGGGTGCCATCCACTTGGACGCCTGGCTTGTAGCCGTAAGGCTGGTTTGCATCTATCAGCGGGAAACCAAGGTCAATTTGATTGCCAACAACCTGATCCCTCATGACAATCTTAGTCAGGAAGTTTCCGTCGTCCACATCTGTTACAGAATCCTTATAGTAGCGAACTTCAACATCCGCATATTTGGTGGTGGTGGGCTGATCGACATAAAGTGTGCCATTCACGAACTCGACCGTATAGTTACCCTGATGGGTATTACCGTTCGCGGTAATAGTAAACTCGTCTCCAGCCTTAGCGGTTTCAGGATCATATTCATTACAGCTGAGAGTGTAACTGACCGTATCATCATCGATCGTGCCGGTCACCGTTGCCGTGTACTCCGGTGCAGAGGCCCCAACCGTAACGTGTTTATCGTCTGCTTTAACAGTCACGTTCTTCGGGGTAACTTCCAGAGCATAGGTGTTTTCAGCAGGCAAGTAGCCCTCAAGTGTGGCTTTGACTTTTACCGTGATCGTACCGACATTCGTGATGGTCGGCTCATTAGCGGTCCAAGTTTCCCCATTATCCGTACTGTACTGAATCGTAGCGCCAGCGAGGGACGGGGTCACAGTACCGCTATGAGAACCGCCATCATACGTGCCGGTATATCCGGAAGCGGAGACGGTCAGTTTCTCGTCATTGGTCGTAACTTCCAGCGTACCGGGCTTGTAGGTGATGGTATAGTTTTCTGCCAGCGTGTTGTCTTTCAGCGTATGGCCCGTAATCGTATTAGAGCTGGAACCAACTTCCGTCTGGCTACCCTCTACGTCCACGCTCGCAAGGCCTTCTTCGCCTACGAATTTGCCCTTACTGATCGTGTAGCCGTTAGCCGTCAGCGCATTGCCGTCATACTGCTTGGAATCGGAGTTCGCCGTCAGTTCGATCGCAACGGGCGTGATCGTCAGCGTACCTGCTTCCGTGGTGATGTTGTAGTTGTCAGGCTTCGTATTGCCGTTCGGCGTATAGGTAAACGTATTGTTACTGGCCTGCGTGTCGCTGACATTCGTCGCCGTGCCGGTGAAGATATACGTCGCGCCTTCGCCCTCAACGAAGCCGTCGCCGGTAACGCTGACATCACCGTTCGTCAGAGCGATGCCGTCGTAAACCTTCTCGTCGCTGGCGGAGGTCAGGGTCACATTGCGCTTGGTGACCTCAATGGTGTACTCGGCAGATTCTGTCTCATAGCCTTTCTTCGTAGCCGTGACCTTGACCTCAATCTTACCAACATCTGTGAGGGTCGGTGCTGTAGACGTTGCAGCTGTCCAGCTACCGTCCTCATCCTTGGTCTGGTAGGTCAGCGTTGCACCATCGGGATTTGTTGTCACTGTGTCGCCGCCGCCATGCGCCTTGCCGTCATACTTGCCGGTATAGTCCGTAGCGGTAAGCGTCATCGTCTTGGGCGTGACCTTACCTGCGGGGATGAGGAAGTCGACCGAACCGCTATCGACCGTCAGTGTGGTCTTGCCGTTCAGGGGCACGTAGCCGTCCTTATCAGCCACAGCGGTCTCGGGATCGATGGTGACGGTGTAGGTCTTCTCCCAAGTATAGATGGTCTTTTCAACACCGTCTTCTGTTTTTGTATCCTTCGCAGCTTCATCAGCATTGAGTTTCCACTCGCCAACGAAGCGGTTATCAGCCGTCACACCGGTGGGCAGGCTGTCGGTCACAGTACCGCTGTTCAGACCGCTGACGATATCCTTCGTGATCGCCGCAAAAGCGCTCATCAGACCGGCAGTGTTGCCGGCATCGTAGGCGTAAATCTTGTCGCTCGGCTGCGATGTGGCGATCTTGGTTTTCAGATAGTCGCCGACCGAAATTTTCGAGTATATCGGACGACCCAAGAAATCTTTGCCGGTTTGATTATCGTAATTCGTAATCTTCTCTCCGCTTGCACCAAAGCAGACGGTATAGACCGATGCGCTATTCTTTAAGTCCGTTGCGGAATTCTTGGTATTTTGGAAAGTATCCTTGTCGCAGCTCGAGCCATCACCTGCGACATCGTACTTGTTTCCCCCAATCGTGATATCAGGAGACGGATTAAAAAGGCTATAGCTCCAATCTTGGAGATAATATGTCGGCTTGCCATCGGTAAGGACAACAACGTTCTTTAAGGATTTGTCAATATTTTTGACTGTATCCTGCTTCAGCTGATCGTCTGCGAACTTCAGACCGCAATCAAGGTTTGTACCTTTCTCAGCCTTCCACTTGGATGTGTCAGTTGCCTTCTGATATGCATCCTTATTGGATACATCGAGCCATTCGCGGCCACCAACCACACCGCCAGTCTCATTGAACCAGACAAGGCACACCCAGCGACCAAGGTTCAGATTCTCTGTTGTTGTCTCTTTGCCGTTCTCATTGAAGCGTCCGCTATAGGTCTTGATGAAACTCTTGACCGCCTGCGTAGCCGCGGCCATCCGGCTCTGCGCATTGGTTACTTTATTTTGCTTGGCCTTATAGTGGACGCAGGTTTTATCATGGTAATATGAGTCATCGAAAGGGTTATCATTCATGGTACTCTTGCAAGACGCGCAGCCATTCATAGAACCAGAATGATCCATCACCAGCACAGTCGCGGCGGCGCCGGGCGCTGAGGACGATTTCGTCTGTTCCAGCTCGACTTTGAGCGTGACCTCATACTGGTTCGAGATAATCTTACCGTACTCATCTGTTATGGGTTTAGCTGTCTTACTGACGGACTTCACACCCGTAATACCGGTGTTATTATTTGTGCCGGTACGATTTTGAGTTGCAGTCCACTGGCCATCCTTGCCAATCGTACCGTATTTCACGTTGTCACTCGACGCTGTCTCATCCGCCAGCACGTTGAGCGGCAATAGCGACAGCGTCATCACGAGGACCAGGACCCAGGTGAGAAGGCGCTTGCCAACTTTCTTCTCAGACATAAAAAAATCCTCCTTCTTCTGCCTGTACGGCGCGAAGAAGGGGGGAGGTAATCTGCATTTGGCAACCGGCTGCCGTGCGGCGCGAGCGCCGTTTAGGTCCGTGGCTTTGCGACACAGGCTTTCGCCTGCTGTGCCTTTTTCTGTACAGTTGCTCTTCTGCGAGCCGCACAGATATTTGTGTTTGCCAATATTTTATGTTCACAGTATACCAGATTTGCCCAAAAATGCAAGGCGATTTTCAAAAAATATATAAGATATTAACAGAACTAATACCGCGCAGAAAAAAACGGCGGCAAGGAATACCTGCCGCCGTGATTCGACGAATTGTGAGGTCTTACGCCACCGCGGACACGGCGAGCGTATCGCTCTGCTGGGAGTAGGTCAGGGGGGAGACGCAGCCGGCGAAGGTGGTCTCGTTGATGACGCGCTTGGTGACGGCATAGGTCATGTCGATCTGATACCAGTTGCCGCTGACGTTGACCTTGTTCCAGGCGTGGTAGCTGCTGCCGGCGTAGCCCTTGGTGAGGGTGCAGGGGATGTTCTGGCTGCGGCACATGGCGGCGAAGAGGGACGCGAGGTCGTAGCAGATGCCCTTGTCGCTGTTCAGGGTGGCGGCGGTGTCGGGGATGTACTTGCTGACCTTGCCGGAGGTGATGTCGCTCGCGAGCTTGGTGTCGTAGGTGTAGTGACCGGCGATGTAGTTGTAGATCGCGGTGACCTTGTCCATGTCGGTCTTGGCGTCCTTGCAGAGCTCGGCGGCCTTCTTGCACACATCGTCGCCGGAGGTGAACTGCACGTCGGTCGTGGCGATGAGGTAAGGGGCGTAGGCGTTTTCGATCTTGGCGTTGACCTTCTTGCTGGTCACAACGCGGTAGGTCGTGCCGGAGATATTCTCGCAGAGGGAGATGGTGTAGGTGCCGTCGCCCTGCTCGAGGGAGAAGACGGCGTCCTTGCCGCTCGGGCAGTTTTTGTAAGACGTCTTTTCGTTACCGTACTGGATGCCGACCTTCAATTTGGCATTGGAGGTGTAGTTGACGGTGACGAAACCATACTTGGCATTCGTTGTGTCAATGGTGGTGCCATTGGCAGCGCTGGCGTTCACAACCGTGAACATGGACATGACAATAAGCACTGCGAGCATAGCGCAGGCATGACGAAACAGCCGTTTCATACGGCGATCTCCTTTCGGTAACTGGCTGCCAGCCCTGTTCCCAGGGGTAAGGCCCTATAGCTTTGCGTCGCCGGTTTTCACCGGGTTTGCTATTATCGTTTGAGATGCGGTCGAAGCGGCTGCACCTACTCTTTTTTTACGTGCGTATCATATGCCTCCGTTCGACATTTGTCAACAGATAATTTAGCGGTTTCTTTATTTTTTCGAAAAAATTGGAATTTTGTCAATACCAACGCGGAACGCGTTCAAAATTCGTTCATATTTAGCGGAAACGCCACTTGCCAATTGCGGCGCCGCGTAGTATGCTCGTAAAAATCGCAAACGCGGGCCTCAAAATGGGGCAGGCAGGCGCGGGAAAAGAAAGGATACGACACATGAAAGTAAGGAAAGAGAAAACACTGGCAACGAAAATGGCCATCTCCCTCGTCGCGGGACTGACGGCCGGTCTCCTGTTTTTGTTCCTCCGCGAGCATTTGAATGCCTCCGGACAGGAAGCGGTGTGGGCGGCCATCAATAATCTTTTATTCCAGGATATCACCGCTGCCGGAGCGAGCAGCGCGCTTGGCCTTTTCTATTTGGCCGGTCAGATGTTCATTCGTTCCCTCCAGCTCGTCATCGTGCCGATGGTGTTTACTTCCATTACATTGGCAATAGGACAGATCTCTGATACCAGTACACTTGGCAGAATTTCCTTCAAGTGTATCAAGGGTTTCCTGATCTGTTCTTTTTTTGCGCTCCTGCTCGCCTGCGTGTGCGGCATCGTCTTCTATAACATGGGCGTATTCCACATCGCCGTCGACGGGCTGGAGAGCGTTTCCGGTTCGACGGGCTCCAATCCGCTGCTCGTTGTGCTGAACGTCATCCCCTCGAACATTGCCTCGACGTTTTCGAGCAACACGGCAGTGCTCGCCGTCGTCTTCCTCGCCATCGCGCTGGGCCTTTGCATGAAGACGCTCGGCGAGGAGAAGACTGCCACGCTTCGCAAGCTCATTCAGGAACTCAACGACGTGGTCATCGTCTTCCTCAACTTCGTGGTCAGCAAGTTCGGTCCCGTTGCCATCTTCATGCTGCTCACGCGCACCTTCGCATCCTACGGTGTGGAGCACCTCAAGCCAGCTGTCGCCTACGTTATCCTCACGGTCGTGCTGCTGCTCATCTTCCTCATCATCGGCTATCCCGCTTTCATCGCGATCTTCGCGCATCTTGATCCTTTCAAGTTCGCCAAGAAGATCACCCGCGTCGCGGTCTTCGGCTTCTCCACCTCCTCGAGCGCGGCCACGCTCCCGCTCAATGTCAAGACCACGGTCGAGGAGCTCGGCGTGGATGAGAAGATCGCCTCCTTCGTCCTGCCGCTCGGCATGACCATCAACATGAACGGCACGGCCATCATGCAGGTCATCGCAACGCTCTTCATCGCCGGCTGCGCGGGCTACAGCATCAGCTTCACCCAGCTCGTCGTCATCGCGCTGCTCGCACTCATCGCCTCCGCCGGTACGCCCGCGGCCCCCGGCTCCGGCGCGATCATCCTTTTCACCATCCTCTCCGGCCTCGGCTATGTGAATGATGCGGCAATGCTGGCCTACAGCCTCATCCTCGCCATCAACCGCCCCATCGAGATGCTTGTCACCGCGCTCAACGTCGTCGGCGACTCCGCCACGAGCATCTACGTCGCCAAGTCCGAGGGCGCGCTGAACGAGGACGTCTACAACGCGTAAGATCATTCAAAAAAGTGGTGTCACCACTTTTTTGAGAAAGTTTCGCTTCGCTTTGTGCCTCGCGGGCTCGACACACGCTCCGCGCAGAGTGTTTTTTCTGACGCGCGTGTCGCCAGAAAAAACGATCCAGATCATTTGCCGCCTGCGGGCGGCAAAGTCTGCGATGCTTTTATAACGAAAGAGACGCGGCGAAAGCCGCGTCTCTCCTTATATTATAGGTGTTATCTGTTACACGCTGAGCCAGTCGTCGAGGATAAGACCTTCGTTGTGCTTGGTGAGAAAGCCCACGCTCCACTCGCCGCCGAAGGCGATGAGCTTGCGGCCCTTGAAGTCCTCGAGCACGCGGGAGCCCGAGCAGAGCATCAGGTCCTTCACGTCGCACGGGCACTCGCGGATCAGGCGCAGGTGCTCGTAGGGAAGACCGCTCATGCGCAGGTCGACGCCGTACTCGTTTTTCATACGGTACTCGAACACGTCGAATTGCAGCGTGCCGACCACGCCGACGACCACGTCCTCAAAGCCGCTGTCGGGCATCTTGAAGATCTGGATGGCGCCCTCCTGTGCGATCTGCTCCACGCCCTTGACAAACTGCTTGCGCTTCATCGTGTCCTTGGGTGAGACGAGCATGAAGTGCTCGGGCTCGAACGTCGGGATGCCGGAGAAGCGGAACTTCTTGCCGGGTGTCGTGATCGTGTCGCCGATGGAGAAGATACCGGGATCGAATACACCGATGATGTCGCCCGCGTAGGCCTCGTCGACGATCTCGCGCTCGGCGGCCATCATCGTCTGCGGCTGAGAAAGGCGCATCTTGCGCCCCGACTGGACGTGGAAATACTCGGTGTCGCGCTCGAACTTGCCCGAGCAGATGCGCATGAACGCGAGGCGGTCGCGGTGGGCCTTGTTCATGTTGGCCTGGATCTTGAAGACGAAAGCCGAGAATTCGGGGGAGTAGACGTCCACCTCGCCCGCGTCGCTCACGCGCGGAAGTGGCGGCGTGGTCATCTCTAAAAACGCGTTCAAAAACGGCTCGACGCCGAAGTTCGTCAGCGCGCTGCCGAAGAACACGGGGGAGAGCTTACCGTGGCGCACGGCGTCGAGGTCAAAATCGCGGCCCGCGCCGAGCAGCTCGACCTCTTCGGCGAGCGTGTCGCGGCGGGTCTGACCGATCAGGTCGACAAGCGCGGGATCGTCGAGCTCGATTTCCGTGATGCCCGCCTTTTTGGCGTGGCCCGCGTCGGTGAAGTGCAGGATGCAGCGCTTATCGCGGTCGTACACGCCGGCAAACTCCTTGCCGCAGCCGATCGGCCAGTTGACGGGATAGGTGTCGATGCCCAGCTCGCGCTCGACCTCCTCGCAGAGCTCGAGCGGGTCGCGCGTTTCGCGGTCCATTTTATTAATAAAGGTAAAGATGGGGATATTGCGCAGGGCGCAGACCTTGAAGAGCTTGCGCGTCTGCGGCTCGACGCCCTTCGCGCCGTCGATGACCATCACGGCGCTGTCCGCCGCCATCAGCGTGCGGTAGGTGTCCTCGGAGAAGTCCTGATGTCCCGGCGTGTCGAGGATGTTGATGCAGTAGCCGCCGTGCTGGAACTGCATGACCGACGACGTGACCGAAATGCCGCGCTGCTTTTCGATTTCCATCCAGTCGGATTTTGCCGCGCGCTCGCGCTTGCCCTTGACTTCACCCGCCTGCGCGATGGCTCCGCCGTAGAGCAGGAACTTTTCCGTCAGCGTGGTTTTACCGGCGTCCGGGTGCGAAATGATCGCAAACGTCCGGCGGCGGGAGATCTCTTCCTGTAAAGTGGCCATGACTGCCTCCTGAAAAATACGATTTACCGGGCAAGTGTATCACAGCCCCCCGCATTTTGCAACAGAATCCTAAAATCTATGCTTGACAAAGCAAAAAATGTCTGGTATAGTACATCTTGTTCCGCGGGCGTAGCTCATCTGGTAGAGCGCCACCTTGCCAAGGTGGAGGTAGCGAGTTCGAGCCTCGTCGCCCGCTCCAAAAAATAAAGGCATGACGTAAGTCATGCCTTTATTTTTTGGTTCCAGCGGGCAGAGGGTCGAACAGGGCGCGAGCGAAGCGAGAAAACGCCCCGGTGGGGCGTTTCTAGGGCGTGGCTTGGCGAATCCCTTCGGGCACACAAAAAAGCGCATTGCAATGTGCTTTTGCAATGCGCTTTTTTCGGATTTTAGAATAATTTTAGTAGCATATCATCTGCCGCATCGGTGTACTGTCCTTTTGCCAGCCGTTCATTTCTCAGTTGATTTACAGTGGTACGCATAAGGTGAATTTCTTCTGCGTAGAAACTTGCCTTTTTATCAGTTGGGAGAGAATTGATTTTTAGTATCAATCTTCCCGACTCCTGTGTGCTATGCCCAAGCGCTTTCTCTCGGTAGTAATAAGGTGTAAGTGCTTTCAGCAAAACAATTTTATTGGCGCGCGTCAGCTTGATTTTTCTCATAATCCAATCGCCTTTCCCAACTTTTCCTGCGCCTTGCGTTTGTTCTTGTCAAAAGCGTGGGCGTAAATGTCCAGCGTTGTACTCGCTTGTGCGTGTCCTAACAAACTGGCCACCGTGCGGACATCCACGCCCTGCGCAATCAGCAAGCTGGCGTTCGTATGCCGTAAGCTATGCACATTCAAATCCAGCGGCAAGTTGTTGGCTTTCAAAATCAGCTTGAAACGATCGCCCGCATCAGTTTACCCATTTCATATTTCTGCGGAATATGCTGCACCTCTTTCTCAAAATGCTTCTTGCGGACACGGTGCGCCGGATTGAATGGAATGATGTCATTTTTCTTGGCATCCTCCAGCACCGAGGAAACCGTTTCCAGATATTTCTGCACAGTAGTTTCCTTGATGCATTTCCCGCCCCGTCCGGGGCGCTTGCGCAATTCCTCGCACATTTCTTCAAGCGTCATGGGCAACAGTTTTGCAAGCGGAATACCGCCAATCAGCGGGTAAACAATATCCAGATTGCGTTTGTACCCTGCGTAGGTGGTAGCCTTAAAGAACGGTTCCTGCCGTTTGAGCCAATTTTCAGCGTACTGCTCGAAGTGGGTCTGGTCGCTTTCTTCGACACCATGCAAAGCTCACAGTCGTGGGTGTATTGAACGACAGCCCGTTCAGTAGT
>ONZY01000756.1_pt1 | contig 27534 bp, 25 predicted proteins | sample 1671451 | NCBI WGS metagenome assembly ONZY01 (sample SAMN06348158, study PRJEB24527) | human gut metagenome | biome: human gut; feature: ankylosing spondylitis patient; material: feces | host: Homo sapiens | place: China | collected 2015-10 | reverse complement strand
CCCCTGCAAACCGCCCGACGGAGTCGGGCGTTTTGCGTTTACTCTTTTCCATTCTGTAAACTTTTGTTCAAACGCCTTTACGGGGATTCAAAAAGCGTGTAGAATGGCAGCATCAAGATTTTAGGAGTGTTTTTTGTGAACAAATTCCGCGATGCCCTTTACCGCTTCATGTATGGCCGCAACGGCGTAGACGCGCTGAACTGGGCGCTCGTGATCCTTGAGCTGGTCGTGAGCATTCTGAGCTCGATCATCCGCGTGCAGGGCGTTTCCCAAGCGCTGTACTTTGTGTCGATGATGCTGATGTTCATTGTGCTCATCCGCATTTTTTCGCGCAATCTCGCGCGCCGTCAGGCCGAGAATGCGAAATTCTTGACCTGGTGGACGCCGAAGGCGAACGCCATTCGCGGCGCGCAGGCCCGCCGCGCCGACAAGGCGCACAAATACGTCCGCTGCTCCTGCGGCGCATACTGCCGCGTGCCGCGCGGCGTGGGCAAGATCGAGCTGACGTGCCCGAAGTGCGGCAAGAAAAAGGTCGTCAAAACGTGAAAGAAAAAATCCGTCCCGCGGGACGGATTTTTTTGTAAGAAAATCAATTCTCCGCCGTCTTATAGGCAGAAGGGGGTGAGGGCGCTGACGAATTTTGAAGAGGTGTACGCCGTGTACTTCGACGACGTGTACCGGTATCTGCTTTCGCTGTCCGGGAGCGAGAGCGTCGCCGAGGAGCTGACGAGCGAGACGTTTTTCCGCGCGATGGACGCCCTCGACCGCTTTCGGGGCGAGTGCAGCGTGCGCGTGTGGCTCTGCCAGATCGCCAAGAATCTCTATTATTCGCAGCTGCGGCGCGAAAAGCGGCTTGCCCCGCTCGAAGACTGTCAGATCGCCGAGGAGCGCCACGAGGAGGAGTTAGAAGATCACAGCGAGGCCGCGCGCATCCAGGAATTGCTGCACGCGCTCAGAGAGCCGTACAAGGAGGTCTTCATGTGGCGCGTGTACGGTGAGAAGAGCTTCCGCGACATCGGCGCGCTCTTCGGCAAGACGGAAAACTGGGCATGCGTGACGTATCACCGCGCCAAGCGCATGATCCGCGAGGGATTGGAGGACGACTGAAATGGACAAAACTTGCAGCATCGTGCAGGACCTTCTGCCGCTCTACGAGGAGGATATGCTGCGCGAGGAGACGAAGGAATTTGTGGACGGGCATTTAGCACAGTGCGCGGCCTGCCGCGCCGAGCTCGACGCGCTGAAGGCGGACGTGAAGCCCGTGCCCGTCAGCGCGCAGCCGCTGCGCGACTTGAAGCGGCAGCTTCGGCGCAAGAAGCTGACCGCCGTGCTGCTGGCCGTCGCGCTCGCGCTGACGCTGGCCACGGCGGGGGTCGCGTACCTCACCGCACCGCAGTATCTGCCGTACAGCGAGACAGAGTGGGCGATCTCGCACTCGCCCAGCGCGCTCGCGGACGACGGCTCGGCAGCGGAGGGGCTTTCTGATCTCAGCGGCGCGGAGAGCATCTCCGTCAGCCTGCTCGTGCCGGTCTCCGGCGCAGAGGTCACGAACACGCAGGACCCCAACAGCGGCAAAACCATCTACTTCATCACCGCATGGCGCACGCCGCTCGACACATGGCGCGGCGCATTCGACAAAGCCGGGGGCGCCCCGAACACACACAGCGCAAATGATCGCACACAGCGCGAGGCGGACGCACTGCAAGGCGTGCTCGCCAAGGCGGAGTCCGCGCGCACGCTCTTCACGCTCGACGCCGCGAACTGCGCGGCAGTCTGCTATTCGCCGAACAACGGGCAGGACGATGTGCTGCTCTGCGGCAGCATGAACGGCGGCATCATTTCTCTGCCGCGGCTGGCGTTGGGCTATTACGTTTTGCTATCGTTAGCACTCCTTATTACGCTGGGTATTGCATTTTTCGTCTGCCGCAGGAAGAAAACGGGCAAAGCGCTCGGCTATCTCGCGCTGATTCCCGCGAGCTATCTTGCCGGTCATCTACTCGTCAAGGGTTTCACGACGACGAGCTACCAGATGCAGCGCGACTTCTCGCTCATTATCCTCGCCGCCGCGCTGATCTACGCCGCAGTCCTGCTGGCGATCAACCTCTGGCTGCAGAAGCGGGAGAAGGTGTAAAAGAGGAAGAGACGCATTCGCGTCTCTTCCTCTTTTACAATCAAATTTGAATGCTCAAGGCCCTTTGAGCAAAGCCGTGATAGTCCGCAAATGCGCTTTGCAGGCCGTCGATTCCCTGCGTTTCCCATCGGTCTGCCAGATACAGCATACCGCACATACAGGCAAATTTTTCATAGTATGATCCGCAGACCGCCTCTTCGAGAAACTGCTTTTGCCTGTCTGGGTCCGTCTCCGTAAGCGCGAGGCGCAGTTTGGCACGGCTTGCTGCTGCGACCTCGGTAAGCTGCGGTGTATGCCAGTCCACACAGTCGATTTCTGTCACCTGATAGGAGAGAAGATGGGCGAATCCCTCATGAAATGTGTAAGCATCCAATCTTGTCAAATAGTCTGTACTTTCCAATGCGGCATCTGCCGCCGGATAGCGGTGTCCAATCAAGAGATGCGTAATCTCATGCGTCAGCAGATTCCGAATGATGCTGTCGAGCTGGTCGAGCTCCGCATAATTGCACCAACGGATGAGGTCAAAGATGAGATGTGCCTGCCCGTCGGGCGAGTGTGCCGCAACGGCGTCGTAAGGCTCGGGATAACCGACGATCAAATCAAGTGTCGGCTGTACCGCCTCCCAATCGGGGAAAAGCGCGTCCCAAATCGGGCGGTTGACGGGGACAAAGTGCGCAGCCGCTTCACAGATACGGCGTTCGAGCTTGCGCACAGTCTCTCGGAGAGCAAGATCCTCAGGCGGCGGAGTAAATGCATTCCTGCCAAGATCTGACGAAACCGAGGTGTGTTCAAAGAGCCATGAAGCACGAAAAGCGTCGACGCAGCTGCTCTCGATATATGCCTGTGCGATCGAACTGTCAATCAGCATTTTCAGTCCCTCTCTTTACGAAAAACCTCTTTTGCCGTAACAGACAAAAGAGGCTTTTCCTTGGCGCAGCGGGAGGGATTCGAACCCTCGTGAGGTTTCCCTCAAACTGATTTCGAGTCAGCCCCGTTATGACCACTTCGATACCGCTGCGTATTCAGTTCGCTGTTATCAGCCAAACTATTATGCCATAACTTTTTGCGTCTTGCAAGGTCTTTTTTCGCATTCGGGGCATATTCTGTGCGTATGAAGACTGTCTATTTATCGGTACGCCTGAAAAATTACGAAAATGCGCTCGCGCTGGTCGGTGCGCCGCTCACCGAAACGCCGGAGAACGCGGACGTTTTGCTGCTGCCCGGCGGGGGCGACATGCACCCGCGCTTTTACGGTCAAGCGCTGAACGGCTCGGAAGATCTCGACGAAGCACGCGACGCGCGTGAGCTCACGCTGATTGACAACTTCCTGTGCGCGGGAAAGCCTGTCATCGGCATCTGCCGCGGGCTGCAAGTCCTCAACGTCTATTTTGGCGGCACGCTGCGTCAGCACATCGAGGGCCACAGTCAAATTGACGGCGTTGACCGGCTGCATGCCATCAACACCGCGCCGGGCCTTCTGCGCGAGCTGTACGGAACGCGCTGCACGGTCAACAGTGCACACCATCAGGCCGTCTGGCGGCTGGGGACAGGGCTTCAGGTCTTCGCCTGCGCGGAGGACGGCACGGTCGAGGCCGTCGGCCACAGGACGCTCCCCGTCTTTGCCGTGCAGTGGCATCCTGAGCGGCTGTGCGGCGCGTTCGCGCGGCCAGAAAGTGCTGACGGTGCAAGGCTTTTGTGCGCTCTACTCAGATAACATAAAAAAGTGCAGAAAAATTCTGAAAAAACGTTGACAAAACGGGACACTGATGCTATTATAACAGAGCTGACGATTTTTGCGGAGGGCGCATGCAGGTGTAGCACAATGGCTAGGGCACCAGCCTTCCAAGCTGGGGATGCGGGTTCGATTCCCGTCACCTGCTCCATTCAATTTGCGCCAGTAGCTCAGTTGGATAGAGCAACTGCCTTCTAAGCAGTAGGCCGGGGGTTCGAATCCCTCCTGGCGTACCATTTACAAGGCGTCCCTCAGCAAAGCAGCAAATATCGCACGGATACAGAATATGTGGTGGGTGTAGCTCAGTTGGTTAGAGCACCGGATTGTGGTTCCGGGTGTCGAGGGTTCGAGTCCCTTTACCCACCCCACAAAAAGAGAGGGATGGGATTTGGTCCCAGCCCTCTCTTCCCAATAGGGGTGTAGCCAAGCGGTAAGGCAAGGGACTTTGACTCCCTCATTCGCTGGTTCGAGTCCAGCCATCCCTGCCAGATTTTTACCGCTTCGGTGGTTTGGAATAGAATATGCTTCGTTAGCTCAGTTGGCAGAGCACCTGCCTTTTAAGCAGGGTGTCCGGGGTTCGAATCCCCGACGAGGCACCAAAAAAGAGATGGCTTTAAGCTGTCTCTTTTTTTTGGATTCCGTTAGAAATTAAAATACTCGGGGCAAATAAACACCTCAGGGCAGCTTCTCTTGCCGCTCTGCGGCAATTCACCTTCTGTCGCGGCAGAAAACGAATTTGAATTTATTTCGTGCCGTGCGCGGCACGAAGCTCTACGAGGCTTTTCATTCTACGCCGCCCGCAAAGAACCTTTGCTTGTCTGCTCGTGGCTTTTTTGCTATGATGTGAGCAGCAAGGGAGGTCGATCTATGTCTGATTTCAGTTCCAACCTGCGGCGGCTGCGGAAAAGGGCAGGTCTTTCGCAGGACGCGCTCGCGGAAAAGCTCTCCGTCACCCGCCAGACCGTTTCAAGCTGGGAGCGCGGCAATTCCTACCCGGATCTTGACATGCTGGTGCGCATCAGCGACGCGCTCGCGACCGATCCGAACGAGCTGCTTTACCCGAATCAAAAGCGCAGGAGCGGCGGCGTGAGCCGCCTTGTGGACGACGACTTTTTCGGCAAGCTCACGGTCGTCATTTGGATCGTGGGGTTCCTGCTCGGCCTGTCCGCCGGCAGTCAAGGATATGCGTCGGGGCCGAACACCATCTCGTGGCATTTCGTGTTTTCCGACGCGCTGCGATGCTGGGCTCCCGCATTTTTGACCGGCATGGCGTTTCTCGGCCTTCAGAAGATCATCGACCTTTTGAAAGAGCGCGGCGAGTGAGCGGGCATCTTTGCCCAGGCCCTTGCCATTCTCCTCAAAAACGGCTATGATGGACTTACTTTACATGAACAGGAGAAGCGCATTGAACATCACGACCATTTTATTCGACCTGGACGGGACGCTGCTGCCGATGGATCAGGAGGCGTTCACGACCGGATACTTTAAGTTCCTCGCCAAAAAGCTCGCGCCCTACGGCTACGAGCCCAAATCCCTCGTCGACGCCATTTGGGCGGGCACGGCGGCCATGGTCAAAAACGACGGCAGCTGCACGAACGAGCAGGCCTTCTGGAAGAAGTTCGCGGCGATCTACGGCGAGGAAAAGTGCCAAAGCGACCAGGGCCTTTTCGAGGATTTCTACGCCAATGAGTTCAACGCCGCGCGCGACATCTGCGGCTTTAATCCCGCGTCGGTGGAGACGGTCCATAAGCTCAAAGAGTGCGGCTACCGCGTTGCGCTGGCGACGAATCCGATCTTTCCCCACATGGCGACGGAGAACCGCATCCGCTGGGCGGGCCTTGTGCCGGAGGATTTTGAAATTTACACGACCTACGAGGCCTCGACCTTCTGCAAGCCGAATCCTGCCTACTACCTCGAGGTCGCGCGCACGCTCGGCGTCAAGCCGGAGGAGTGCCTGATGGTCGGCAACGACGCGACCGAGGACATGGCCGCACGCGAGGTCGGGATGGATGTCTTTCTTTTGACCGACTGTCTCATCAACGCGAAAAACCGCGACCTGAACGCCTATCCCCGCGGCGATTTTGCCGCACTGAACGCTTACATCGACGCACTGCAATAAAAAACTGCCGCCCAAACGGGCGGCAGTTTTTACTTTTCGAGCACTACTTTCTGCTTTTCCCGTTCTGCGCGGTGACGAGGCGGAAGATCGTGGACACCAGCAGGATCGCCACGGCGATGCTGCCCGCGACGCCCGCGGTCTCAAGTCCTTTGTGCACCGCGGCCTGCACATCGCCGCCCAGGCCGAGGCTCATCGTGTAGTAAATGCCCGCGCCCGGCACCAGCGGCAGGAGCGAGATGACGAGGTACGACGTGACGGGGTATTTGCGCGAGCGCGCCAAGATTTCAGCGTAAAGCGCCGAAACGACGGCGGCGAAGAAATTCATGCTGTAAATGCTCATGCCCAGATCACGGCAGAGCAGGTACGTCATCCATGTGAACACGCCGCCGAGCGCGCAGAGAATGCTGCCCCAGTCGTGTACATTGAAGAGGATGAAAAAGCCCGTACAGGCGACGAAGATCATCACGGCCTGTGCCCAGGCGGGATAGCTCGCTGAGCCGGACGCGACCGTCAGCCCGTATACGCCGGACGTGACGCGCCATGCCGCCGCCGTGCCGAGCGCGATGGCGAACGACGAGAGAAGCACCTGCACGATGCGGTTGATGCCGGAGTTCGTATCGCCGTAAATGATGTCGCGCATGGAGGTCGTGATGAGAAGGCCGGGGACCAAGATCATCAAGGTGCCGATGATGACAAAGTCGATATAGTCGACCAGATGGAAGCCCGCGGCGAGATACGCCGGCACCGCCATGGCGAACGCCTCGACGATGGTGCTGAAAAACGGGTTGGTCTCACGCCTGTCCATCTGGCGCGAGACAAAGCCGATGATGAGGCCCAGAAGGCCCGCGAACAGGCTGTCGCGCAGCGTGCCGCCAAACACCGGGCAAAAGCCCGCCGCGGCGCAGAAGTTACCCAGGTAATAAACGGGCACAGAGTAGTGCCGCCGCCCCTTGAGCGTTTCGTCGAGCCACTGCGCGGCGACGCTCGGGTCAGGCGTTTCGGCGCAGATGCGGCGCGAGAGCGCGTTGAGCTTTTCCACCGACTCGAGGTCATTGCCGTGAAAGCCGACGCGCTTCATCACCATCAAAGGCTTGCCGTTGGCCGCCTCGAGGCTGACCATCACGCAGTTGGGGATGGAAAAGGCCTCGCATTCAATGCCGTAGGCGCCGATGATGCGGCGTATCGTCTCTTCGACGCGGAACGTCTCCGCCCCGCTGAGCGCCAGATGATAGCCGACGCGCGCGGCCAGATCGGTCAAAAGGTAATAATCCATAAAAAAATCCTCATATTTTTGGGAAATTTGCCGTCAGCGGGCCTTATATTACAGCGAAACGACCGTCCTGTCAATGCTGACAGGGCGGTCACGCAAAAAACATTTGCCATTTTGCCGCGGCGGCACTATACTGGTGCTCGGTTAAGCGGAAAACAGAAAGAAATGAGAGAGATCATGGGAACTACAGTCAAAAGGCACGAGATCGACATGCTGCACGGCTCCATCTGGAATAAGCTGCCGCTCTTTGCCCTGCCGGTCGCGGCCACGGCGATCTTGGAGCAGCTCTTCCACGCCTCGGACGTTGCCATCGTCGGCAACTTCACGGGCGATGCGCGCACAGTCGCCGTCGCGGCGGTGGGCGCAAACGGCCCGATCATCGGCCTCATCGTCAACCTTTTCATCGGCATCGCGCTCGGTGCGAACGTCGTCATCGCGAACGCCATCGGCTGCCGCGACGACAATGCCGTCAAGCGCGCGGTGCACACGGCCATCGTGTTTGCCGTGTGCGGCGGCGCAGCGGTCGCGCTGCTTGGTCAGCTCATCGCCTCGCCGCTTTTGAGTATTCTCAATGTGCCGGAGGACGTGTTCCCCTATGCGCTTTTGTATCTGCGCATTTATCTTCTCGGCATGCCGGTGATATTGCTCTACAACTTTGAGGCCGCGATCTTCCGCAGCATCGGCGACACAAAGGTGCCGCTCGCGGCGCTCGCGATCTCCGGTGTGCTGAACGTGCTCTTAAACCTCTTTTTCGTCATTGTGCTGCATATGACGGTCAACGGCGTCGCCATCGCCACGGTGGCGGCCAACGCCGTGAGCGCGGCACTGCTCTACGTCCGCCTGACGCGCACGGATAAATGCGTGCGCGTGGAGCGGAAAGCGCTGCGCATCGACGGCGCGAGCTTGAAGCGCATTTTGAGCATCGGCCTTCCCGCGGGCGTGCAGAGCGCGGTGTTCTCGTTCGCCAACATCGTCATCCAGTCGGCCATCAACACCCTCGGCACGGTGGCGATCGCGGCGTCGAGCGCGGCGTTCAATGTGGAAATTCTCGCCTACGACGTGCTCAACTCGTTTTCGCAGGCCTGCACGACCTTTGTCGGCCAGAACTACGGCGCAGGGCAGATCAAGCGCTGCAAGAAGACGATGCAGCTCAGCTTTTTGGAGGGAGCCATCGCGACATTTGTCTCGGTCGTTGTCCTGCTGCTGAGCGCAAGGTCGCTGCTCGCCATTTTCAACAGCGATCCCGAGGTCATTGCCATCGGCTATATTCGCCTTGCGACGATCCTGCCGGCGTATGTTTTCTGCCTGATCTACGAAATACTCTCCGGGTATCTGCGCGGCTTCGGCATTTCACTCGCGCCCGCGCTTTTGACGATGCTCGGCGTGTGCGGTATCCGCATCGCGTGGGTCAAGTTCGTCTTCCCGACGAGCATGACGTTCCAGACCGTCATGTGGGTCTATCCCATCAGCCTTTGCGCAACGGCGATCCTGATCTGCGGCGCGGTGCTCTTCTACCGCCCCTCGAGGCGCTTTGCCCGCCTTGAGCAGGAAAGCGAAAACAAGTGAGGGTGGCCCCTCACTTGTCAAAATGCTCCCAGAAGGCGCGCACGGCGGCCTCGTATGCTCCGCGGCCCATATAGTAGCTCATCGCGTGATCCGCACCGGGCACGACGAGCAGCTTGCAGGGCGCGGCGCAGGCGTCGCGGTTTTCAAACGCCATTTTGAGCGGGACGAAGTGGTCGTCCTCGCCGTGAATGAGCAGGATCGGAACATCGGTATTTTTGAGCGCCTCGACGGTGGAGTAGCTGCCGGACGAGGCGTTCAGTCTCTTTTTGCACAGGCTGTCGGCGATGACGGTCGCTGCGCGGACAGGAAGATGCAGGTTCTTCCCCATCACGTGCTGCCAGATCGCACGTGGCGAGGTGTAGGCCGAGTCGGCGATCACGCCGTGCACCGCGGCGGGGAGAATATCGCCTGCGGCCATGAGCACCGTCGCCCCGCCGAGCGACACGCCCATAAGGTAAACGGGCAGGCCGGGAAAGCGTTCGGCTGCCCAGTTTGCCCAGTCGACGCAGTCGTAGCGCTCGGTCAGGCCGAAGCCGATGTAGTCGCCCTCGCTCTCGTTCTGCGCGCGCTGCTCCACATAGAGCACGCTGCACTGCTCGCGGCTTAAAAAGTCCGCGAGCAGGCCGAAATCGCGGTACCACGCTGAGCGCCAGCCGTGAAACGCGATCACAAGGCGCTTGGCCTTTTCGCATTCACGAAGATGGCCCACGAGCGTCAAGCCCTCGCAGTTTTCGAGCAGTACCGTCTCCGTTTCCGAAGAGGCGAGCTTTTTCGCGGCGGCGCGCTGCGCCTCGCGGTAAGACTCGTCGCGCTTTTCGCCCGTGAGCTGGGCGCTGCCCTTGTTTTTGAGCGCCTTGGGCGCTTCGCGCTTCATCGCGACGTCCATGAGCGTTCTCGTCACGCCGTAGGCCGCCGCGCCGTAGAGTGCCGCCGCAGCCGTGACGAATATAGCCGCCTTTGTCGTTTTTTTCATAACTGTGACCTCCTTGTATCCAAACTGTAAACTCTTATCTTGGGTACTGGACAGGGATATTTTCCCGTGTTATACTCCAAACTAATCTAAGTTCCGGGCGGTTTCGACCGCCCGTCTCTTCTTTCAGCGTAGCAAAAACTCCGGCTTTTTGCTACGTTCAGTTTTTCCCGTTTGTATGCACTTTACACCGGAAATTCAAACGATCGGAGGAACCCTTCCATGAATGAAGTCAAATCCCCGAAAAAACCGCTGCTCTACTACTATGTGGTGGTGCTGCTCGTTGTGATGCTCTTCAACTTCATCGCCATGCCGTGGATCTCTGAGCACCAGATCAAGGACGTCGACTACAACACTTTCGTCACCATGACAGAGCAGGGCGAGGTCGGCCGGGTCGAGATCCAGGAGCAGTCCAACCGCATTCTCTTCACCAGCAGCGATGAAAAGACCGTCTACAAGACAGCGATGGTGCCTGACGACGGTTTGGTGCAGCGCCTTTTGGACGCGGGCGTCTCCACCACGGGTGAGGAGATCGAGCAGACGTCCACGCTCGTCAGCATTCTCGCCTGGGTGCTGCCCATCATCATCTTTGTCGCGCTGGGACAGTATATGTCGCGCAAGATGATGGAGAAGATGGGCGGCGGAGGCAACTCCATGATGTTCAACATGGGTAAGTCCAACGCCAAGGTGTATGTCAAGTCCGCCGAGGGCATCAAGTTTGACGATGTCGCGGGCGAGGATGAGGCCAAGGAGAACCTCACCGAGGTCGTCAACTACCTGCACGACCCCAGCAAGTATCAGGAAATCGGCGCGTCGATGCCCAAGGGCATTCTGCTCGTCGGCCCTCCGGGAACCGGTAAAACGATGCTCGCCAAGGCGGTCGCCGGCGAGGCGAATGTGCCGTTCTTCTCGATGTCGGGCTCTGAATTTGTCGAAATGTTCGTCGGCATGGGCGCGAGCAAGGTGCGCGACCTCTTCAAGCAGGCCAAGGAAAAGGCCCCCTGCATCGTCTTTATCGACGAGATCGACGCCATCGGCCAGAAGCGCAGCGGCGGCCAGTACGGCGGCAACGACGAGCGCGAGCAGACCTTGAACCAACTGCTCACCGAAATGGACGGCTTTGAGGGCAACAACGGCGTCATCATTCTCGCCGCCACGAACCGCCCCGAATCCCTCGACCCCGCGCTCACGCGCCCGGGCCGCTTCGACCGCCGCGTGCCGGTGGAGCTGCCCGACCTCAAGGGACGCGAGGCTATCTTGCAGGTCCACGCGAAGAAGATCAAGGTCGCCGAGGACGTCGACTTCAACAAGATCGCGCGTATGGCCTCCGGCGCTTCCGGCGCGGAGCTTGCCAACATCGTGAACGAAGCGGCGCTGCGCGCCGTGCGCGACGGCCGCCGCTTTGCCACGCAGGCGGACTTAGAGGAAAGCATCGAGGTCGTCATCGCCGGCTATCAGAAGAAGAACGCCATCATGACCGACGAGGAGAAGAAGATCGTCTCCTACCACGAGATCGGCCACGCGCTCGTGGCGGCGTTGCAGACGCACTCCGCCCCCGTGCAGAAGATCACCATTGTGCCGCGCACCTCGGGCGCGCTCGGCTACACGATGCAGGTCGAAGAGGGCAACCATTACCTGATGAGCAAGGCCGAAATGGAGAACAAGATCGCAACGCTGACCGGCGGCCGCGCCGCTGAAGAGGTCGTGTTCCACTCCGTCACGACCGGTGCGTCGAACGATATCGAGCAGGCGACGAAGCTCGCCCGCGCGATGATCACGCGCTACGGCATGAGCGATGATTTCGACATGGTCTCGCTCGAAACGGTGACGAACCAGTATCTCGGCGGCGACGCGTCGCTCGCTTGCTCTGCCGAAACGCAGACGAAGATCGACCAGCGCGTCGTGGAGCTGGTGAAAGCGCAGCACGAAAAGGCTGTGAACATCCTCACCGAGAACCGCGCGAAGCTCGATGAACTGGCACAGTACCTCTACGAGAAAGAGACCATCACAGGCGAAGAGTTCATGCACATCCTGAATGCGCAGTAAACTCCATAAATAGAAAGAAAGGCACAGCCGTTTGGCTGTGCCTTTCTTTCTATTTATAGGTTGCTTTCTTTTCGACCCGTGCGGCTGTGCAGATAGTCGCCAAGGTTCGTGATGCAAAGGAGCGTCACGACCAGAAATGCGCCGGGGATGAGCAAGATCCACCACGCGTCGGTCATCAGCGCCTTTTCCGCGAGCGAGAGCATACTGCCCCAGGTCACGACCTCAATGGGCAGGCCGAGGCCCATGAAGCTGAGCGTCGATTCGGCGATAATGGCGCTGCGCACATTCATCACCACCATGAAGAGGATGGACGAGAAGAAATTCGGCGCAAGGTGACACCGCAGAATGTGGAAAAAGCTGCCGCCCATGCACTTGGCCGCGATGACGTACTCGCTCGCGCGCAGCTGCCTGACCTCAGTACGCACGACCTTGGCGATACTCGTCCAGCTTGTGAGTCCGATGACAAGTGCGATGCTCCACGCGCTCGGCGTGCCGATGATCGCCTGCAAAAAGATGACGAGCAGCAGGTTCGGCACGCTGAGAAGAATTTCGGTCAGGCGCATCAGCAGCTCGTCGAGCCATTTGGGCGCAAGCCCGCTGACTGCGCCGAATAGAATCGCGAGCAGCGTCGAAATGAGGGTCGAGCCGACGCCGATGAACAGCGACAGCCGCCCGCCGTACCAGATCATCGAGAAGATGTCGCGCCCCATCGTGTCCGTGCCGAACAGGAACTCGCGGCACGGCGCAGTGGAGCAGTGAGCAAGGTCGAGATACGCCGGGGCCTTCGTCATGATAAGCTCGCAGAAAAGACACCCGAGCACGATGAGTGATAAAATCATGGCGGAGGCGACAGGCTTGCCGCGCAGGGAATGTCTGTTTTTCGTGGGTGCGGCCTCCGGCAGCGGTCGCGCGCCGACGATTTGGAAGCGGTCGTTCATGGCTGCACCTCCGCTTCCCGCACGGCCTGCTCGGCGCGGATGCGCGGGTCGATCTGCTCGTTGATCGTCTGGGCGATGATGCTGCACAGGATCACGAGCGCGCCGGAGAGCAGGCTCAGCAGCATCAGCAGGTTGTAGTCCTTGTAGCGCGCGCTTTCATAGGCCAGCGTGCCGAGGCCGGGGTAGGAAAAAACAGTCTCGACGATGTACGTCCCCCCCAGCACATGGGGAACGGAGATGGCCATGATGCTTAAGTACGTCGGCATCGTGTTTCGAAGACAGTGGCGCAGCATCACGGCGCGGCGCGTTAGCCCCTTGGCCTTGGCAAGCAGCACATAGTCCGCGCGCATTTCGTCAAGAAGCCTGTTTCGGATCATGTAGGCATAGTACCACAGGTGCCCGAGCACCACGACCGCAAGCGGCAGGATGAGGTGCGCGGCGCGGTCGGCGATGTTATTTTGCTGCCCGATGGAGTAGGCCCCTGAGCTCGGCAGCACGCGCAGCTCGATGGCGAAGATCAAGATGAGCAGCAGCGACAGCCAGAATTCCGGAATGCAGCTCGTGATCGTGCCGAGCTTGCAGACCGCGCGGTCGAAAAGCGTTCCCTCCCGCTGCGCGCAGAGCATCCCGAGCAGCAGCGAGAGCGTGAAAATGAGCACAAAGCCGACGCCGCCGAGAAGGAGCGTATTGCCCGCGCGGCTTGCGATGACCTCTGCCGCGGGCATTTTGTACTTATACGAGATGCCGAAATCCCCGTGCAGGGCGTTCTGCGCCCAGCGGACATACTGCGTGAAGATGGGCTCGTCGAGGCCCAGCTTTTCCTCCGCCTGCGCGCGCTCCTGCGGCGTCAGCTTCTCCGCGCGGTCACCGTAGTAGGACACGAGCGGGTCGCCCGGGGCGAGGCGTGAGACATAGAACACCGCGAGCGACAGAACAAGAACGCTCAGAAGAAACGCCAGCACCTTTTTGCTGAAATACAGGATCTTCGATGGCTTTTTCATTGCGCGCCCCCTTCCTGCAAGACGAAATGCTCCGGCTCGACCTCGACAAGCTCGCCCATCAGCGGGAACTGCCCGGGCGAGAAGTCCGGCAATACGCGGTTTCGTTCGATGCGCGGGTCAGGAATCGGCATGGCTGCGAGCAGCGCCTTGGTATAAGGGTGGAGCGGGCGGTCGTAAAGCGCGTGCACGGGCGCGACCTCGACAAGTTTGCCGTGGTACAGTACGCCGACGCGGTCGCAGAGGAATTCCACCATCGCAAGGTCATGCGCGATGAAGAGGAACGAAAAGCCGTGCTCGCGCTGCAAGTGGCGGAACAGGTTGACGATCTGTGCCTGAATCGAGACATCCAGCGACGCGATCGGTTCGTCCGCCACCAGAAGCTCCGGCTCCATGCACAGCGCCCGCGCGATGGCGACGCGCTGGCGCTGCCCACCGGAGAGCTCGGACGGGTACTTGTCGAGATAGGTTTTGTCAAGGCCGACATAATACATCTGGAACTCAGCCTCCTTGCGGTATGTGCCGCGCGGCGGGGCGATATGGTGGATGCGCATGGGCTCGGTGATACTATCGCAGACTGTCATGCACGGGTCAAGGCTCGAGGCAGAGTCCTGAAAGATCATCTGGCGTGTGGTTTGCAGCATTTTTTTGTTCGCGCGGCAGGCGGCCCTGTCGCAGAGGTCGACGCCATTGTAAAAGATATGCCCGCCGCTCGGCTGCAAGATGCCCATCGCGCAGCGCGCGGCCGTCGACTTGCCGGAGCCGGACTCACCGACGAGGCCGAAAATTTCCCCGCGGCGAATCTGGAACGAAATGTCGTCCAGCGCCTTGACGGAGACCTGCTTCGTCAGCGGAAAGACATGGCTCACGTGCTGCACATCGAGCAGAATGTCATGTTTTGTCATCGCGCACCTCCCACCGGCGGCGTGATCTTCGGCGCACGCTCGTCGAGCAGCCACGTCGCGGCATAGTGCGTGTCGCTGACGCGGAACATCGGCGGCGCTTCCTCGTAGTCGATGGCGAGGGCGTACTCGTTGCGGGGGGCAAAGGCGTCGCCTTGCGGCGGGTCAATGAGCGTCGGCGGCATGCCGGGGATGCTCGGCAGCGTCTCCTTTCCGCGCGAGAGCGCGGGCAGCGAGCGCAGCAGCCCCCACGTATAGGGGGTGGCGCGGGTCGTAGAAGATCTCCTCCGCTGTGCCGGTCTCGATGATCTTGCCCGCGTACATCACGGCCACGCGGTCGGCGACGCGCGCGACGACGCCGAGGTCGTGCGTGACAAACACCGTCGCCGTGCCGAGCTTTCGCTGCACGTCGCGCAGCAGATCTAAGATCTGCGCTTGAATGGTCACATCCAGCGCGGTCGTCGGCTCGTCGGCAAATAAAATGCGCGGGTTCCCCGCGAGCGCAATGGCCAGCACCACGCGCTGGCGCATCCCACCGGAAAAGCTGTGGGGATAGAGTGCCATGCGCTCTTGCGCGCGGTCGATGCCGACAAGCTCAAGCAGTTCGATCACGCGCGCTCTTACGGCGCTCTTTTCGAGCTTTGGCCTGTGCGCAAGCACTGCTTCGGCGATCTGCGCGCCGACGGTCATCGTGGGATCAAGCGCGGTCATCGGGTCCTGGAACACCATGGAAAAGAGCGAGCCGCGCAGCGCTGTCATTTCGCGCTCGCGGTAAGCCGTAATGTCCGTGCCGTCTACGATGATCTTGCCGGACTTGATTTTTGCCGTCTGCGGCAGAAGGCGCAGGATGCTCTTGCACAGTACGCTCTTGCCGCAGCCCGATTCGCCGACGATGGCGAGCACCTCGCCCGCTTTCAGCGAAAAGCTCACGTCGCGCACCGCCTGCACCTCGCCCGCGGGGGTGAAAAAGCTGACGGAAAGGTGCTCGACGTTCAATAGATCTGCCATGAAAAATGCCCTCTTTATGCAAGACAAGGGGGCTGAAGCCAGCCCCTCGTCAAAGATGTCAACGGCGTTTACTCGCCGATCGTCCAGTCCTGAATGTTCCAGAAAATGCCGACGCCGTGATGGCCGAGCACCGTGTCCATGTTAATGCCGTGGACGGTGGACTTGGCGACATAGTTCGCGTCGATGTAGCAGATAAAGGCGTAGGCCGGATCGCCCGCAAGCACGTGCAGGAATTTGCTGTAATACTCTTTGCGGACGGCGTCGTCGCTGCTCTGGCGCGCGAGCGTCAGATATTCGTCCACCAGCGCGTTTGAGTAGCCCGAGTAGTTCGCGCCCTTGTCCGTGCCGAAGACCTTGTAGGTGTGGTCGTCGGCGTCAAACGGGCTGCCCCAGCCGATGAGACATGCCATCTGGCCGCTCCAGTCCATCTGCGCGGGGATGTCCACCGTGCAGTGGATGCCAACTTCTCTAAGCTGCTGCGCCGCGGCCTGCGCGATGTCGATGCGATCCTGCTCGCCGGACATGACGCTGATGACGAAGCCAATCTCCTCGCCGTTTCGCTCGTAGTAGCCGCTTTCGCCCATCGTGCAGCCGACGGATTCGAGAATTTCTTTCGCTTTTGCGGGATCGTAGTCGTAGTGGTTCACGGTCTCGTCATTGTAGATGTTGCGCTGGAGCGGGCTGTATGCCGCCATGCCCTGCCCGAGCAGCACCGAGTCGACAATGGCCTGACGGTCGATGGCGTAGCAGACGGCGGGGATGATGTCGCGGTTTTCCGTCCAGTAGGGGTTGTTGAAGTTGAAGAGGATGCCGCGGTAGTCCGCGGTGGTCATGTCGTAGCAGGTGTAGCCGTCCTTGCCCGCGAAGTTCTGCGCGTTTTTCGGGTCGAGCAGCGCAAGGTCAATCTCGCCGGACTCAAGCTGCATGGCCTGCGCGTTGTCGTCGGGTACGATCTTGAAGATGACGCGCTCGATGTTCGGCGCGCCCAGGAAATAGTCCTCGTTGCGCACGAGCACGATGGACTGGCCCGCGTCCCAGCTTTCGAGCTTGTAGGGCCCTGTGCCGACGGGGGCGCGGAAAAAGGCGGATTCCTGCATATCCTCACCCTCGAGCAAATGCTGCGGCAGGATCGCCATCGTCATGTACTCCAGAAATGCGGCGTTCGGCTCAGCGAGGCGGAACGAGACGGTGTGGTCGTCGAGCACGGTGATCTCCTGCACGTCCTCGTAATTCGGCGCGTTTTCCGAGCCGTTGTCGGGGTCCATGATGGCTTCGATCGTGAATTTGACGTCCTGCGCCGTGAACGGCTCGCCGTCGTGCCACTTCACCCCCTCGCGCAGGTAGAAAGTATAGGTGCAGTTTGCCTCGTCATAGTCCCAGCGCTCGGCGAGGGCAGGAACGATCTGGTCATTGCCGTCGTGCGCGGTCAGGCCGTTGAAGAGCAGCAGGTTGATCTCGCAGTGCTCGTCCATCGCGGGATCGATGCGCGTGTAGTCGGCAGAGCCGTAGACGAGCGTGGACGGCGCGTCGTCGGTCGAATCGCCGCCGCTCTGCCCGCAGGCGGCGAGGGAGAAGAGCATCGCGAGGGACAGCAGAAGAGTCAGCGCTTTTTTCATGGAAAAACTCCTTTTCGGTAAAAATTGGGAAACGTCGTGCCGCCGGGCGTGGCAAAAATACAGCTGTTTGTAGTAGTATAGGGGAAATTCCCGCCCACCACAAGCGGGGGTGGGGGATATGACGGGCAAAGTTTTTCCGAAAAATCACAGCGCGCGGCGGAAATTTCCCGCTTTTTACCCTTTTTGCGAATCGCGCTTGCACTTTCTGCGCGGCAATGGGTACAATATTATGCCGAAAATACAGCAAAGGAGTTTGCTTTTTATGAAATTAGGTATCGAAAGAAATGGATCTGATTTCATAAGTCTTCAAAAATCGGCAAAGGTCCATAAAAGTCCACAGCTTCAAGGCGTTTTGGGGTTTGAGCGTCATAAAACTCAATGCCGCACCATAAGACTCCATGCCGGTTTGGTACAGTAGTGGTACAGTCGATTTGTTATTTGAGAAAGGCTCTATGCAACGGCCTGTTCATTGCCCGCTCCAACAGGAGTGTGACACGCACTAAGGGAGTGCCATCTCTGCCGACGCACAAAGTCATAGAGGAGGCATACCGTTTGGGCGCAAGCTTTGTGCTCCCAAAGCCTTTTACGGCACGGGCGCTGGTCGAGCGGATACACGATGCACTGCGCAGTGATCGTCCCTGATCTGCACACAGCAAAAATAGTGACGGCCATCTCAAGGAGAGCTGCTGCTCGCCGGGGTGGCGGTCATTTCTGTACGGTAAGGGCGCTTATGGCTCATGCCGGCAATCGTGACGAAAGGACGATAGCTAAAGCGGCACTATTACGTAAAACTCCCGGCGTTCGACCCGTACCCCTTCATCCTGCTCAATCTGGTGCTCTCTTGCGTGGCGGCCATTCAGGCACCGCTCATCATGATGAGCCAGAACCGGCAGGAGGAAAAGGACCGCCGCCGTGCAGAGAACGATTATAAGGTCAACCTCAAGACAGAGATCATGATCGAAGACCTCTACGACAAGGTCAATGCCATCCTCGCCAGACAGACCGCACTGGAAAAACAGCTGACGGAGAAGGGCGAAAGCGCAGGGCAAAAATGAGGGAGGACAGAGCCGTCCTCCCTCATTTTTTGCTGTTTTTGCGCAACGCGGAATCCTCCTCCGCAAACCTGCGCGCTTTTGTTGAGATGCCTCTCCGGCGCATCAAGCCCTTATACGTGCAAGACTCTATGTTGCTTTACAGCCGGAAGTGCTTCTTAAGTTCTTGGTTTTCCCCCAGCACCAGCAGCGTCATATCAGCGTCCAGCACAGTTTCCGGTGAGACATTCACATCGGTCTTGCCGTTCCGCTTCACGCCGAGGATGTTGACGCCATAGCGCCTGCGGATTTCCAGCTCGCCGATGCTGCGGCCCTGCCAATCCTCCGGCACGGCGACCTCAATAATGGCGTGCTGCTCGTCCAGCTCAATGTAGCTGAAAATATGGTTGGCGGTATAGCGGATGGCCGCCCACTTCGCCAGTTGCTTTTCCGGGTAGGCGACCGCGTCCGCGCCGTTGCGCAGCAGAAATTTCGCCTGCACATCCCGCTCAGCGCGGGATACCACATACTTTGCCCCCAGTTCCTTGAGCAGCGATGTCGTCTCCAGCGAATTCTGAAAATCCCCGCTGATGGTGACATAGCAGACATCGTAGTTGCTCACACCCAATGAGCGCAGAAAGTCCACACGGGTGCTGTCGCCGATCTGCGCGTTGGTGACAAAGGACATGCACTCGTTGACGCGCTCCTCGTCCCTGTCTACTGCCATCACTTGATGGCCCAGCTCGTTGAGCTGCATGGCAAGATGCCGCCCGAAGCGGCCCAGTCCGATCAATAATACCGTTTTCATCGTGTGCTCCTTTCAGCCTACGGTAATTTTCTCCTGCGGATAGCGGGCGTAAGTCAGATCATGCCCGGAGAATGCGGCGTAGATCAAGGTCAATCCGCCGACGCGCCCGAAATACATCAGCAGGATGAGAATGCTCTGCGACAGGACTCCCAGCTGCGGCGTCAGCCCCAGCGTCAGGCCCACCGTACCGGCGGCGGACGCTGTTTCATAGAGACAGGCACCGAGGGGAAGCTCCTCCGCTGTGCTGATGACCGCCGCGCCCGCAAAGGTCAGCCCCAGATACAGCAGCAGAATGGCGGCGGCGTTGCGGACAGTGGATGTCTCCAATCTGCGGTGGAAGAGCTGCAGATCCTCTCGCCTGCGGAAGGCGGCAACGGCGTTGGCAATGAGAACTGCCAGCGTTGTGACCTTCATGCCGCCCGCCGTGGAGCCGGGGGCCCCGCCGGTGAGCATCAGCAGAATGGTGACCGCCTGAGAGGCATCCGTCATCTCCGTCAGATCCACTGTGTTATAGCCGGCCGTCCGCGGCGTGACCGACTGAAAAAGGGAGGCCAATATCCGCTCTCCCACGGGGAGGTCCGCAAAGTCCGTCAGAAAAAAGAGGAATGCTGGGAGCACGATCAGCAGCGCCGTCGCGCTCAGAATGACCTTGCTCTGCATCCGGTACTGCCGCAGGTGCAGCCGGTGCGTACAGACATCGTCCCAGGTTAGAAAGCCGATGCCGCCTACGATGATCAGCAGCATGATCACAATGTTGACCAGCGGGTCAGCGGCATACGCCGTCAGCGAGGGGTAGGGGGAATCCGTCCGCCCCAGAATATCGAAGCCCGCATTGCAGAATGCGGAAACGGAATGGAAAACGGACATCCATACGCCCCGCAGTCCATAATCCCGGCAAAAGGCTGGCAGCAGCGCCAGCGCGCCCAGCAGCTCGACCAGAAAGGTCCCCTTGAGGATAAATCTCGTCAGGCGCACGATGCCGCCCACCGCGGGAGCGGAGATGGCGTCCTGCATGGCGCTGCGCTCCTTGAGCGTGATGTTCCGTCCGGCGAGCATCAGGAAGGTCACCGCACCGGTGATCACCCCAAGCCCGCCAATCTGGATCAGCAACAATATGACTGTTTGACCGAAGGCGGACCAATAACTGCCGGTATCCTGCACCACCAGCCCCGTCACGCAGACAGCGGAGGTGGAGGTAAACAGTGCCTCATGAAACGGCGTCCAGACCCGCTGTACTGTGGCGATAGGCAGCATCAGCACCAGCGCCCCCAATATGATCACGCCCGCAAAGCCGAGGATCATAATTTGAAAAGAAGTCAGATGCCGCTTTAAGCGAAACACAGTCTCCGTCACATCACACACCTCCTTGAAACAATGGTACTCTCAATTTTCCGTACAGTATAACACGGCTTTTGCAATGTGTCTGTATGTATTTTGTAAAATTTTCAGGTGCAGAGTTCTTATGTGCAGCCCAGAGGCGGGCTGCAAAGCTACGGTTGACAGACTTTGGTGCATAGAATTCTCCGCGTGACCTGTAAATCTTTCCTGATTTTTTACAGGAACCCTTGCCTTTTTTTAATATTTGTTCTAAGATAAGCTCTCTATCTGTCATATTCAGCTGAAATTCTACGAAGCTTTTTAAAAAAGCCCCAACGGGAGAACTAATATGCTCAAAGAAAAAACATCCGATGTATCCATGACAAATACAAATCAAGGCTCTGGCACTGCTGCTGAAGCGGCAGTGCCCATGAGCCATGGCCTTTGGAATACGTGGTGCAAAAATCTCCTGCTGTTCTGCCTGACCGGCGTTTATGTGGAGCTGTGCCTGCATCTGTGCGTATTCGGCTCGATGGACCGGTACGCGGGATATCCTGTCCTGTTTGGCCTGCTGGGTGGCGCACTCTGCACGCTGGTAGTCTCAAGCCTGCCAAAGGTTCTGCGCCAGATCACAGGGGTTTTCCTGGTCGCGGCACAGGTGCTGCTGGCCGAGGTGCAGCTGGTCTATCACTGCATCTTCGGAGATTTCATGCCCGTCAGCCAGATCGGCATGGGCGGAAATGTGATCGTCAATTTCAACTCGCAGCTTCTCTATGGGATCCGCCAAAATCTGCTGAAGATCCTGCTCCTCCTGCTGCCGCTGGTTGTCGTGATCCTCTGCCTTATCTTGCGGAGGGCGCAGGTGCTGAAGCTGCGGCTGCGCTGGAAACAGACTATGGCCTCCTTTGCCGTGCTCCTCGCACTGCTGCTGACGGTCACGGGACTCATGTATGTTGGACGGGACAAAGCCTTCTCCGTCTATCATACCTTTACCAATGTGGACACCTCCACTGACAGCAGCTACAAAAAAATCGGCATGCTGGCCACCACGGCGCAGGAGCTTCGATACATGCTCTTCGGCGGCAGCGGCAGCATTATGATCACGCCGTCGTCCTTGAATATAAGCGATGTTCCGCGGACATACAGCAGCAACTCCTATAACGTGATCGAAAGCATCGATTTTACGGCTCTTGCAGACAGTACCGACAGCGATATTCTCAAGGCCACAGACGAGTATCTATCAAATGCAACACCCACCCGCAAAAACAACTACACAGGACTTCTTAAGGACTATAACCTCATCACCATCTGCGCCGAGAGCTTCTGCCCGTGGTTTATCAGCGAGGAGCTGACGCCGACACTCTACAAGCTGAGCCATACGGGTATTCTCTTTGAAAATTACTACGGCACGTTCCAGTCCGTCACCACCAACGGCGAATACACCATGTGCATGGGGCTTTATCCGGATATGTCCCGCACGAAGACGGATTCCAGCTTCAATGTGGCGGGCACCAACTATCTGCCGTTCTGCCTGGGCAATGCGCTCAAGGGCATGGGCTATCAGACCTGGGCCTATCACGACTACATCGGGGATTTCTACAACCGGAATATCACCCACGCCAACATGGGCTACACGTTCAAGGCGGCGGATTCCGGTCTGGCCATGAAGATCGACTGGCCCTCCTCCGATCTGGAGATGATGGAGGCCTCCGTAGACGACTACATCAACAGCGGAGAACCCTTCCACGCCTATTACATGACCTTCAGCGGTCACTACCAGTACAACTGGGACAACGCCATGAGCGCCAAAAACCGCGACGCGGTGAAAGATCTGCCCTATTCTGAGCCGGTGAAGGCGTACATTGCCTGCAATCTGGAGCTGGAGTATGCGCTGGAGTACCTGATGCAGCGGCTGGAGGAAGCTGGCGTTGCCGACAAGACCTGCATCGTCCTGACCAACGACCACTACCCCTACGGCCTGACCGAAGACGAGTACAACGAGCTGGCAGGGCAGACGTTGGACACGACCTTTGAAAAGTACCGCAACAGTTTTATCTGCTATGTCCCCGGCCTTTCGGAGAACATCGTGGTGGATGAATACTGCTCCACGGCAGACATTCTGCCGACGCTGCTGAACCTCTTCGGTGTGGACTATGATTCCCGTCTGCTGGCGGGCACCGATGTGCTCTCCAGCGGCCTCCATGTAGCGGTGCTGTCGGATAAGTCCTTTCTGACGAAGACCTTCCGCTATGACGCCGGTACGGAAACCGTGATCCCCGCCGACGAGAATACCACAGTCTCCGACGAGCTGGCGGAAGCCTACCGGCTCTATGTGGACAGCCGGTTCCAGCTCTCCGGCAACATCCTCAACAGCGATTACTACGCCCACGTCTTTGCCAGGGAGTCCAGCGGCGGGACCCTTGCGGACACGGTGGTATTCACGGACATCAAGAGCATCTTCAATCAGGCCAGCGTCCTCTACATGTACCGCAAGGGCTATGTGGATCCGGAAACACCGGATACCTTCGGCGGCAAGGCCACGGCAAGGCTGGGCGAGTTTATCGATGTGCTCTACCGCATCGCGGGCCGGCCGGAAACGGACAACACCGCCCTTCCGGCTGACTACGAGAACGAGGAATTCAACGCGGCCCATCCCTATTATAATGCCGTGTGCTGGGCCTATCAGGCAAGACTGCTCCGGCAAAATGATCCCAATACCGAATACGATGACAAGGTGGACTATCAGACGGCATGCGTACTGATTCGCCGCTACGCGATCATGGCAGGCGTTGATACCGGCGTGGATCAGACGCAGCTCAGGCAGCTCCTTCGAGATAACCCCGATCTCAACAGAGAGGCAGCCAAAGCGATGCTCTGGTGCGATGAAAAGGACATCACCACCCGGGACAGCAGCCTTGACGAGCTGCTGGCATCCGCTGGCACCCGCATCAGCCGCTACCAGATGACGTCGTTCCTGTTCTACCTCTGCACCTACGAGCTGGATATTGGCAGCTGAGCATGCGGCGCAGATCCTGCCGGAGAAGTGTTCCGCGACCGATTCGCAAAAAGAGTCGCCTTTCTCGGCTGTGCACCGGAAGATACCCATTCGATGTCACACTACGCTTAACGTTGGAATAAGTAAACATACTCACAAGCATTACACTCAGTGTAGACCTAACGTAAATTCAGATCATTCTGTGTTTACGAAAGTTTACATTGAGTGTAATTTTTTCTGCCTTGAATGGGTGGTCAAACAGGGCCGGTTTTCTACATTTATTACGAAGGGATGAGACATCCACCCCCTATTCTCACACGAAAGAAGGAGTTTGATTTGAGCAAACGAAAACATGGACCTACGATTGTACCGGCCTTATCCGCCAAGGTGGATAACAAAGAAAAACGATTCATTCAGGTTGGAAACTCACTGCTCCTCTCCAAGCAGTTCCACGCACTCAGCACCGGCAGCCGGTTTCTCTATTTCTGCATAGCCATGGAGAGCGGCGGAAGAAAGAATTTCATTCTTCCACAAAAGGACGCAAAAATGGCTCAAGGGGTAAACCCGCGTAGCCGTCTGATCCATTTCAGCAAGAACAGCAGCTTTCATTATTTCACCGTCGATGAGATGGGCCTGCGGCTGATGAAGCTGGCGCTAGATGAAATGGCGCTGTATCGGTTTCAGCGGTACTTGCAGCAAAACGGCATTTGCAAAGCATCTATGCTTCCGCTGTATCTGTTCAGTCTGGAGCTGCTTTCGGAGGCGTATGCCTTGAAAAAGGGGAAGCAAATGCGGGCAGAGCTGGATAGAGGCGCATTGTTTTCGTGCCAGGCAGATGTTGTAAAACGGATCTGCAACACAGGACCCAATCTGATCACGATCCCAGACAAATGGCTGCTGGACTTGGATACGGAAAGAGATGATAGCTCAGACGAACTCTTACTTTCCCCAAATACTACGTTTCTAAGTCAACAGTCCGGAATGTAACACACAGGTGGTAACAGTATGGTCGAGGAATTGCAAGTGCCGATCCATCTCAAAATGACGCTGACGATTAAGGAAGCCGCAGCATACAGCAACATTGGCATCAACAAGATCGACAGTATGCTGCGCAGTCCGAATTGCCCGTTTGTTCTCTATGTTGGTTCCAAAAAGCTGGTCAAACGCAGGGAGTTCGAGCAATATATCAGCCATAAGTTGATGTTTTGACGGTAATTTCACTATTGAGAAAAGAAAGCTCGTGTGCTACAATCACATTGTTGCATAGGGCTTTTTTCTCTTTTTGAGAAAGGAGGCTCTAAATGGGTAAAAGTTTACGAGGCAAAGAATGCGGCAAGGGTATCTGCCAGAGAAAGGACGGTTTATATAGCGCAAGATTTGTAAGCAGCGAAGGAAAGCGTCAGGTCAAGTGCTTTTCCTCACTTCCGGAAGCCCGGAACTGGCTGGAAGATGCAAAGTATGCAGACCGTCACGAGGATGTGTTTGCTCCGCCGGATATGACGGTAACAGAGTGGTTTGAATTTTGGATCAGTCACATCGTGGGAGACTTAGCGCCGAACACGCAGCGCAATTACCGGGAACGGTATGAGTACAATGTAAAGCCTGTGATTGGTAAGATGCGGCTCACAGATGTCAAACCTATGCACTGCAAGATGGTTTTCAACCGAATGGAAGCATCGTATGCCGGTTCAACAATCCGTCAGACATATATTGCAATGGGAACAATGTTTCGGGCTGCTGTGATGAACGACATGATCCAGAAACATCCGATGGACGGTGTTCGCTTTACCAAGCCCGTCCGCGCTGTGGATGACATCAAATGTCTTACAACGGATGAGCAGCAGAAATTTATGGAGGCGGCCAAACGATCCCACAACTATGCGCAGTATGCCCTGATTTTAGAAACAGGGCTGCGGACAGGTGAAGTGATCGGGCTGACATGGGACGCCATCGACTGGAAAGCAAGAACTCTTACGGTAAATAAGACGCTGGAGTTTCGGCATAAACAGAAGATGTGGCGCGCAGGTCCTCCCAAAACGCAGCAGAGCTATCGCACCATCCCGCTGACAAGCCATGCTTACGACATCTTGAAACAGCTCTATTCTCAGGTTTCGGAGCGAAAGGAATCTGAACTGCTCAACTCCACGCTGGAATACATGGATCGGCGCACGGGAGAAACTGCGAGCCTGTGTATGCGCGATCTTGTCTTTATCAACTGGCGTACCGGGGAACCGGCAAAGAACAGTTCCTATGATACCCACCTTTATAAGCTATGTGACGAAGCGGGAATTGAAAAATTCTGTATGCACGCTTTACGCCATACCTACGCCACACGAGCGATTGAAAGCGGCGTGCAGCCCAAGGTTCTTCAAAAGCTGCTTGGTCACGCAAGTATAAAAACAACGATGGACAGATACGTCCATGTCACATCCGAATCCTTGGATCAGGCTGTGCGGCAATTTGAATCAGGCAGGGTTTCCTAGCATATAAGTCCATGCGAAAATGGCGTAAAAATGGCGTAAACCAAACGCGCCGGATTCCGGAAGCCCTTGAAAATCAAGACTTTTTAAGGAGATAGAGAAAACTATGAAATTAGGTATCGTCGGACTGCCGAATGTCGGCAAGTCCACTCTGTTCAACGCGATCACCAACGCGGGCGCGGAAAGCGCCAACTACCCCTTCTGCACCATTGAGCCGAACGTCGGCATGGTGGCCGTTCCCGATGAGCGCCTCGATAAGCTCGCCGAGATGTACCACCCCAAGAAGAAGACTCCCGCCGTCATCGAATTTGTCGACATCGCGGGCCTCGTCAAGGGCGCGAGCCAGGGCGCGGGCCTCGGCAACAAGTTCCTCGAGAACATCCGCCGCACGGACGCCATTGTCCACGTCGTGCGCTGCTTCGACGATGAGAACATCATGCACGTCGTGGCTGACGCGAGCACGAACGTCCCCGTCGACCCCCTCGGCGACATTGAGACGATCGACTTGGAGCTCATCATGGCCGACCTTGAGATGGTCAACCGCCGCGTCGAAAAGGCGACGAAGATGGCCAAGGGCGACAAGAAGTTCCTGCACGAGGTCGAGCTTTTCTCCGCGCTGGCGGGGCACCTCGACGCGGGCAAGAGCGCGCGCACGTTTGAGGTCTCCTCCGACGACGCAGAGCTCATCGCGACCGCCGACCTTTTGAGTCTCAAGCCCATCATCTACGCCGCGAACATGGACGAGGACGGCTTTGCGAATCAGGACGGCAACCGGTATTTGCAGCAGGTCAAGGAGCTCGCCGACAAGGAGGGCGCGCAGGTTTTGCCGATCTGCGCCAAGCTCGAGCAGGACATTGCCGAGCTGGACGGCGAGGATCGCGCGATGTTCCTCGAGGAGCTCGGCATTCAGGAGTCCGGCCTCGACCGCCTGATCAAGTGCTCGTACGCGCTGCTCGGCCTCATCTCGTTCCTGACCTACGGCGAGGACGAGTGCCGCGCCTGGACCATCAAAAACGGCACCAAGGCCCCGCAGGCCGCGGGCAAAATCCACTCCGACATCGAGCGCGGCTTCATCCGCGCCGAAACGATCAATTTCGACGACATGATCCGCTGCGGCAGCGTCGCGGCGGCAAAGGAAAAGGGATTGCTGCGCAGCGAGGGCAAGGAGTACGTCGTCAAGGACGGAGACATGATCTACTTCCGCTTCAACGTGTAAAATTTCAAAAATTCCATCATAAATTTCCGTTAACGGCGCAGATTTTCTGCGCCGTCTTTTTTTAAGTAAAACGGGTGCGCTACCATGGTAGCGATTCAGCAAAGCGCTGGTATCACATGGAAAAACGCACTTTAATTTTTTGGACCGCTACCAAACCGCTACCACGATAAGCCCGCAAAGCACTGGAATACAAGGAAAGGCGAAAATCCTAAGGGGATGCGATATCCACCGAATCGAACGATTTTTCGTTGATTCTGCTGAATTTTTCTTATTTTCAATTGTTTTTGCAACAATTTGAGGATTTGCAAATTTTGGCAGCAACCACGGGAAAGAGGGAGAGACGGCGGGCGTTCGGCTCCAAGGGGATGGAAATTTATGAAAGGAGAGTAAC
>ONZY01000726.1_pt1 | contig 28298 bp, 25 predicted proteins | sample 1671451 | NCBI WGS metagenome assembly ONZY01 (sample SAMN06348158, study PRJEB24527) | human gut metagenome | biome: human gut; feature: ankylosing spondylitis patient; material: feces | host: Homo sapiens | place: China | collected 2015-10 | reverse complement strand
GCCAGAGGCTCCCCTCGGTAGGGGAGCTGTCGAGCGAATGCGAGACTGAGAGGTTGAGCAAAGAAGAAGCTTTAAGAGGTATCCTATGAACGAACCCGAAAAGATCGACCCCCGGGAGCTGAGTCCGCTGGCACTGGCCTTCGTGGGCGACAGTGTACTGGAACTTCTGGTGCGGCAGCGGCTGGTGGAGCACCACCGTCTGTCGGCGGGAAAGCTCAACGCCGAAAAGGTCAAATACGTCTCGGCCCGGGCGCAGTTCCGGGAAGAGCAGCTGTTGGAGCCGCTTTTCACCGAGGACGAGCTGGCTGTCTTCAAGCGGGGCCGCAACGCCAGCAAGGCCAGTGTGGCCAAACACGCCTCCCCGGAGGAGTACCGCGCGTCCACCGGCTTCGAGTGCCTGCTGGGCTGGCTGTATCTGAACGGCCAGCTGAGCCGGGTGCATGAGCTGTTCGAGACGCTGTGGCAGTCGTTCGACCCCAACGAAAAATAACCGGAACACGCGAAAGCCCACTGCTTTCCGCACTGGGAAACAGTGCAAAGAGAGCAGTGGGCTTTTTGTTGTCCCGCCAGATGGTCCGTTCGGGCGGGGCGGCGCTCAGCGCAGAGGCTTAGCGGCTGTTGCGGGCGGAGTTGTGAGCCGAGTTCTTGCCGCCCTCGTCGTCGGCACCCTTGGTGTACTGGTTGGGGTGCTTGTGCTCGTTGGTAGCAGAGTTCTGGCTGGAATTGGTGGTGCGGTTGGTGCTCTGATTGCTGGTGCGGTCCTGAGTCTGGTTCTTGCAGTTGGTGCTGCGGTTCTCGCTGCGATTTTCCATCGTATCGTCGCTCCTTTCGATTTCGGGAGGTGTTCTGTGCTCCCTGCCCATAGTTTGACCGGCTGCGGCGGCTTTATGCACCGCAGCCCGAAGGAGGTCTCATAAAAATGTCTGCCGAATATTTTGAAGCCCGGGAACGCGCCCTTCTGGGTGAGCGATACGATACGCTCTACGCTGCCCCGCAGGAGACAGCGGCCCGCGGCGTGACCGTTTCTGCCCTCCGCACTACGCCGGAAGAATTTGCGGCCCGGGCAGACTTCCCGCTGCGGCCCTCGCCCTTCTGCAAGGCGGCGTTCGTGGTGGAACAGCCCGACTTCAAGCCGGGCCGCCACCCCTACCATCACGCAGGCGTCTTCTACTCGCAGGAGCCATCGGCCTCGTCGGCAGCTCCGCTGCTGGGCGTCAAGCCCGGGATGCGGGTGCTGGATCTATGTGCTGCCCCCGGCGGTAAGAGCAGCCAGCTCGCCGCCGCTCTGCAGGGGCAGGGCCTGCTGGTGAGCAACGAATATGTCGCGGCCCGTGCAGAGATCTTAAAGAGCAACCTCGAGCGGATGGGCGTGTCCAACGCCGTCGTGCTAAACGAGACGCCCGCCCGCATCGCAGCGGCACTGCCGGAGTTCTTCGACCGCGTTCTGGTGGATGCGCCCTGCTCCGGTGAGGGGATGTTCCGCAAAGAGCCTGCCGCGCTGGCCCAGCACTGCGAAGCGCTGGTGAAGCAGTGCGCAGAGCTGGGCGCGGACATCCTCGACAGAGCCGCTGCGGCCCTCGCGCCGGGCGGCGAACTGGTCTACTCCACCTGTACCTTCGCGCCGGAAGAGGACGAGGGACAGGTGGCTGCATTCCTGCAGCGCCACCCGGAGTTCACGCTGGCCGATGTGCTGGGCAATGTGGACTATCCCTTCGGCAGCGAGGGCGAGGCCAACCGCACCGGTGGTCTGCCGCTGGACGTGAGCAAGGCGCGCCGCATCTGGCCCTGTCAGGGCGGGGAGGGCCACTTCATGGCCCGGCTCGTCAAAGCCGGTACGCCCCGGACTCTGCCGGCTCCCGGCGAGTACACCCCCGAAGAGCAGCTCTGGCTGACCGCTGCCGCCGAGGCAGGCAAAAAGGCCAAGGGCAGCAAACCACAGAAGGCTACAAAGCCTGCGGATGCCCGCAGCGCCCGGCGGGAGAACAGCCGGGCTTGCCGAGAGGCTGTGCAGGGCCGCAGTTCCCGCAGCCGGGACGCTGGGGCAGGTGATGCATCGCCCGCCCAGAGCCTCGCTGCATGGCGGGAATTTGCGGAGGAATATTTCCCGGAGCTGGCAAAGCGCCCTGCCGTGGTGCATGGCGGCGGCGTTCTGTTGCCGGCGGCTTTCCCGCAGACGAATCTTCACGTTTTGCGTGCAGGCGTCTTCGTGGGCAGTGTGCAAAAGGGGCGCTTCGTGCCGGAACATCATCTGTTCACGGCTTTCGGCGCGCTCTGCCAGAACCGTGAGGAACTGACCCTCGCCGACTCCCGAACCGTGGAATATCTCTCTGGCCGGGAGATAGAAGCTCACACCGCTGCCGATGGATGGTGCTGTGTGACGGTGGACGGCTGGCCGCTGGGAGGCGGCAAAGTGTCCGGCGGCAGGGTCAAAAACCATTATCCCAAGGCACTTCGTCTGCTGTAAAACGTAGTTTTTGGCAGAATAAACCGGAAAACCATCGGTACAAGGCTTGAACGCCGGTGGCTGTTGTGATAAAATAATAGAGTTAGATTTTGTGTGCTGCCACAATGCGGGCGACCACAGCCCGTCTGCCCGCAGGCGGAGATCACTGATAAAATACAGGAGGCTCTTTCCCATGTCTGGACATAGCAAATGGAACAATATCAAGCGCAAGAAGGAGAAGACTGACGGCGCAAAGGCAAAGGTCTTTACCAAGATCGGCCGCGAGATCAGCGTTGCCGTCCGTACCGGCGGCCCCAACCCCGCTTCCAACAGCAAGCTGGCTGACCTGATTGCCAAGGCAAAGCGTATGAGCGTGCCGAACGATAACATCCAGCGTATCATCAAGAAGGCCGAGGGCGGCGATAAGACCGAGTACGAGGCAATCACCTACGAGGGTTACGGCCCCGGCGGCGTTGCAGTCATGGTCGAGACTCTGACCGACAACCGCAACCGTACCGCTGCTGACCTGCGCCACTACTTCGATAAGAACGGCGGCAATCTGGGCGCTATGGGCTGCGTGGGCTTCCTGTTCAGCCAGAAGGGCGTCATCGACATTTCTCTGGAAGACAAGGATGCCGACGAGGCTATGATGGACGCGCTGGATGCCGGTGCTGAGGACTTCGATGCAGGCGAAGAGGCCGCTGAGATCACCACCGACCCCGAGAACTACTCCGCTGTCGTCAAGGCAATGGAGGAGAAGGGCTACGAGATCCTCTCCGACGATCTGGCCATGGTCCCCATGACCACCACCCGTCTGACCGACCCCGATCAGCTTAAGCTGATGGGCAAGCTGCTGGATGCTCTCGAGGATAACGATGACGTCCAGAATGTCTGGCACTCTCTCGAGAACGAAGAGGACCTGCCGGAATAATGCTCTACAAGTCTGAATAAGGACGTAACAAAGCCGCTTTTTGTGCTGTGAGGCACAGAAAGCGGCTTTGTTGTTGGATGGCGGCTCCTAATATTGGGAGTGTCTGTAAAAGATAAAAACGCTTTTTGCTGCTTATTTATAATTCTGGATCTATTGCAAGCTTAGATGGTGGCTGTTAGACAAAAGCTGTTCAAAAAATCATTTATAACAATTCAACTTTGTAGAACAAAAATAGAACAAGGCAAAGAGGGTGACAAATCGGCGGCTATAGAAAGGGTATATGCTTAAGAGGAAAACTATTGAAGTAATGGTAAAATTATGATAAAATTGGTCGAGGAATAAATCATAATATGAAAATAGGCAGGGGTTGTGGCTCTGAAAGAAAAAAGCTCAGAAAAACGATAAAAACAGAATGAAATCTCAAAGTAAAAGGGTTTGACTTTTGCAGAGTGCGTGCAGGAGTCTATTGAAGTTGTGCGAAACTGAAAGATGAAAAAACAAATCGCGATTTCAAAAGTGTTGATGGAATGACACATTGAATCTGAAATGCCTTTGGTCAAAATACCGGAGAAAAGGTATTTCAGATGTGTCCATAAAAGCTCTGGTGGTCGTCATGCTCGAAAAGCTCCGTTTATGCGGTAGTCGAGCGATTTTAGCGGGCAGAGATGAGCGGTGAGGTAGAGCAAAAACATCGAATCGTAAGTGAGGTATGCGGAATGTCAGCAAGTGTGGTTGGAATTGAGAAGCCGGTCGTCATCGACCGAAAGCAGAATCTGCGGGAACATCGGTTATATTGGGTCGGACGCCGGACGCAGGATGTGGTCTTATCGGCACTGGCGCTGGTGGTGTTGTCGCCGGTGATGCTGGCAACAGCTATCGCTATCGTGGTAGATGACCCTTCTGCCGGGCCTGTTTTTTCGCAGGAACGCATTGGACGAGATGGCAAACCCTTCAAGTTCTATAAGTTCCGCTCCATGTGTCCGAACGCAGAGGCAAAACTGGACGACCTTCTGGACCAGAACGAGATGGATGGTCCTGTGTTCAAGATCAAGGACGACCCCCGCATTACCCGCGTGGGCAAGTTTATCCGCAAGACGAGTCTGGATGAGCTTCCGCAGCTGTGGAACATTCTGAAGGGTGATATGAGCATCGTTGGCCCGCGGCCTGCCCTGCCCCGCGAGGTGGAGCAGTATGGGGATTATGAGAAGCAGCGTTTGTATGTGACGCCGGGCCTGAGCTGCTACTGGCAGATCGCCCCGCACCGCAATGACCTCTCCTTTGAAGAGTGGATGGATCTGGATGTGAAGTATGTCAAGGAGCGCAGCTTCTGGGTGGACTGGAAGATTATTTTTAAGACGTTTAAGGTGTGCCTGCTGGGGCGTGGAGAATAAAAAGACAGGCCTGCGTATGGATTGTGGTTGCAATCTGTATACAGGCTTGTTGTCGTACGGCTCATTATGAGATTTACATACATTGTTGATGAAAAGGTTTCAGGAAGATATGGGATTATAAAAAAAGACTATAAAGTTGCAGTCGCCGGTACCGGGGCTAGAGATATAATACGCGGCTGTCATAATAGGGACAAGGGTACGGCAGAGAATGAAAGGCTCCGCAACCCGAAGTTCATATTTTCTTACCCGAAGAATGAACGACTGATCTTTCTGAGCGGCAGAAATGGTGATCAGGAAGAAATCTCGACCATGAGGGTGGGGTGACAGCCAGCGGACAGGCGAGCGAGCCTATCCGCTCTTTGTGCTGGCCGAGATATTGATGAAGAAATTGAGTGGGATTGTGGGAAAGATTTATGAGTAAGAAACTTGCGATTGCGATGTTCGGACAGAAGCGATTATCAAGAGAGGGCGGAGTAGAAATTGTTGTTAAAGAACTCTGCACCCGAATGGCACAGAATGGCTGTGACGTGACCTGCTACAACAGAGCAGGCCATCATGTGAGTGGTGCAGAGTACGATGATGCCACAATTGAATATAAAGGTATTCATCAGAAAACGGTTCCCACAATCAATCGAAGAGGGGCTAGAGATATAATAGGGTCAACCAAGAAAAACTACGATAACTAAAGGGTTTTGACGGCTTGAGTTGTCCTTCAAAAGTTTTATTTGTTGAAAAACTGCAAGAAGTGGGAAATCCTGAGGGCTATATGTAGGTGGCTTTTGGAAGCTCTGTTTTGACTCACAAAAAGGAGCAACAAACAAATAAAATAGGAGGATAACACAAGCCTACGGCAGATTGCTATAAGCAGTCTGCCGTAGGCTTGTTACTGTTTATAAAGAAAAGTGAGGAGTGCAGAATGTACATGAATGACGGAAATAAAACGAAAATCAATCTGATAAACAAGAGCGTTTTCATCACGGGTGTAGCTGGTTTTATCGGTTCTAACCTTGCAAAGAGACTGCTCTCCACCGTAGAGGGTGTCAAGGTCGTGGGTTTGGACAACATGAACCACTACTATGATGTACGTCTGAAAGAAGCTCGTTTGAACGAACTGGAACAGTTTGAAAATTTTAGCTTTGTAAAAGGCAATCTGGCAGACAAGTCTGTGATTGAAGCTATCTTTGAGCAGTATAAACCGGAAATCGTTGTGAACCTAGGTGCTCAGGCTGGCGTTCGTTATTCTATTACAAACCCTGATGCATATGTGGAAGCAAACTTGATTGGCTTCTATAACATTCTGGAAGCCTGCCGCCATTCTTATGATGATGGCCATACTCCGGTGGAGCATCTGGTTTATGCATCCAGTTCTTCGGTCTATGGCAGTAATAAGAAAGTGCCTTACAGCACGGATGACAAGGTTGATAACCCGGTATCTTTGTATGCGGCAACCAAGAAATCAAATGAACTGATGGCTCATGCCTACTCGAAGCTGTATAACATTCCTTCCACTGGTTTGAGATTCTTCACAGTATATGGCCCTGCTGGTCGCCCGGATATGGCGTACTTCGGCTTTACCAACAAGCTACTGAAAGGTGAAACGATTCAGATTTTCAACTACGGAAACTGCAAGCGTGACTTTACTTATGTGGATGATATTGTCGAGGGCGTTGTCCGCGTAATGCAGGGTGCGCCGGAGCGCAAGAACGGCGAAGATGGTCTGCCTGTTCCTCCGTATGCAGTTTATAACATTGGTAATCAGAACCCGGAAAATCTGCTAGACTTCGTACAGATTTTGCAGGAAGAATTGATCCGTGCTGGTGTCCTGCCGGAAGATTACGACTTTGACGCACACAAGAAACTGGTTCCGATGCAGCCGGGTGATGTACCTGTGACCTATGCAGATACCAGTGCGTTGGAGCGTGACTTCGGATATAAACCCTCTACTAGTTTGCGCGAGGGTCTGCGGAAGTTCGCTGAGTGGTACGCAAAGTTTTACAAATAAACAAGAAGAATAGGAAAACGAATCCATGAAGTGTGTTGAGGTTTACAAGGAATTATATCATCAGGAGCCGTTTGATGTGGCGTTCTGCCCGTACCGTATCAGTCCGCTGGGTGCGCATATCGACCATCAGTATGGAAAAATCAACGGTCTGGCAATCGACAAGGGTATTCACATGGCCTACCACCCGAAACAGAACGGCGTTGTGGAACTGCAGTCGTTGAACTTCCCGAAACGTGCTCAGTTTTTTGTTAGTGCGGTGCCGGAAGAAAAGCAGGGCGATTGGGCTGACCACCTGCGTGGTGCTACAAAGATGCTGGGCGAGAAGTACCGCTTGAAAGTTGGTCTGTCGGGCATCATCGAAGGCAGTCTGCCGATTGGCGGCTTGTCCTCGTCTGCATCGGTCATTATTTGTTTCTTATCCGCACTGTGCAAAGTGAATGGCGTCCATCTTGAACCGATGGAGATGATTCTCACGGCAAAGGCAGCAGAAAACCAGTATGTCGGTGTTTCTTGCGGCAAACTCGATCAAAGCTGCGAAGTGCTTTCCAAGAAGAATCACCTGCTGTACCTTGACACGAAAGACGATAGCTATGAACTGATCCCCACCAGTGAGAAAATGAAGCCTTATAAGGTGGCAATCTTCTTCTCTGGCTTGGAGCGTTCTTTGAAAAACTCTAAGTACAATCTGCGGCAGGACGAGTGCAAGGCAGCGGCCTATGCACTGATGGGCTATGCAGGGATGGACTACGACACTTTTGCAAACACCCGGCTGCGCGATGTGCCGTATGAGGTCTTTGAAGCCTATAAAGATCGTTTGCCGGAGTTGTGGCGCAGACGTGCAGAACATTATTACAGTGAGTTTGCTCGTGCCGAAAAGGGTGCAGAATTGTGGCGCAAAGGTGATTTAGATGGTTACGGGCAGCTTGTTTTTGAAAGCGGAAAATCCTCTATTTACAGCTATGAGTGTGGTTGCGATGAACTGAAAAAGCTGTATGAAATCATGGTTGATACTGATGGCATCTACGGTGGCCGCTTTTCTGGTGCGGGTTTCAAGGGCTGCTGTATGGCACTGATCGCCCCGGACAAGGCCGAAGATATTGAAGCCAAAGTAAGCTCTGAGTATTTGAAAGCATTTCCGGCGTTGGAAGGAAAGTATAGCTTCCATCTGTGCGAGAGTGCCGATGGCGTGGAACTGTAAGGAGAATACATAGATGAAATGTTTGATTTTAGCAGCGGGCTACGCTACACGGCTTTATCCGCTGACGGAGAATTTTCCGAAGCCACTTCTTAAAGTGGGCGAGAAATCCATCCTTGATTGGTTGGTGGATGATTTGGTGGATACCACTGACATTGACGAATTTGTGGTGATTTCCAATCATAAGTTCGCACAGCATTTTGTGAACTGGAAGAACGAGAAGGTCAAAACGCGGCCTTATGAGATTACGGTGATTGACGATGGTACAAGTACCAATGAAACTCGTCTAGGGGCCGTCAAAGATATTCAGATGGCAGTAGAAAAGCTGAATCTGGTCGATGATCTTCTGGTTATGGCTGGTGATAATGTGTTGGATTTCAGTCTTTCCAAGTTCGTGGAGTTTGCCAAGGAGAAGAATACCTCTTGTGTCATGTGCCATGAGGAAAATGAACTGAAAAAGCAGCAGAAAACGGCAATCATCACGTTGGATGGCAATGACCTGATTACCAGTTATGAGGAAAAGCCGAAAGAACCGAGAGGAAATCTGGCTGTGCCGCCGTTCTACTGCTATCGTGCCTGTGATGTGAAGCGTATTCAGGAAGCACTGGACAATGGCTGTGGCTCTGATGCACCGGGCAGCTTTGCGGCTTGGTTGAGCAAGCAGACTCCGATGCACGCTTTTCTGATGTCGGGAAAACGATATGATATTGGAGACATTAACAGCTATGAGTATGTGAAAAAAGCGTTCTCAGAATAGGAAGATAGAGTGAAGGTGTGATGGGTGGCACAGTGATTTATTAATCAAAAATGTATAAAGTGGCAGAAGAGTGTGCGACATAGTCAAAAAGACAGGGAGGAATAAGAACATGGATAAATTGCGGATATTTTTAAACTCCAAAATTGGGTGGATTATGGAAGTACTGATTACCGTAACAATTCTGTTCACGAGTTTGTTCTTACCGACTGCATTTGTTGATATAGCTGTATCAGTAACGATTATTTTAATGGTTGTTGGTGTCTATGCAATATATGGATTTTTCTTCAATAAAGAGAAGAGAACAGCGTATGGCTTTTTACTGTTTAATATATTTTTGTCAATGATGTTTGCCAATAGGTTATATATTTACGATAATCTGGTACACATTTTTCCGATTATTGATCAAGTGGATAAGGGAGCTTGTGTTCTTGCGGTTTTCTTGTTGGTAACATTTGTGTTTACCCTTGTAAAAGTTTCCCAAAAAATAGGTGACATAGCAAAAGAAGAAAAAATTGTTGAAGAAAATGAAAAACAAAACCAGTGCGAACTTGAAAATCAACGGAAACAGAAGAATGAAAATTATGTAGCCAATGAAAAAGTTCAACAAGAATGGAAAAAGGAAAATGAAAACTTAAAAGGTAGAACAGATGTTGATAGCACAAAGTTGGCAACATCTATGAAAGCAAGCACATTTTACTATGTTGTGAGTGTAATTGTAATGCTGCTAATTATAGTGGCTCTTTCATTTTTTCTAATATTTAAGGTTAATGGAATGCCTTTAGACAAGATGAAAGCAAACCCAATGGAGAATGCGACTACTGTTTTCATCTACGGAATTCTTTTTTTAATGGTAGCATTCGCTGTAGTATTTGGCTTTCTGATTTTACTGACCTTTTCAAGCTATTTGGTTCGTAAAGTATTGCAATTTGTAAATGAATTGAAAAATCCACAAAAGGAAAAAGATGAAGAAAACGGAATTCCATTATATGTATTAAGCGTTTTTGTGGTGTTGGCTCTTTTCTATTTATCCTATAAAATGGGGAAATTTACCATTGATGATTTTACGAATTTTGCGATTGATGGAAAATATTTAGCATATCCATTACTGCTGATTCTAATTATTACAGTGTTTGTGCTCCTGCTGTGGATCGTTCATGGAATGCTTGCTTTAATAAGTACAATCAATGGTAAATCAATAAAGGAAAAGTTTAAAAGCATAGAAGAAGAAATTTGTTTGGGAGAAAATTGCAAAGAAATTATAAAAGCACTGTTTGACTATGTATTTATGACAATCCTTTCCATCCTTGGTTTTTTATCATTTATTCCCAGCTATTTTACCGCTATGGCAAATTTAGCAAATGTGACGATTTTGACGAAAAAAGAAAAATCAAAGGAAGAAAAAAAGAACAATGAATCTCACGAAGAGGAGGAAAACAAAAATGAGTGAAAATGACGCCAAGAAAAATAAGCATCGTTTTAAAGATATTGAAAAAACTTCTCGTGAGAGCAATGAACAACAGGTTTTGACTGTGGCGGCTTTTTGCTTTGCAATTGTTTCGTGGATGGCAACAGCAAGAGGTTTGCAGGCATATGTTTTCTCAGGTGGAGCTGAAGCAACTTTGATTTCGTTCGGAGTTCAAAGCATTCTTTTTGTATTCAATCTTAGGCTTCCATTCCTTATTGAAAAAATTGGAGAATTAACGCCTAAAGAAGAACGTAAAGTAAATCGAAAAGGAAAATATAAGTATACTTTTGCGCAGAAAATCGCGATGGGTTTTTATGCTCTGGTGCTGATTACATCTTCATTCTTTTCGTTTGTGTATATCGGAAATGAATTGGTGTATAAACATGATACGGGTTACGCGGATGATAACACAGTATTGATGAGCTTTTATAGGAATCAGTTGAATGAGGCGGAAAAGGCGATAGATGAGAACCTAAGAGTTTTGCCATTGCGTGCGAGTAATAAACTGTCCAATTTACAGATTAAAATGAGCAAGGCAGGACTGATTGAAAATTCACAATCGGTGAACTTGGAAGCTTTAAATGCAAAGAAAAGCGACATCATCAAAGTTGTTAAAGAAAAACAAACCGCCTTTGAAAATGCGGAAAGAGAATACAATCAGGCAAAAACGGATTATGAAGATGCAAAGGCAACAAGATATTGGAAATCAGATGAATTTGAAGACGCAAAAACGAACTTGGAAGAAAAGAACAGGGTGTACACCGCAGCCAAGAACGAACTGACACAGGCGCAAAATGACCTTATGGATGCAGAAGATGCAGTAACGAATTATAAACCGTCTAGTGGAAGTTTGGTAATGGAAATGCTGGTTGAGTTTTTGAAGCCGAACTTTAACATAAATGACATGAATAAACACATGGAAGACCTTGTTGACTACGTTTTGAGCATTGGAGAGGGCGAGCAGATACCGAGTAATTATGCCGAGATTGTTGAAACTGTTTTAGAAATTAATAATGTACTCGATGATTATTCGCGTTTGAAAAATGCAGATGATAGTGAAAGTGCCGAAGAAAAAATCAAACAATTGAAAATTGATGTAGAGGAAAAATTGACAATACCAAATCCACAAGAAGATGACTTTGAAAACACAAAAACAATGTGGGTAGCAGAGTGGAAGACACGGCTAGAGAATTTAAGAGAAATTGTTTGGCGTATTCCCTCGTATTCAGGGGAAGAAATAGCAGCTTTTAGTGCGAGTGGCATTGAAATAAATAAAGATGCGCTGGAATATGATTCAACCGATATTTCTAACAAAATTGATCGCTTGGAGAGAAACAAACTGACAGATATAAATGTCATGGAAAAAGTTTGTCTTTTGATAAGTGGAAAATATCCATTGACTGCGATTGTCGCCCTTCTTATTGCAATAGAGTTGGACATGATTTCTCTGCTAGTAGGAGTTGTTATCTACTGGATGAGCAAAGTTAGTAAGGATACCGATAAAGAAATAGTATTGACTTAAAATAGGAGGATATAAAATGAAAAGCTACAAAATTGCTGTAGCCGGAACTGGATATGTTGGGCTTTCTCTGGCGGTGCTTCTGGCACAGCACCATCAGGTAACGGCAGTGGACATTGTGCCGGAAAAGGTGGAACTTATTAACAATAAAAAGTCTCCAATTCAGGATGACTATATTGAAAAATATCTGGCAGAGAAAGAACTGAACTTAACCGCAACGATGGACGCAAAGAAAGCATATTCTGATGCTGATTTTGTTGTGATTGCAGCACCGACCAATTATGACAGCAAGAAGAATTTCTTTGATACTTCTGCGGTTGAAGCGGTTATCAAGCTGGTAATTGAGTATAACCCGGAAGCAATCATGGTAATCAAATCTACGATTCCTGTTGGCTTCACCGCAAGTGTCCGTGAAAAATATCACTGCGACAACATTATCTTTAGCCCGGAGTTCCTGCGTGAGAGCAAGGCTCTGTACGACAACCTATATCCGAGCCGTATCATCGTTGGCACGGATGTAGAGAACGCTCGTCTGGTAAAAGCGGCACACACTTTTGCTGAATTGCTTCAGGAAGGTGCAATCAAGGAGAACATTGATACTCTGTTCATGGGTTTTACCGAAGCAGAGGCAGTTAAGCTGTTCGCCAATACATATCTGGCTCTGCGTGTTAGCTACTTCAATGAATTGGATACCTATGCAGAGATGAAGGACCTGAACACCCAGCAGATTATCAATGGTGTCTGCCTTGATCCGCGTATCGGTACTCATTACAACAATCCCAGCTTCGGCTACGGCGGGTACTGCCTGCCCAAGGACACTAAACAGCTGCTCGCAAATTATGTCGATGTACCGGAAAATTTGATTGAAGCAATCGTGGAATCAAACCGTACTCGCAAGGACTTTATTGCGGATCGTGTGCTTGAAATTGCTGGTGCTTATGAAGCGAATGACAGTTGGGATGAGAGCAAGGAAAAGGAAGTTGTGGTTGGCGTTTACCGTCTGACGATGAAGAGCAACAGTGATAACTTCCGTCAGAGTTCCATTCAGGGCGTTATGAAGCGTATTAAGGCCAAGGGTGCAACGGTTATTATCTATGAGCCAACGTTGAAGGATGGAGATACGTTCTTCGGCAGTTGTGTTGTCAATGATTTAGATGAATTCAAGAAACAGAGTCAAGCTATTATCGCAAACCGATATGATAAGAGTTTAGATGATGTGAAGGACAAAGTCTATACCAGAGATCTGTTTGGAAGAGACTAATAGTAGATAGGGGTAGAAAAATGCAGCGAGAAAACGAAGTACAGCACATATTTCTGGTAGGAGCCAAGAGTTTGGGCGCATACGGTGGGTATGAAACTTTTGTTTATAAACTTACAGAGTATCATCAGAACGAGCCCAAAATTAAATATCATGTAGCTTGTAAAGCAAATGGTGATGGCTGCATGGATGAAACAAAAGTAGATGGTGTTACTAGAATCAATGATCATGAGTTTGAATTCCACAATGCACATTGTTTCAAAATAGATATTCCTCAGATTGGTGCGGCACAGGCCATTTATTACGATGTCGCAGCATTAAATGCTTGTTGCAAGTATATTAAGGAGCATAAAATCGCACATCCGATTGTTTATATTATGGCCTGTCGTATTGGGCCTTTTGCTGCTCATTTTTACAAAGAAATTCATAAGTTGGGCGGTACGGTGTACCTGAATCCAGATGGACATGAGTGGATGAGAGCAAAGTGGTCAGCACCGATTCGGAAGTACTGGAAAATTTCCGAGCAGATGATGGTCAGATATTGTGATCTTGCCATCTGTGACTCTGTGAATATCGAAAAGTATATCCATGAGTGTTACGACGGTAAGGGAATTAAAGGTAGAAATCCGAAGACAACATTTATCGCTTATGGTGCGGATTTGACCCTCAGCAAGCTAGCTGATGACGATGAAAAGCTGGTGAGTTGGTATAAAGAAAAAGGTCTAAAGAAAAAAGGTTATTACCTTGTTGTGGGACGGTTTGTGCCTGAAAATTCTTTTGAGGTCATGATTCGAGAGTTCATGAAAAGCAATAGCCAGAAGGATTTTGCCATTATCACGAATGTAAATGACAAGTTTTTGAATGAACTTGAAGAAAAACTTCATTTCAAGAGCGATAAGAGAATCAAGTTTGTTGGCACTGTTTATAATCAGGAGTTGCTGAAAAAGATTCGGGAAAACGCTTATGCTTATTTCCACGGCCATACAGTTGGTGGCACGAACCCGTCACTGATTGAGGCTCTTGGCAGTACAGATCTGAACCTGTTGGTTGATGTTGGCTTTAATAAAGAAGTCGCAGAAGATTGCGCTTTATATTGGAGCCGCAAGCCGGGAAGTCTTGCAAAGTTGATTGATAAGGCTGACCAATTAAGTGATAAAGAAATCGCAGAAATGGGCGCAAAGGCAAAAAAACGTGTGGCAGAAGAATATACATGGAACAAAATTTGTGGCCAGTATAAAAGCGTTTTTGCGAGGAAATAAGTATGAGTGAAGTAAAAAAGTACAGGAATATAGATGCACTTAGATCGTTTGGGTGTTTAGCGATTATTGCTTGGCATGTGAAAGCAAATACGAATTTTAATGGGGGGGGGGTACTGACTGAAAGAATTATCCCATCCTTTGATTACCTTGTTTATCTATTTATGATAATCAGTGGATTTGGAATGTGCAATGGCTATTACCAAAAGCTGAAAGATGGAAATTATGACTTAAATAAATTCTACTCAAGGAGATATAAAAAAACGGTTCCTTTCTTTTCAATCCTTATAATTGTGAATTGCATCTTAGAGTTTAATCGAGAAAACATCTTTGAAGGATTGATGGAAATAACAATGCTATTTGGATTCTTACCCAATAATAGCCTTAGTGTAATTGGTGTGGCATGGACTTTAGGTGCAATTTTTGCATTTTATATCATATTTCCATTTGTGGTATTTTTGTTGAATGACAAGCGCAAAGGCATAATATCTTTGATAGTCACATTGGGAATTACATATATGTGCCAGTCTTATTTTATGACTGAAAAATTCGTGACTTCTAATTTTACGATGAGACATTCGTTTCTGTTCTGTCTTCCGTACTTTCTTAGCGGTGGATTGATTTACCTATATAGAAATGAATTATCTGCTACAGTAAATTTGCATAAAAGAGCAGTCCTCCTAGGGTGTGTAATATTAGCAGTGGGGTATTTACTATCGCCAGATGAAATTGGCGGATTTGATATGATTGTGCCTAAAACACTAATATTGTACTCAGCAATGGTTTGCGCTGTACTGGGAGAGCAAAATAAGTGGTTGAGCAACAGGTTTACAAAATTTATCAGTGAAATCAGTATGGAAATGTACTTGGCACACATGGTCGTTTTCAGGGTTGTTGAAAAACTACATATAGAAAAAGTGTGTGATAATGCCATTTTAAGATATGTGATTACATATTTTATGGTCGTTTTGCTGTTGGTTGTGGGAATGAAACTATATCGCAAGTGTGAACAAATAGTAATGCAAAGAGAGATTAAATGAATTGACGGGAGAATGAGTATGAGGATTATTATAGCAAACTACCGCTATTTTATAGCGGGTGGGCCAGAAAAATATATGTTTAAGTTTATGGATGCTGCACGGAAAATGGGTATCGAAGTGATTCCTTTCTCGGTGAATAATCCTCAGAATGAAGAAACACCGTATAGCAAATATTTTGCGAAGCCGCGTTCTAACCAGTTGATGTATGCCGATACTCAAAAATCAATTGGAAATATGATTGGAATGGTAAGAGCAACAGTTTGGAATTACGATGCAGAAAATAGACTGCGAAAACTGATTCGCGATACAAAGCCTGATGCGGTTTATATTTTGCACGAAGTAAATCATCTTTCACCGTCCATTATTCGTGCAGCAAAAAAGGAAGGAGTTCGGGTTGTTCACCGGATTTCGGACTTTTTTATGTTCTGCCCTAAGTATGATTTCCTTTGTGAAAATGAGATATGTGAAGCATGCTTGCATGGTCACTACAAAAAGGCGATTGAACATAGATGCGTAAAAGGTTCAAAAGCTGGCACAATACTAAGAGTACTTGCAATGAAGTTATATGCAAGAACAAGAGTTTTTGACGATGTGGATTGGTTTATTTGTACCTGTGAATTTAGTAAGAATAAGCTGATTGAGGGAGGAATTCCCGCCGAGAAAATTATCTGCGTTCCGACATTTATCGATTCTTCTAAGGTTACACCTTGTTTTGAAAACGATAAATACTTTTTGTTTTTAGGGCGTATGGCGCATCAAAAGGGAACGATTTATGCAATTGAAGCAATGAAGTATTTGAAAGATACAGAGTATGTCTTAAAAATTACGGGTCAAATCTCGGATTCGGAAGAAGATCAAGAGATATGGAAGTATATTCAAGAAAATGGACTGGAAAGTAAAGTTGTATTTACAGGCTTTAAACATGGTAAAGAACTTGAAGAACTGATTTCAAAAGCGACATGTATTGTATGTCCGGCGATTTGGTACGAAAATATGCCGAACACTGTGATTGAAGCCTACGCATATGGGAAACCGGTAGTAGCGTCACGAGTAGGAAGTTTAGCAGAAATTGTTGAAGATGGAAAAACGGGTTTCCTTTTTGAAATGAAAAATAGTAAGGATATGGCGGATAAGCTTTTACAGTTTGTAAAAGATGATATGCTGTCCGCAACTCTTGGTAAGAGTGCAAGAGCAGTGTGTGAAACAAAATATGCCTCTCAAAAGCACATGGAAGAAGTTATAGGGGTATTAAAAGGAGATTCAAAATGAAGAAAGCACTCATTATAACAGCATTATCGGGTTTTATCAGTGCATTTTTAATAAGTGATATTGAGATCTTGCAGCAAATGGGATACGAAGTATACTGTGCTGCAAATGACGGGGAAAGTAAAACTGGTGCGGCAAAGAATTTCTGGATAGAGCATCATGTGACATTTGTAAATATAGACTTTGATTCTAAAAATCCTGCTTCTCAAAATAATATTGCGGCCTATAACGAAATACGCGAATTGCTGGCAAGAGAACGATTTGATTTGATTCATTGTCATACACCAATCGCCGGCTTTATCACCCGCCTGGCGGCAAGAAAGTATAGAAAACAAGGAACAAAAGTAATTTATACCACGCATGGATTTTACTTCCATAAGCATGCTCCCAAAAAGGACTGGATCAAATATTATCCCATAGAAAAATTGGCTTCCGCATGGTGTGATGCTATTGTGACAATCAATGAAGAAGATTTGCAGTGCGCAAAAAGAATGTGGTGTCGCAAATGCTTTAAGATTAACAGTGTTGGATTGGATACAAAAAGGTATTTAGATATTAAGTTGGATCGCCAAGAGTATAGAAAATCCATTGGTGTCGAAGAGAATGACATTATGATTTTGGCCGCAGGTGAACTTTCTGCCCGGAAAAATCATATTGTGATCATTCGTGCACTTGCAAAAATCAGAGATCCAAAGTACGTTTTTGTGATCTGCGGACAAGCCGTAAAAGGAAGCGGAACATACGATTTGATTGAGCAGACCGCAAGAGAAAATAATGTAAGGGTAAAGTTTCTTGGTTTCAGAAGAGATATGCCGGAGCTGTTTTCCTGTGCAGATATTTCTGTTATGCCGTCTAAGCGCGAAGGTCTTGGTATGGCCGGACTGCAGTCGATGATTGTTGGAGTTCCAGTAATTGGATCCAATGTACATGGAATCGTTGATTATGTGATCCCCGGAAAAACAGGCTATTTGTTTGATCCAGACGATGTCGATGGCTTTGCTGCAGGAATTGAAAAACTGAGCGATCCTGAAGTAAGGAATGCGATGAAACAAAATTGTATAGACACGGCTATGAAGTTTTCCAAAGAGGTTTCGTGGAAGCAAAAGGAAGAAATTTATAAGGAAGTACTGTGCCTTAATTAAGTGAAGGGAGAAAATGTGTGTTTAGAAAAAAGATTCATCCGATTTCCACGCTGGCGATGATAATGTTCCTATCTATGATAGTAGCGGACTTATTTTCATCTATAAATCTGCCATTAGTGGGAAACGCAGACGAAATTATGGGAGCGATAGCTTGGGGTGGAGTGCTTTTTTTTATTTTTCGCAATATGAGTGCAATAAAAAAAAGTGTGATGTATCTATTTATATGGATTTTACTTTTAGGTGTTATTGGGATAATTGGAAACATACTATCGGGGATTGTAAAATCAAGTACGATGGTTGGACTGGATATGTTTCTATTTAGCAAACCGTATATCATCTTTTTGTTTTGGATGCTCTTTTCAAAGCAATGCGCACATAGCTTAATACCATCTTTTGCATGGGTGGCAAGATTGGGAATATGGGTTCTTACGATTTGTGCGTTGATTAGTCAAGTTGCGAATATTGGAATGAGATCGAGTAGGGGAGCGTTTGTTTTTTTTGCAGGTTATGGGGGAACTGTAAGCTGGTGGGTGATTCTATTTCTGGCATTGATTTGGTCAACCTCAAGAAGTGACAAAGAAACAGTTTGCTATCTGATAATGAGCGGTATTGTGATTCTTTTAAATGGTTCTGGTTTGGGAACAATCACTTATGGTATTGGCGTGTTAATGTTTATAGCACTCGAAAAAAAGAAAAAAGTTAAATGGTATTATGCTTTTTTGATAATTATAGCATGTGTATATTTAGGAAGAAGTGAAATATCGGAATATCTACTAACAAATACTTCGCCAAGAGCATTGTTTTTTAAATATGCTTTTGTCACTGCAAATACGTATGCGCCTTTTGGAGCAGGGTTTGCGACATATGGATCATCAACGGCTATTAGAAATTATTCGGAACTATATTATAAATACGGTTTCAATCAAATTTACGGAATGACTAAGGAGTACCATCCGTATCTAATGGATAACTACTACCAACAAATCATTGGACAATTTGGTTACATCGGAGCTTTCGCGCTAGGAATATATATATACATAACACTGAAAAGAATTTTATCTTTTCAGAATACCAGTATTAGAAATGGTACACTTTTGTTGTATGGTTGCTTAATTATTGCAGGAGTAGCTTTTGGAACGGCTAGTTCTTGGGGATGTACAGTATATATGCTGATTCCGCTGTTAGCAAGATGGAATGAATATATAAAAACAAGGGAGAGTTTGAAAATTAATGAAAAAGAACTTGCTTCATATAATATTTGCTAACGTGTTTTATTTGCTTGTTGTTGCAGGAACAAATTTTTTCCTGCCGAAGTTCACGTCTATTGAAACATATGCAGCGATTAAAGAATATACGTTATACTTAACAACATATTCAACGATTTTAACTTTCGGCTATCTTCAGGGAATGTATATAGAATATGGGGGAAAGGAACTAGAAAAAATTAGCGCGGATGATGTTGGAATAAATATAACATCTTTTTTTATACTGCAATTTCCTGCAGCAGTTATGATTTCTCTAATTGGAGCATATAAAGGAAATGTTGCCATTACTGCTGTTGGAATTGGCATTCTGGCCACTAATATGCAGGGATTCTATCAAATGTTGTATCAAGCAACAGGCGACTTTAAAGCGTATGGAACAGCACTAAATGTATCTCGCGTTGCAATTTTTGTGGCATATTTATTACTGATTTTTGTCGTCAGAACGGATAGTAAATATGTGTTTGTATGGATTGGACCAATTGTTGGTTTGGTATCCGCCATTTATTTGTCCTATGATCTTCAAAAAAAGCTTCATTTTTTTAAAGAATTAAAATTTAGCGAGATTGCCATACAAAAAAATATCCGAACTGGATTTGTGCTAATGGTTGGTGACTTCGTTAGTAAATTCTTTTCAAGTTTGGATAGATGGTTTGTTAAGACTTTAATGGATACATACAATTTCGCAATGTATTCTTTTGCGGTTAGCATGGAAAATTTGGTTAATACATTTATGACTCCAGTTACAGTATCAATGTATAACTATTTTTGTAAGGGACACAATCGAGATGATATAATGCGCATAAAAAATGCCGCGCTGATATATGGATTTGTGATTATTGCGGGAGCATACCCTGCGAAATGGATTTTGGAAAATTATATGACAGAATACATAGCATCATCGGTTATTATATTTCCACTTTTTGCAGCTCAGGGCATTTCGGCAATTGTCAAGGGAATATATGTTAATAAATATAAAGCCGAAAAAAAGCAAAAAGAGTATTTGATTCAAATTATAGCAATGCTAGCATTGGCTGTTATATTAAATGCCGCATTTTATTACGTGTATAATAGAGCGGTGGCATTTGCTATTGCAACACTTATTACAAACATCGTTTGGTTGTTACTCTGTGAATGTAAGGCAACGGATATTCGATACGACTGGAAAGCTTTGCTAAGTATTACGATTTTGCTTGTTACATATATGGTAACGGGATATATGTGCAACTCAATTGCTGGGTGCTTGATTTATTGTGGGATTGGTTTTGCAGTTGGAATGACATTGATGAAAAATAGCTTTCTATATGTAGTAGAAGGGATTGTTCAAGCGGTTAAAGGTAAGCTACTCAGAAAATAGGGGGATTTGTACATGAAGATATCAATTAACACAACATATGCGTTCGTAAAATTCAATCTAAATTACGGATCAGTCTTGCAGAACTATGCATTACAGAAATTTCTGAGAGATAGAGGCCATGAAGTTAGCGTTGTTAGAGATTACAGAGTTAATCCTATAAATTTGGTAAGGCGATTATCGAATATCCGCTATGGGAAACTGTTCTTTGCAAAAATACATGGGCAAATTAAGGAACAATGTTTTATACGGCAATATTTAAATGTGTCGAATCGTGCTTATTTTTCATATCATGCCCTTGAGAAGCATTGCCCAGATGCTGATTGCCACATTGCAGGAAGCGATCAAATTTGGAGAAATCAAAATAAATCTAGGTTTCTTTCCTATGTTCCTGATGATGCAGTGAAAATTTCATATGCAGCAAGCTTTGGCACGCCGAAATTGTCTGCTGAAATGGCATCTTTTGCAAAACCGTTGTTGGAAAGATTTCAGGCAATAGGGGTTCGGGAACTCTCAGGAAAGCAAATTGTTGAAAATTTAGGAATGAGTGCAGAATTATTGCCGGATCCTACGCTATTGCTAAATGCTAGTGACTATCCGGTAAAAGATACATGTCAGGAAAAACATCTCTGTTATTGTTATTTTCTGAATTTGAATCATCAAAATGCAGTTTCGTTTACTGCTATAAAGAACTTTACCAAGAACAAAGGTTTGAAAATTAAAATTACAGCCCCCTCTAATTATGCACTATTTGTAGATGAACCCCTTGTTTTTCCAGCTGTTGAAGAATGGCTGGGATTATATCGAAGTGCAGAGTGCGTGTTTACAAATACTTATCATGGCCTACTTTTTTGTATCATTTTTAAAAAACAGTTTCTTGTGTTCTTACAAGGGGGTGGAACAAAATCTGAAAATGAGAGGTTCTTTTCAATCCTTGACTTATTAAGTCTAAATGAGCGTATTGCACTTGAAACTGATGATGCAGAAGATTTGCAAAGAAAAATGCTTGTTCCAATTGATTATCAAAAAGTATATAAACAAATTGGTCAAATGAGATTAGATGCAGATGAATTCTTTAAAAGCAACGGTATATGATTGTAATGGGATAGAAAATGGTAGAGGATATTTTTGAAATTTGTCACGACTGTACAGGATGCCGCGCATGTGAAAACAGTTGTCCGGTATCGGCTATCTGTATGCTACCAAATGTGGAAGGATTTATATATCCATCCATTGACTGGAAACAATGCGTACATTGTGGATTGTGTAAAAAGATATGCCCACAATTGAACAGAGTTCAAATAGCACGATTGAAAAAACCTGAAGTCTATGCAGCGCAGCTTTATGATGACACTATTTTAAAAAGTAGTACATCAGGCGCGTTTTTTGCAGCATTAGCTATGAAAGTGCTAGAAAACGGAGGAAATGTTTATGGAGTGAAATTTGATAATAATATAGCATCCTTCAGTTCTGCGGATACCTTTGAAAAGTTGAATCAAATACGTGGTAGCAAATACATTTCAAGTGACACAGGAAATGTTTTTAAAAAAGTAAAAGCTGACCTTGAGAAAAACAGAGTAGTCCTTTTTTCTGGATGCCCCTGCCAAGTTGCAGGATTAAGAGCATTTTTAAAAAAAGACTATGAAAATTTATTGACAGTTGACATTGTGTGCCATGGAACACCTAGCAGTAAACTGTTTTCGGTTTATTTAAGAGGAATGGAGAAAATTAAAAGAAGCAAAATTAGTGATTTTGTCTTTAGAGATAAAAGTAAATATGGTTGGGGTGTTTATTGGAGCTATGTAATCAAAGGGAAAAAAATAACTGGTGGGTTACACGATGATCCATACATTTCTGCGTTTATTGATGGATTTGCAAATAGAGAATGTTGCTATGATTGTCATTATGTTGGTGTTGAAAATCGGGCCGGAGATGTTACATTGGGTGACTATTGGGGAGTTGATATAGAGCATCCTTCTATGGCCTCAAATAATGGTGTTTCTGCTGTTATAGTGAATACTAAAAAAGGAAGTATTTGGTGCGAAAGGGCACTGAAACTTTGCAAGTATGAAAATTCAAATGTGGCTTCTGTTGCAAAACACAATCCGAGTCTTATTAAGAGTATAAGAAGACCGGAGAAAAGAGATGCAGTGTATGAGGGTATAGACTGTAAATCACCAGAGGATTTTGTAAGAGAGAACTTAGGTATTGAAACGAAACGAATTCTAAAGACAAAATTAAGGCTACTAATGCCATATTACTTACGAGTAAAAATAAAAGAGACTAAAAGAAAAATTAGTATGAGGAGAAAAAAAACATGAAATTAACAGATTTAATTGCAAATCCAAGACAGGGGATTTTCAGTCTTGGAATGAAGTGCGGCTTTCCATGGATGAAGGACGAAAGCTATCTGAAGCTGATGTATTGGAGCGCATTCGGGAAAAAGCTGGATCTGGATCACCCCAAAACGTTTAACGAAAAGCTGCAATGGCTGAAGTTGTACGATACACATCCCGGTTATGACGAGATGGTTGATAAGGCACGTGCTAAAAATTATGTAAAGAACATAATCGGAGAAGAGTATATTATTCCAACCTTGGGTGAATGGGATCGTTTTTCGGAAATTGATTTTGATAAACTGCCGAATGAATTTGTACTCAAGTGCACGCATGATTCGGGCGGTGTCGTGATTTGTAAAGATAAAAGCAAATTGGATTTGGCATCTGCACGAAAAACGATAGAGGCATCTTTAAAAAGAAACTATTTTTATATTGGAAGAGAATATCCCTACAAAGAGGTAAAGCCCAAAATTCTTGCGGAGCAGCTGCTGCATTCGTCTACCGGAGAAATAGATGATTACAAATTTTTCTGTTTTGACGGCAAGATCGATACCATCATGCTGTGCACGGGCAGAGCCTCTGGACATACAAAATTTTATTATCTGGATACCGAGTGGAATCTTTTGCCGTATAACAAATGGTGCATCGATGAAATGCAGACATTCCAGTATCCAAAACCCGAAAATTTACAGGAAATGATATCTCTGGCGAACAAGCTTTGCAAGGGGTTCCATCATATCCGGGTCGATTTCTATGATCTGGATGGAGAAATCTATTTTGGTGAGCTGACATTTTTCTCTGGTTCTGGTTTTGAAAAAACGCCGAATGAAACAGCGGAATTGCATTGGGGCAATTTGGTTGATATCGAAAGTATTTTGAAGGAGAAGAATCATGAATCTGTATGATTTATTTGCAAAAACTATTTTTTCTTAGACGATGTTTTGTGGTCACAGCCTTTTATTATTTTTGTGCTGCTGATGGGCGTGTATTTCTTTTTTAAATCGAAATTTTTTACGGTTGTACATTTTCCGCATATCTTCAAATACACCTTCGGAGGTTTGTTTTCCAAGGAGGGCAGAGAGCGCGAGCGAAAAAACGGTATTATTTCACCGTGGGAAGCCGTTTGTATTGCGGTTGGCGGCTGTGTAGGAAGCGGTAACATTGCAGGCGTGGCAACGGCAATTGCAACGGGCGGGCCGGGCGCAGTTTTTTGGCTTGAAGTGTGGGCCTTTTTTGGCATGATCGTTAAAATGGTTGAGGTCTCGCTTGCGTGTTACTACCGGGGAACAAACGAAAAAGGCGAGTACTACGGTGGTACGATGTACATGCTGGAAAAGGGCGTAGGAGAAGAGCAAGGCCATCCCAAACTTGCCAAGCTGCTGGCAGTGGTCTTTGCTATTGGCTTTTTCTGCATTTTCCTGGGTGGAAGTCAAGTGTATTCTATTTCCGAAGTGCTGAATAGGTCGTTCGGGCTGGATATGTTTATGGTCACGATCGTATATTCGGTCGTAATCTATTATGTGATCTGGCGTGGAACTCCAAGAATCGCAAGCTTTGCTACAAAGTTTGTTCCTTCCATGTGTGTGATTTACCTGATGGGCGGTATCGTTCTTATCATTGCAAATTATCAAAATGTGCCTCAGATGCTGCTCTCTATTTTGAAGAGTGCATTTACAGGAAGTGCAGCAGTGGGTGGATTTGCAGGCGCAACGGTTAAGACGGTAATCAGTAAGGGCTTGTCCAGATCAATTAATTCAAACGAAGCGGGTCAGGGTTCGTCCCCGCTGGTTCATGGCTCTGCTGATACAATCCATCCCATTAGAGAAGGCTTATGGGGAGCCGTAGAGGTATTTACGGATACGGTAATTGTTTGTACAATTAGTGCACTCGCAGTGCTATGCACTGGTGCATGGACGACGGGTGTGACCGGAGCCACCTTGACAATTGATGCCTTTTCGTCTGTGTTCGGTCGAGGCGGCGAAGTATATATCGGTGTAATGATGCTTCTGTTCGGCTTGACTACTACAAGTGGATGGTTTGTATATTATACTACGGTTTTGAAATGGCTGTTTAAAAATAGTCCGAAATTACGAGAAAAGGCATGTCAAATTTTCAAAGTGGTATTTCCCATTCCGAACATCGTTATCGTTTGGATGATTACACGCGGTGGCTATGAAGCAGATCTCTTCTGGGCTATTGTGGATTTGACGCTGCTTGTCCCGGTTTTTACAAATTTGATTTCGCTGTTTTTGCTTAGAAACAAATTTTGGAAACTGCTTGACGATTATAAAGCTCGCTATATGGGGATTGGACAATATGACGAAAATTTCGCCATTTTCTATAATGAAAACAGAAATAGCGTCAGAAAAACGATAGATAAAGAAGAATGTAGTTGTGCAAAGTAATACATGCTATCCGACAGAAACACAAAACAGAGCTGCAAAAGAATTGACGGAGGCTATTCGGAAAATCGAAGATTCAAAATTTATGGGTTTTAGTACAAAAATAGAGACAAAGACAACAGCTGCATAACAAAAAGGTTGATTTTAAGGAAAATATTGATATAATGTAACTATGTATTGATGTTTCATTTTGTGAGGTGAGTCGAATTATGCCCAGAACAAAAGGTAGCAAGAACAAGCCCAAAACTGTGACTGCTGATTTTGCAACGCAGATTGCGGAAAAGCAATCCGCGAAGGAAGCACTCACAGCGGAAATCGCATCCATCACCGCCAACATTGACACTTTAAAGGCTGACTTGAAAGAGAAGAAGACTGCTCTGAAGAAGGTCGAAAAAGAAGTGGTAACGCTGGAAGCGAAGAAGGCCAGGGCAGATGCCAAGGCAGCAGAAGAAGCGAAAAAGGCAGAAGCAGAATCCATCCTGAAGAAGCTGCTTGCCCAAGGCGTGAGTGCCGATGAAATCCTCGCAAAACTGAAGTAACACGAAAAACCCGTGATGGACAGGCATAATGCACCGTTCATTACGGGTTTTAGGGTTATAAGAACATAAGTTCATCCGGCGGCAACATCAAACTGAAAATGTGCCGGAAGGTTGAACTGTTTAATAAACGCATGGTGCTGGGCGTGATAGTGCCGTAGATCGTACCCCAGATGATGCAGCTCAAGAAGTTTTATCAGCACCAGATTGAGGTGAATCCGTTTGGCCGCAGAAATCTGCGCCGCATCCAACCCGCGCTTCGTCATTTGATAGACTTCATCACTGTCCAGCATCAGGTGGGATGTGAAAGCGTTATGCTCGTAAAGAAGGATGTGCTTGTCCTTAATGGTCAGAAACTTGTTCAGGGTATGCAAGTCCATAAGCAGCTGATGCTCAAGATAATGTCCGAGGGCATAGCCGTACACCATCTGCTTTGTCTGTTTGTCCGGCTGGCGATTGATAAGAATCAGTGGCTTATCAAAATAGAGCGAAAGTAAACCCAACATATCTTTAATGCGAGATGTTTGCATAAATCGCTAGGAGAGCTCCATCTGCACGGAGTTTTAGCCCCACCTTGCCGGAGTTTTAGCTTCACTCTGCCGCATTAGAGCGCCAAAGCCTTTATAATGAATATGCACGGCAACTGCTGTGACATATTTATCTGGAGGTTTTGAAATGGCAGACTATTTGAAAATCCTGCGGCTGGACTATCTCGACTACAGTCAGCGGAGAATCGCAGACAGCGCACGCTGTTCACGCCATACTATTCGTAAGGTATTAGAGGTAGCAAGCAAGGCCAATATCCACTGGCCCCTTGACGAGGACATTACCAACGCCGAGCTGGAGCGAATTCTTTTCCCGGACAAGTACCAGAAAATCAGCACTTACGTTGAGCCCGATTATCCGTACATCCACCGTGAGCTTGCAAAGCCCGGCGTTACGCTGACGCTTTTATGGGAAGAATACTGCCGTAAGTGCTACGAAAGCGGCCGTACGCCGTACATGAGTACACAGTTTGGTGATAAATATCGCAAATGGGCTCGCATTACCAAGGCAACCATGCGCATTCAGCATAAGCCGGGAGATGCAATCCAGGTGGACTGGGCTGGAGATACTGTTCCAGTATATGACTCAGTTACTGGAGCACAGAGTGCGGCTTATCTGTTTGTAGCGGTGCTCCCGTGCAGCTGTTATGTCTATGCAGAAGCCTGCGACGACATGAAAACCGAGAACTGGCTGAACTGCCATGTTCACGCTTTCAATTATTTCGGCGGCGTGGCAAGGCTGCTCGTCCCGGACAACTGCAAGACCGCAACTGTGTCTAACACCCGTTATGAAACCGTGCTGAACCGCAGTTATCAGGAACTTGCCGAGTATTACGGTACCGCAATCGTACCGGCGCGTGTCCGCAAGCCGCAGGACAAAAGCGCTGCGGAAGCGTCTGTTCGTCTGGTAGAAACCTGGATTATTGCGGCGCTGCGGGATATGAAGTTCTTCTCGTTGCGCGAACTCAACGAAGCTGTTGCTGAAAAGCTCGAAGAACTGAACAACCGGAAATTCAAGCAGCACATCGGCACGCGCCGCAGCGCCTATCTTGAGGAAGAACAGGCGTATATGCTGCCGCTGCCTGCTGCACCGTTTGAAGCCGCTGTCTGGTCTGCTGCTAAGGTGCCGAATGACTATCTCGTGAGTGACGGCAGGAACAAATATTCCGTTCCATACAATCTGATTGGCGAAAAAGTGGACATTCGCGTAACAAAAACTATCGTTGAGGTGTATTTTCATGGCAGCCGCGTTGCGAGCCACCGCCGTTTGCAGACAAAGCAGCGTGAACCGCTGATGAAGCTGGAGCATATGCCACAGGAGCATCAGCGGTATCTGGCGTACAATGCAGAAGATTTCAAAACATGGGCAATGTCCGTTGGGCCGATGACAGAAAAGGCAGTGTATCATTTTCTCGACTCTGGTAAAGCTCCTGAGCAAGGATACAAGGCCTGTGCGAGCTTGAAAAAGCTCGGTGACCGTTACGGCAGGAAACGTCTTGAAAACGCCTGCGGACGGGTTCTTGCGTTTACAACTACACCCTCTGTTCGCAATATCAGCAGTCTTTTGAAGAATGAGAAGGCCTTGCCTGACCTGCCGCAGCCGGAACAGCCGAAAAACATCAATCGTTACGGCATTACGCGCGGCGCTTCTTACTTCAAGAAGGGCGGTGAGCAGGAATGAACCAGCAGACGATAGACATGCTTACCGAGATGAAAATGACCGCCATGGCAGCTGAATTTGCAAACCAGATTCAGGACGCTTCATTCAATTTGCTTGGCTTTGAAGAGCGGCTGAGCATGCTTGTGACCGCGGAATGGAACCGCCGCCAGAATAACAAAGTGACCCGGTTAATGCGGAATGCCGAGTTTGGCATTCCTTCTGCCGTCATGGAAGAAATCGAGTACCATGAGGATCGCAAACTGGACAAGGCACAGCTTCTGCGGCTTGCTGCCTGCAACTACATTGATGAAGGCCACCACGTTGTACTGGAAGGCGCCTCCGGTAATGGCAAGACTTACATCGCTTGCGCGCTGGGTAATGCTGCGTGCAGGCGGATGAAAACGGTTCGCTATATCCGTATGCCAGAACTGCTGGATGAGTTGAATATCGCCCGCAGCAACGGCAGTCTGAAAAAGCTGATGAAGGCGTACAAGAAAGTGGAGCTGCTTGTCTGTAAAGTTTTTCTCGTAAGCAT
>ONZY01000697.1_pt1 | contig 29126 bp, 29 predicted proteins | sample 1671451 | NCBI WGS metagenome assembly ONZY01 (sample SAMN06348158, study PRJEB24527) | human gut metagenome | biome: human gut; feature: ankylosing spondylitis patient; material: feces | host: Homo sapiens | place: China | collected 2015-10 | reverse complement strand
GCTGATTTAGTCGGATATTTTGTCCTGATAATGTACAATAAGTTGCGCAAATTGGAAAATGCATAAAAGAAGACATAGCTTGCAGGCTCTGGTAGAATGAAGTTACCACACAAACATTCGAAAGGAGACAGCAAACTATGTCCGAGAAAATTGTACAGCTAAACGAGGAAGTAATCAAGGGCCAAATCAAGGAATTGGTTCGCGGCAGCGTGGAGGAAACCCTGGACGAACTGCTGGAAAAGGAGGCGGAGTCGCTGACGCAGGCGACTCGCTATGAGCGCAGCGAGGCCCGTCAGGGCTACCGCAGCGGTCACTATGACCGCAATCTCACCACGACCTCCGGCAACGTCACGCTCCACATGCCGCGGCTCAAGGGCGTATCCTTCGAGACTGCCATCATCGAGCGGTATCGCCGCCGGGAGAGCAGCGTGGAGGAGGCCCTCATCGAGATGTATCTAGCGGGCGTTTCCGTGCGCCGGGTGGAGGACATCACCGAGGCACTGTGGGGCAGCAAGGTTTCGTCCGCTACCATCAGTGAGCTGAACAAGAAAGCCTACGTTCACATCGAGGACTGGCGGAACCGCCCCTTGCAGGGCGGGCACTATCCATACGTCTACGTGGACGGCATGTCGGCGGCAAGCTGCCCACGTTCACCTATACGGCCACAGGCCTTGTGAAGGGCGACACGCTGACGACTGCACCGACACTGACCTGCACGGCGGACGGTATGACGGTCGGCAAGTTCGATATCGTTCCCTCTGGCGCTGACGCCGGCAATAACTACGAGATCACCTATGTCAACGGTACGCTGACGGTCTCGCGCCGCCACAGCAGCCCGTCTTCCACCACCCCCGAGCCCGAGCCGACGCCGGATAACAGCACCAGCTTCGTCGATGTTCCCGCGAACGCTTATTTTGCCGATGCAGTGAAGTGGGCAGTCGACAAGGGCGTGACGAACGGCCTGTCCGACACGATGTTCGGCCCCTATGCGTCCTGCACCCGCGCGCAGATCGTCACCTTCCTGTGGCGTGCGGCCGGCTCCCCTGAGCCGAAGGCAATGAGCAGCTTCACGGATGTTCCCGCGAGCGCCTACTACGCTAAGGCTGTTGCCTGGGCCGTTGAGAACGGAATCACGAACGGCATGACTGAGACGGAGTTTGCTCCCGACGCCACCTGCACCCGCGGCCAGAGCGTGACGTTCCTGTACCGCGCCCTCAAGGGCATCGCGAGCGGCAGTGCGAACTTCACCGACGTGAAGTCCGACGCGTTCTACGCCGACGCGGTCAACTGGGCAGTCGCAAGCGACGTGACGAACGGCACCTCCAACACGACGTTCAGCCCCAACGCGGACTGCACGCGCGCGGAGATCGTGACGTTCCTCTACAGAGCCTATCAGGGCAAGTAAATCCAACTGAAAAAAGCGGCGGTTCATCAGAACCGCTGCTTTTTTGCGCCGCCTTGACAAGCGCGCCTGCCCTCGGTATACTATGACCAAAAGCAAGACGGCAGTCAAAAATGCAGACGAGTTTGAGACATCAAACTCGAAAAAGGGAGAGCAAATGAAGTATCTTGGAAAGCCCGCAGGCATGTGGGCGCTGTTTGCCGGATCGTTTGAAAAGCACCTGACGGTCGAATTCGACCTGACCGCGGAGCAGGCGAAGGACGTTGCGGCGCGCGCCAAAAAGAAATATCGCGAGATCATCGCGAAGCTGCCGGAATTTGACAAGCGCGACCGCTTCGAAATGAACATCGTCAACTGCGCGATGCTCGCCGCGTTTATCCTGTGCATGCCGCAGCGGCCGGACATCAAAACGCTGACGGACTACTACGCCGCGGCGATGATGACGCCTACGATGAAGGCTTTCTGCCGCGCGAGCGGAAAGAAAAAGTTCACGCCCAAGGACATCGAGGGCATGAAGGCGACGGCGAAGCTGCGCGCGGGCGACCGCAACCCCTATTCGTGGAACATGGACTTTTTCGAGTACGAGGACGGCAGCGGCTACGAGGCGCGCTTCACGACCTGCGGCATCTGCACGCTGATGCAGGTGTTGGGGCTCTACGATCTGACGCCCGCGCTGTGCCACCTCGACTACACGATGAGCGACGCGGGCGGCGCGTCGGATTTCGTGCGCGAGTACACGCTCGCCTCCGGCGGCCCCTACTGCGACTGCGGGTATCACAAAAAGCAGTGAAAAAACAAAAAGGATGCGTCTTTCGATGCATCCTTTTTCCTTTATGTAGGGGACTCAATCTTCGTTGTAGGCATCCGAGGCCTTGATGCGCTGGTACATGTCCTGCATCTGGCGGTCAATCTCAGCAATCTTGCCCGCGCATTCGAACATCTCCTCGTTGATGCCCTCGGGCAACTTCGTTTTGTCGACCTTGTAGCGGATATCGTGCTCAAGGCTCGCCCAGAAGTCCATGGCGATCGTGCGCAGCTGGATCTCCGCCACGACGTATTCCGTTCGGTCGGAGAGGTAGACGGGCACCTTGATGTCCATGTGCAGCGAGCGGTAGCCGTTGTAGTTCGGCGTCTGGATGTAGTCCTGCTTTTTGACGATCTCCACATCCGTCTGCCGCGCCAGCATCTCGCCCACGCGGTAGACATCGTCGATGTAGCTGCAAACGACGCGCACGCCCGCGATGTCGTTGATGTTTTTTCGCGCGGACTCGATCGAGAGCGGCAGGCCGCGCTTGATGAGCTTGGCGACGATGCTCGATTGCGATTTGACGCGTCCGTCGATGTGGTGGATGGGGTTTCGCGCGTAGAGGACATTGAATTCGCTGTTGAGGATGTTGAATTTCAGCGTGAGCTGCCGAACCGCCGCGTCATAGAGATTCTGCATGACAAGAAAGTCATGCGGATCTTCGCAGAGTGCGGCGCCGTTCCCCGTTCGATTCATTCTGAGCCTTCCTTTCCATCGGAAGCGTCAACGCCCGCCCGATGTGCTTTTGTTCCTTTCAGTATAGCAGACGATCACCGCCGCGCCAAGGGGAGAAATGCTGATTTTCCGCAAAAGTCTGCGCGAAAAAAGCAGCGGGCGGGAGAAACTACCAAGCGACGGGCAAAAGAACTTGCAATGCAGCGCAAGCCATTCTATAATTAACCTGAAAGGATATGCACAGCGTTCGGCACTTCCGCTCCGGTGGCAGAGCGAACGCGCGGAAGGTGCAGAAAAGAACAATGGATAAAAAAGGAAAACAGCAATTTCTTCTGGTCGCGTTCGGCGTGGCGCTCTATGCCGCGCTGATGAATCTCAACGAAGTCGCGGCGTTTCTCACGAGGCTCGCTACCCTCTTCACGCCGGTGATCATAGGGTTATTGATGGCGTTTGTCCTCAGTGTGCCGATGCAGGGCATCGCAGGACGTTTGACGCGCCTGATGCCAAAGGCAAAGGAAAAACACATTGACCTTCTCAGCCTGCTGCTGACGCTTTTGTGCGTGGTCATCGTCGTGGTACTGCTGTGCGTTCTGGCGCTGCCGCAGCTTGCCGCGTCGCTCAAGAGCATCGGCACACTGGTCAGGGAGAACTGGCCGGACTGGGCGCGCCTTCTCTCGGATCACGGCGTGGATACAAGCGAGCTCACCGATCGCATCGCCGCGCTCGATTGGAAAACGGTGCTGGAAAAGGCGCTCACCGGCGCCGGCGCGCTGATCGACTCGGTGGTGGATCTTGCTGGTACCACAGTCTCGGCGGTGGCCAACGTCACCTTTGCCATCGTCATCATGTTTTATGTGCTGCTCGACCGGCGCAGCCTTGCTAAACAGAGCCGCAGACTCCTCTACGCCAACCTAAGCGAGCGAAAGGCCGATCAGGTCTGCCGCATCGCGCGCCTGACGCACACCACCTACGCCCGTTTCCTGTCCGGGCAGTGCGTGGAGGTCGTGATCCTCGGCACGATGATCTTTCTCGCGTTCTCCCTGTGCGGCATTCCCTACGCGGGGCTGACCGCCGCGCTGACGGCGGCCTTCGCCTTTGTTCCCTACATCGGCGCGCTGGCCTCCTGCGCAATCGGCGTACTGCTGACGCTGCTTGCCCAGCCGGAGAAGGCGCTGCTGTGCCTGATCGTCTATCAGGCGGTGCAGTTCACGGAAAATCAGTTCATCTACCCGCATGTGGTTGGCAGCAGCGTGGGGCTTGCGCCGCTGTGGACGCTCCTTGCGGCATTGCTTGGCGGCAAGCTCTTCGGCCTTGTCGGTATTGTGTTTTTCATTCCCCTCACGGCGGTAGTACTCCAGCTCGTACATGAGCACACCGCACAGCAGCTTTCGGAAAAGAAACTCGACCGCGAGGATCTGATCGAATAACAAAAAAGGACGACAGCTATTTTTAGCTGTTGTCCTTTTTTGTGCGGTCACGACTGTGCCATGCGCTCGAGGAGCTGGAAGGCCTCTTCGAGCTTGGGGTCGATATGGTCGGTCTGCAAAGCCTCGCGCACGCAGCCTTCGATGTGCGCGCGCATGATCTGCTGGTTGGCGCTTTTGAGGAGCGACTGCGTGGCGAGAAGCTGGTTGGAGATGTCCACGCAGTAGCGGTCGTCGTCGATCATCTGCAAAATGCCGTCGAGCTGGCCGCGGGCGATTTTGAGCTTGCGGCGGACGGAATCACGATCGGCTCTCATGGCCTTAGCGGATGGAGACGGCCTGATAGCCCGCCTCATCCACGGCGGCCTTGAGCGCCGCGTCGGTCACATTGCCGTCCACGCTGACGGTAGCGGACTTGCTCTCGAGATCGACCTTTGCCTCCTTCACGCCGGGGACGGCAGAAAGCGCCTGCTGGACGTGGTTCACGCAGTGCATGCAGGCCATGCCCTCAATGCTGATGACTTTTTCCATGTTCGTTTCTCCTTTTTCATTGTTACTTGCCATAGTGTGGCTGTTTGCTATCTCCACTCCGCTATCCGACGGAGAAGAAACCGTTTTGGGTGCCGCTGCCGCCGTGTGCTTGGCCTTGAACCAGCGCAGGCGCAGTGCATTGCTCACCACAAACACCGAGCTGAAGCTCATCGCGAGCGCGCCGAGCATCGGGTTCATCTTGAGCTGGAAGGCGGGGTAGAAGATGCCCGCCGCGATGGGAATGCCGATGGCGTTGTAGAAGAACGCCCAGAAAAGGTTCTGTTTGATGTTGCGGATGACCGCGCGGCTCAACTGCACGGCGGTCGAGACGTCGAGAAGATCGCTGCGCATCAGCACGATATCCGCCGACTCGATAGCGACGTCCGTGCCCGCACCGATGGCAATGCCGACGTCTGCGCGCGCAAGGGCGGGCGCGTCGTTGATGCCGTCGCCGACCATGGCAACCTTCTTGCCGCCCTCCTGCAGGCGGCGGATCTCGCGCTCCTTATCCTGCGGCAGCACCTCGGCCACCACGCGGTCCACGCCGACCTGGCGGCGGATGGCCTCGGCGGTCTTGGCGTTGTCGCCCGTGAGCATGACGACCTCGATGCCCATGTTCGAGAGCTCGGCGATGGCCTGCGCACTCGTGGGCTTGACGATGTCGGCCACGGCAATAAGGCCGATGAGCTTGCCGTCGAGAGCGAAGTAGAGCGGTGTCTTGCCGTCCTCAGCCAGCGCTTCGCCGCGCGCGAGCAGGTCGCTCTTTTCGATGCGGTTGGCCTCCATCATGCGGCGGTTGCCGGCAAGGCAGAGCTCGCCCTCGACCTCGCCGCGGATGCCCTGACCGGGGATCTGCTCAAATTTGTCGACGGACAGGAACGTGAGCGATTCCTTCTCCGCCTCGGCCACGATGGCCTCGGAAAGCGGATGCTCGGAGAGCTTTTCGAGCGACGCGGCGACGGAGAGAAGTTTGTCCCTGCCGATGCCGCCGTCGACGACGTCGGTGACGACGGGCTTGCCCTGCGTGATGGTGCCGGTCTTGTCGAGCACGACGGTGTTGACGCTGTGCGTCGTCTCAAGCGCTTCGGCAGACTTGATGAGGATGCCGTTCACCGCGCCGCGGCCCGTGCCGACCATGATGGCCGTCGGCGTGGCGAGACCCAGCGCGCAGGGGCAGCTGATGACGAGAACGGAAATACCGATGGACAGCGCAAATTCTACGCTGTGACCCGTCAGCAGCCATGCTGCCGTCGCGATGACGGCGATCGTGATGACGACGGGGACGAACACGCCGCTCACCTTATCGGCCAGCTTGGCGATGGGCGCTTTGGAGCTCGTGGCCTCGTCCACAAGTCGTACGATCTGGGAAAGGGCGGTATCGTCGCCGACTTTGGTCGCGCGCATCTTGAAATAGCCGGATTTGTTGATGGTCGCACCGATGACGGCATCTCCCGCCTGCTTTTCGACGGGGATGCTCTCGCCCGTCAGCGCGGATTCGTCGACCGAGGACGTTCCCTCGAGCACGACGCCGTCGACAGGGATGCTCTCGCCCGCCTTGACGATCAGCACGTCGCCGAGTTGGACCTCCTCGACGGGGATGACGCTCTCGATGCCGCTGCGCTCGACCGTCGCGGTCTTGGGCGCAAGGTCCATGAGCTTTGTGATGGCATCAGAGGTCTTGCCCTTGGCGCGGGCCTCCATCGTCTTGCCCATGGTGATGAGCGTCAGGATCGTGCCTGCGGACTCGAAGTACAGCTCCATCATATAGGTATGCACCGTATCCATATCCATCTGGCCAAAGCCGATGCCAATCTTATAGATGGCGTAGATGCCGTACACGATGGCGGCGCTGGAGCCCAGTGCGATCAGCGAATCCATGTTCGGCGAGCGCTGCCACAGCGTCTTGAAGCCGACGATATAGTACTGGCGGTTGATATAGACGATGGGCAGCAGCAGCAAAAACTGCGTGAATGCGAACGTCATCGCATTTTCCATGCCGAGGAAGCACGCGGGCAGCGGCCAGCCCATCATGTGGCCCATCGAGAGATAGAACAGCGGGATGGTGAAGAGAAGCGAGAGGACGAGGCGCTTTTTCATGTCGCTGTACGCCTTCTGTGCGGCGCTGACGCCGCCCGTTTCAGCGGCCTTCGCGGCGGGCGTGCTGCCGGGCTTTGCATGCAGGGATGCGCCGTAGCCCGCCTTTTCGACCGCGGCGATGATCTGCGCGGACGAAAGCTGGGATTCGTCGTATTCGACGACCATGCTGTTTTTCAGCAGGTTGACCGCGACCTGTTGCGCGCCCGGCTGCTTGGACACGGCCTTTTCCACGCGGCTGGAGCAGGCGGCGCAGCTCATGCCGGTCACGTCATAGGTTTCCTTTTTCAATTTGATTCCTCCTTTGGGACAAATACAATACCCGTGTGGGGTATTTTTAATTTGCCAACAGTATAGGTCGGAAATTGGCGGATTGTCAAGACCTCTTTTCGAGAAATTTCCGTTTGGGCGAAAGTTGCGGCGTTTCGGTCGGGAAAACTTACCGCCGCCGCGCCGCTGGACAGCTTGCATCCCTTATGATAAACTGACGGCATGAGTTTTATGATAAGCAGGTGAAAAATGAAGCAAAAACATATCTTGAAATGGCTGGGCATCGCGCTGGGCGCGTACCTTTTATACGCCGTGCTGACGGCCGTTTTTGTTCCACTGCCGCAGAAAGAGGCGGCGGGGGAGCTGTGGAGCCAGTATGAAGCCCGATTGAGCGAGGACGCATCGCAGGAGCGCGTGAGGAGCATCGAGGATACGGACAGTGCGCTGCTCTGGCGCTTGCAGCTCATCGAAAGTGCGGAAAGGGAGGTCATCTTCTCGACCTTTGACCTGCGCGCGGACGGCAGCGGACAGGATTTGATGGCCGCGCTCTATGGCGCGGCGCAGCGCGGCGTGCGGGTGCGCGTCATCGTCGACGGGCTGAACGGTTTTCTGCATCTGCAAAACAGCGGCGTTCTCCGCACCCTCGCGGCGGAAGAAAATGTTGAAGTGAAGTTCTACGATCCAATTGACCTGCTGCGCCCGTGGAAGCTCAACTACCGTCTGCACGACAAGTATCTGATCGCCGACGGGAGCAAATACATCCTCGGCGGAAGAAATTCGAACGATTTGTTCCTCGGCTCATATCAGGAGAACCAGAACATCGACCGCGACATGCTCGTCGTGTCGGACGGGGGAGAGGGCAGCTCGGTCTCCCAGCTTTTGACGTATTTTGAAAGCGTCTGGTCGCAGCCGGAGAATCAGACCATCACAGGCAAGACGTCCTCGCAGACCGACGCGCTGCAGGAGCGCTACGCGGCGCTATGCGCGGTGCATGGAAAAGAGCTTGCCGCCGTCGACTGGGAGGTGGAGACCGCGGCGGTCACGCATGTGAGCCTTCTCAGCGGCTCGCCGCGCGCGGAGGCGAAAGCGCCTGAGCTGTGGGACGCGCTTGTCCGCCTGATGGCGCAGGGCGATGACGTCCTGCTGCAAACGCCGTACATCATCTGCAACGACAAAATGTATAACGATTTGGAAGCACTTGCCGAGACGCGGCAGCTGCGCGTGCTGACGAATGCCGTTGAAAACGGCGCGAACCCGAGCGGCTGCTCGGACTACTTACGCGAAAAGCAAAATATTTTATCGCGCGGCGTCGACGTGTACGAGGTCGTCTGCGGCCAGTCGCTGCACACGAAGACGATTTTGATCGGGGATGATCTGAGCGTCGTCGGTTCATTCAACGCCGACATGCGCAGCGCATATCTCGACACGGAGCTGATGCTCGTCATCGAGAGCGAGAAGGTCAATGCCTCGCTGCGGCAGGAGAGCGTACAGTACATCGACCAGAGCCGCCTCGCCCTGCACGACGGCGGCACGGAACACGGCGCGCGGTTTGAAGAAATGACGCTGCCTTGGGCAAAGCGCGCGCTGTATACGATTCTGAGCGTTGTCCAGCGCCCGATCCGCCACCTGCTGTAACGAAAAGTGCGGCATAGCGGAAAATGAGGGAAAGGAATACGGATTTTGCCCGTATTTCCGTTTTTTCACCTTGCAAAAGACGTTCGGGTTTGCTATGATAAAAAATACGTATGGATACGTTCCGCTTTTTGTGGAGACAGAGGATAAGAAAGGAAGATCGTTATGATTTACACGACCGAAGTGCAGCATATGTGCCCCGTTGCGAAGGGCGCATATCACGGTCCGGCCCCGATCCCCGAAGAGGGCAAGTGGGTCCAGGCCAAGCAGATCGCCGATATTTCCGGCTTCACCCACGGCATCGGCTGGTGCGCGCCCCAGCAGGGCGCCTGCAAGCTGACGCTCAACGTCAAGGAGGGCGTCATTCAGGAGGCTCTGATCGAGACCATCGGCTGCTCGGGCATGACCCATTCTGCTGCCATGGCTTCCGAGATCCTGATCGGCAAGACCATTCTCGAAGCGCTGAACACCGACCTTGTTTGCGACGCCATCAACACCGCCATGCGCGAGCTGTTCCTGCAGATCGTCTACGGCCGCACCCAGTCCGCCTTCTCTGAGGACGGCCTTGCTGTCGGCGCGTCCCTCGAGGACCTCGGCAAGGGCCTTCGCTCCCAGGTCGGCACGATGTTCGCCACCGCCGAAAAGGGCCCCCGTTACCTCGAGATGGCCGAGGGCTACTGCTCCCGCGTCGCGCTCAACAAGGAGAACGAGATCGTCGGCTACGAGTTCATCAACCTCGGCAAGATGATGGACTTCATCAAAAAGGGTATCGATGCGAACGAAGCGCTCGAAAAGGCCAAGGGTCACTATGGTCAGTGGGACAACGCTGCCAAGTACATCGACCCGCGTCAGGAATAAGGAAGGGAGGACGAAACAATGGCTTTATTTGAAAACTACGAGAGAAGAATCGACAAGATCAACGGCGTCCTCGCTCAGTACGGTATCTCTTCCGTCGAAGAGTGCCGCGAGATCTGCAAGGCCAAGGGCTTTGACCCGTATGAGATCGTCAAAGGCATCCAGCCCATCTGCTTTGAAAATGCCTGCTGGGCGTACACCGTCGGCGCGGCCATCGCCATCAAGTCCGGTGTGAAGTCCGCGGCCGAAGCTGCCAAGCTCATCGGTGTCGGCCTGCAGTCCTTCTGCATCGACGGCTCCGTCGCCGAGGACCGCAAGGTCGGTCTGGGCCACGGCAACCTCGGTGCGATGCTGCTGTCCGACGAGTCGAAGTGCTTTGCCTTCCTCGCCGGTCACGAGTCCTTCGCCGCCGCTGAGGGCGCGATCGGCATCGTCCGCAACGCCAACAAGGCCCGCAAGGAGCCCCTGCGCGTCATCCTGAACGGTCTCGGCAAGGACGCCGCTCAGATCATCTCCCGCATCAACGGCTTCACCTATGTTCAGACCCAGTTCGACTACTTCACCGGCAAGCTGAACATCGTGCGCGAGATCCGCTACAGCGAGACCGAGCGCGCCGACGTCCGCTGCTACGGCGCAGACGATGTCCGCGAGGGCGTGGCCATCATGCATTCCGAGGGTGTGGACGTCTCCATCACCGGTAACTCCACCAACCCGACCCGCTTCCAGCACCCCGTCGCCGGCACCTACAAGAAAGAGTGCATCGAGCAGGGCAAGAAGTATTTCTCCGTCGCCTCCGGCGGCGGCACGGGCCGTACCCTGCACCCGGACAACATGGCTGCCGGCCCCGCCTCCTACGGCATGACCGACACCATGGGCCGCATGCACTCCGATGCCCAGTTCGCCGGCTCATCCTCCGTGCCCGCACACGTGGAGATGATGGGCTTCCTCGGCATGGGCAACAACCCGATGGTCGGCGCGACCGTCGCCGTCGCCGTCGCTGTTGCGGAGAGCCTGAAGTAAGAGGGAAAACCGCAGGGTTTGTCCTTCCAAGGTTCCAAAACCTGATTTTTCATCAAACATAGGCAGGAAGCACATCTTCCGCACGAAAATGCGGAAGATGTGCTTCCTGTTTTTGCGTTTTTTTTGGGAAAAACCGTGAAGAAAATCAGGATGTGCTTCCCGAATGAGAAGACGTTCAGGGAAGGGTTCGAAGAGTATATTTTGGACTGTAAGGCCCGCAATCTGCGGGATGGAACAATCAACCATTATCAGGAATCCATCAAGCAGATTTACAAGCGAATCACACCAGATACGCTGATTTCTTCGATGTGTCAGCAAACCATCCGCAGAATTGACGGCGGTACGGTTGGCAATGCGGCCCCCGGTAAGGCGGAAGCCGTTGTAGAAGGGATTTCAACAGATGAGATCGCAAGGGCTGCCTCCGCTATAGGAGAGCAGACTGGGATCGCTTTCAGATGGGAAGAAAAAATGAGTGCGTTGTGATCCATGCGGAAGGCAAGAGTGCTCATGCCTCCACGCCTTGGGAAGGAAACAGTGCACTTACTGGCTTGCTGGCGCTGCTGATGCAGTTTCCCTTTGCCGACTGTGAGGGACAGCGCCGCTTGCGCGGATTGACAGAGCTGTTTCCGCATGGTGCATTTTACGGTGAGGCGGCTGGCGTGGCGCAGGCGGATGAATTGTCCGGCCGGTTGGTGCTGAGCTCCAACGTGCTTCATTATGCGGAAGGCGGTATGTCCGGCCGCATAGACTGCCGCGCGCCGATGTGTGCCAGCGAAGAGACTGTGCTTGAGGTGCTGCGTGAAAAACTGGCGGCTTATGGCTTGTATCTTCCGGAGAGCTGCAAAATGGTTCCCCCCATTATGTTCCGGAAAATAGTCCGTTTATCCAGACGCTTTTAGGCTGCTATGAGCAGGTCATGGGCGAACTGAGCAAGTGTCTTGCTATTGGCGGCGGGACATATGCGCACTTTCTGAAAAACGGCGTGGCGTTTGGCGCTTCCCGATTAGGTGTAGATTATCACATGCACGGTGCAAATGAGTACCTTGTGGTAGATGAGATCGTGCGAAGCGCGGAGCTGTTTGCGCTGACCATTGTTGCACTTTGCGGCGAACACGCTGAGCCGATGTAAAATGCGGTTATGTAAATGACACCCGTCGGTATGATCCGATGGGTGTTATTATTTGTGCTGTGTTTTTTGACAGACGAATCGGATTCTTGCAAAAATGCCCAAAGATGTCAATAGAATCCGTTCGCCTGCGCAAGAATTTTATGGCGTGCGGACAGAAAAGACTTTTTCGTGCTGCGAGACGGCGACAGACAGCAGATCTCATGGCGATAATGACGAATTTCTGTCATTGGAGTGTTTTTCATAGGAATACATCTGTCCGCTTCTTGCAATTTCCTGCACATAAAGATATAATAAAGGCCGTTAGTGAAAGCGCCTTTGCGGCCTGAGCAGAGAGAAGAGGATCGTAAGAGCGTTAGATTTTGAAAAGAAAGAAGATGCCCCTATGAATCCCTTTGTGAAGACCCTTAAAAAAATTGCCGCCGCGTATAACGGCGTCAGCCTGATTTTGCGCATCGCGATCGGCCTTGTCGTCGGCGTGATCCTGGCGCTGGTCTGTCCCGGCGCGACGTGGTTAAAGGAGCTTGGCAACCTGTTTGTCGGCGCGCTCAAGGGCATTGCCCCCGTGCTGGTGTTCGTCATCGTGGCGAGCGCGCTGGCGCAGGGCTCGTCCAAGCTCGACCGCCGCTTCGGCACGGTCGTGTGGCTCTACATGCTTACGACGTTCGTCGCCGCGGCGCTGAGCGTTGTGACCAGCATGCTCTTCCCGCAGATGCTCCTGCTGGCCGAGGCCGCTGAGGCCGAGGTCATCCCGCAGGGCCTTGGCGAGGTCATGCACACGCTGCTGTCCAACATCGTCTCGAACCCCATCTCCGCCATTATGAACGGCAACTACATCGGCATTCTGATGTGGGGCTGTCTCTTCGGCGTGGCGATGAAGAAGCTCGGTGCGGACTCGACGAAGGTCTTCCTCAGCAACACGGCGGACGCGGTGTCCACCATCGTGCGCTGGATCATCAATTTGGCACCGTTCGGCATCATGGGCCTTGTGTTCACGAACGTTGTGAGCAACGGCCTTGCGATCTTCACCCAGTACGGCAAGCTCCTGCTGCTTTTGGTCGGCACGATGCTCTTCATGGCGCTTGTCATCAACCCCATCATCATCTTCATCTATCTGCGCTGCAATCCCTATCCGCTGGTGTTCCGCTGCCTGCGTGAAAGCGGCCTGACGGCGTTCTTCACCCGCTCTTCCGCGGCGAATATCCCCGTGAACATGGCGATGTGCGAAAAGCTCGGCATGGACAAGGACTTCTACTCCGTCTCTATCCCCCTCGGCGCGACGATCAACATGGACGGCGCGGCCATCACCATCACCATCATGACGCTGGCCGCGGCCAATACGCTGGGTATGCAGGTCTCGCTGCCCGCGGCAATTTTGCTCTCGATCATGTCGGCCCTCGGCGCGTGCGGCGCTTCCGGCGTGGCGGGCGGCTCGCTGCTGCTCATCCCGATGGCGTGCTCGCTGTTCGGCATCTCGAACGACATCGCGATGCAGGTCGTCGGCGTCGGCTTCATCATCGGCGTCATTCAGGACTCTGTCGAGACCGCGCTCAACTCTGCGGGCGACGTCGAGTTCGCCGCAACGGCCGAGTATCACCAGTGGCTCAAGCAGGGCAAGCCCCTGCCGGAATTCCTCGGCGGCAAGAAGAAGGAAAGCGGCAGAGTGTGAAAACAAATAAAAGTGCGCCGGCTCAACGAGCCGGCGCTTTTTTGTGCGGCGATGCCGGACGATCGACGGGAGGGACAACTTCGTTTTTACTTTCGAATTACCCCATGCTATAATAAACAAACTTTGACCAATTTTGCATATTTATGACAGGTATCGAAAGCTGCCGCAAAGGAGACAAGCGCATGAAGCAAGCAGAACATCCGCCCGCGACCGCAGGGGCGAGCATTGCGGCAGAATACAGCCTTGCGATCATCGACCAGCTTGCGCGCATCGACCGCTCCCGCAGCAAGGAGGGGATGGACGAGCTGGTCTGCCGCCTGCTGAGTCTGATCGGCGAGGCCATGCAGTCTGACCGCGTGTTTCTCTTCGAGCGGCTGGAGGGCGAGGCGGAGGCCTATTGCAACACTTTCGAGTGGTGCGCGAGCGGTGTTGCGCCGCAGATCGACAACCTGACGGAGATCGTTCCAACGGACATGTCCTACTGGCTGGGGGTCTTCAGCCGCGGCGAGACGATCGTCATTCCCAATATTGAAGATGTGAAAACGCTGATGCCGAGCGAGTACGAGCTCTTAAAGGCGCAGAGCATTCGCTCCGAGATCGCGGTGCCGGTCTTCTATCGCGGCAATCTGAGCGGCTTTTTTGGCCTCGACGACCCGCAGCGGACGTTGACGGACAATAAGCTCCGCCTGCTTGCCTTTGTCGGCGGGCACCTCGGCAGCGCGCGGGAGAACCTGCGCGTGCTGACGCTGCTGGAAGAAAAGCAGAAGTCACTCGAGCAGAACTTGCAGGCCGTGAAGCTTGAGCAGCAGATGCTCAAGGTGCTCTGCAAGGACAGCACGTCCGTTTATCGTGAGGACCTGATGAACGACCGGGCCGAGATCGTCAAGATCGAGGAGCACTCCAACTCCGCGGGCGACCTGCTCCCGCACGGGCCATTATGAGGAGATTGCAAGCGAGCGGCAGATGCACCGTCTGACCGGACACAGCGGCAGAGCGAGCGTCCACATGAGTGAAATGAGCAAGCAGAGCACCGTGCCGGAGTATCTGCCCTATGTTGAACCGTTTTTTGACCTTTCGACGCTCGCGGAGAGACTGCGGCACGAGGATTCCGTGATGCTCGAATACCCCGTGAGGGACGGCAACTGGCATCTTGCGCGCTTCATCGTGCAGACGCGTGGAAAATGGCGAAGCGGAGCAGGTGCTCTTTGCGATGCGCCTTTACAGCGAAGAAAAACGCCGCGAAAAGGACTTGATGAGCGCGGCAGATGCGGCACGCCGCGCGAACGAGGCAAAGTCCGAGTTCCTCTCGTGCATGTCGCACGACATCCGCACGCCGATGAACGTCATCATGGGCTTTACGAACATCACCTTACAGCATGCGGACGACCCGGGCAAGATGAAAGAGTGCCTGGAAAAGATCCAGATCAGCGGCGGCAATTTGCAGGAGCTCATCGACGATGTGCTGGACATCTCGCGCATCGAGAGCGGGGAGTTCAAGATCGTCTCGCAGCCGGTGAAGCTGCCGGAGCTGTTTGACTTCTGCTGCCAGGCCATCGCGGGCATGGCGGAGGCGAAGCACATCCCCATCATCGCCCTCACAGCCAACGCCTACCGTGAGGACATTCAAAAATGCCTCGCCGCGGGCATGAACGCCCACCTCTCCAAGCCCATCAACATCGACCGCGCGGTGCGCACGATCATCGAATGCGCCCGCACGGCGAAAGAGAACGGATAAAAGAAAAAGGCTCACGAAAGCATTGCTTTCGTGAGCCTTTTTGCGATATTTACTGCTTGTCGCCGCCAAATATCGAAATTTGACTCTCATCGCTCTGGCTGTGCATCTCGGCGATGACGGCAAGACTTTCTTCGCTCGCGCCGCCGGGTTCGACCTGCGGCATCGCGAGGAAGAAGCCCTGCAGAAGGTCGACGCCGAGCGACAGCACGGTGCGTACTTCGTCCGCGGTTTCAAGGCCCTCGGCCACGACCTTCATGCCGCCCTGGTGCGCATAGGACACGGTGTTCGACACGATCTGGCGCTTGTTGGCGTCGGTGTCGATGTCGCGGATGATGGACAGGTCGATCTTGATGTAGTTTGGCGAGAGCTCGAGAAGGCTGCGCTCGTTGCTATAGCCGCTGCCGTAGTCGTCGAGCGCGAACGCGCCAGAGCTGCCGGGGATCGTCTGCTTGATGCGCAGCGCCTTGGGGTCGAGCACCTCTTCCTCCGTGATCTCAATGACGATGCGCGGCAGGATCGAGGTGTAGCGCGCGGAGTATTCCGAAAGCTCATCGGGCGTTAGATACTGGCTTGCAATCGAATTGACGAACAGCAGCGCGCTGGGCACGACCTTACCGGCGTTTTCAAGCGCCTGATATGCACTTGACGCACAGAAGAACGTGATGCGCTCGACCTCGTGCAGGCAGTTTTCCTCGCGCGCGAGGCGCAGCACGTCAGCAGGGGAGTGCAGCGTGGGAAAATCCACGCGCATGAGCGCTTCATAGGCAAAAACGCTGCCGTCCTTCGCGTCGATAATCGGCTGGAAGTGATAGGAGATGAGCTCTTCGTTGATAAGACGGCGGAACTCCTCATGGCAGAGTCTTTCCTGCAGGTTGGTGCGGTAGACCTCAGGGTCGAATTCCAGCAGCTCGCCCTTGCGCGAGTGCTTGACCTGATACATGGCAAAGTCCGCGTATTTGCGCAGTGTGATGAGATTTGTGCTGCTCTCGGGATACCACGCGATACCGCCGGAGACGCTTACGCGCAGCTCACGTCCGCTGGGAAGCTGGACGACAGACTGCTCAAGGGCGGCTTTCAGCGCGCAGATGTCTGCGCGCAGCGTATCCTGATCGTTGTAGCCGTAGAAGAGTGCACTGAACTCATCGCCGCTGATGCGCGCGCAGACGGTACGCGCGGGAGCGTTCTTGGCAAAGCATTCGCCTGTGCGGCGGATGTACTCGTCGCCCCAGTCGTGGCCAAATGTGTCGTTTATCTGCTTGAGGTTGTCGAGGTCAAACATCAAAAGCGCCGCGTGGCCGAGCTTTTCGGGTGAGCAGAAGAACTCGGCGCAGATGCGGCGGAAGGCACGGCGGTTGTAGAGGTCTGTGAGCGTGTCATAGTCGCGCTCGTGCTCAATACGCAGCTTTTCAAGCGTGCTGGCGGTCACATCCTCGGCAAGGCCGACCTGTGTGCCGTCCTCGTGCGTCGTCTCGATGCGAAGGTAGCGCTCTTTGCCGCTTGGCAGACGGATGTGGTAGAGCATCGCGCCGTCGGGCGCGGGGGAGTGGGGGCACGAGCGCTCAAAGCGCTGCAAAAGCTCGCGGAAACTCTGTGCTGTTAAGTCATCTGCGTCAACGCCGGGCATGCCAAGAAGGTCGAAGAAATTGTCGGTGACATAGATGCTGTTGGGAGCGGAGCGCAGCTCATAGCCGCCGAGCTCCACGCTTGCCATGTCCATGATGCGCAGAAACTTGGTCGAAGTATCGAGTACCTCGCGTCCGAGCTGCGTGAACGCGGAGGAGAACCGGTCGAGCTCGATGATGCCGGTGGCGGAGAGCGTGGGGATGGAGCTGCGGCTCTCGCGTGCGTGCGCGACCTCGTCGGAAAGGCGCGAGATCGGGCGCGAGAGCTTGCGCGCCAGCACAAGGCTGCTGAAAAGTCCCGCAGTGAGCACGACGAGGACCGCGATGATCAAAAGCCGCACCACATCGCCTGAAAAGGCGTAAAGCGCCGATACCGGCACCGAGCCGATAAGCAGCATTTGCTCATTGGAAAACGGCGCGTTGCGGTTGTAGAGCGTCAGCGGTGCCACGGCGGCGTGACAAAGGCCGAGGGGGGAGTCGCTCTGGTAGCCGCCGCGCTTTGACGGCTTGAGTAGCAGCGTCTGGTCATAGGATTGCTGCGGCGCATTTGCAGCGGGGGAGGCGGAGATGACGCTGACGGTAAGGTCGTCTTTTCCGATGGCGGAATTCGATGCGACGCCGAGAAGATAGGTGCCCGAGCTGTCGTTTTGCAGCTCGGTGCCCGGCAGCAGGGCTTGCAGGTAGCTTTCAAGAATTTCGACGCCGAGCACGCCGTAGACCGTGCCGTCATCTAAAATAAGCGGGATGGTGTAGGCGATGGCGGAGTGATCGTCGCCGGAGAGCGTGTAGGGCGAGGATGTCCAGTGGCCGTAGTCCGCGGCGTCCAGTTCGCCGTTTCCGTGGTAGGCTGCCTGAAAGACGGGATAGAGAAAGCCACTGCTGCCGTTGGCCCCATAGTTGATCGAGGGCGTCCAGCTCGTGTCGGTCGCAATGTAGAGTGACTGTACGACCTGTGCGGGTGCGCGCACGAGCATAAGATCAGAATTGCGCTGCGAGGGGGCAGAATCCGGATCAAGGTCGCGCAGGTAAAGGCAGGGCAGCGGCTCGCCCTTTTCGCGTGTGTCGAGATCGTGCGTGTTGAGCACGACAAAAATGCCGGTGATGGGGCGGTGGCGCATCGAGGAGATCAGGCTGTCGCCGATCGAGAGCAGCAGGGGGGATGCGGCGTCGCTGCCGCTGTCGAGCGTGTCGAGGCTGATCTCGCCGTCGTCGAGCATGGCCTGCGTCACGGCGTTGATCTTGCCCGCAAGTGACGAGAGGTCCTGCGCGTCGAGCATCTGGCTTTGCAGATAGTTTTGGCGGTTTTCCGTCTGTATCTGCAAGATGTCGACAGCATTCTGCTCAAGGCTCGTGTTGATGCGGCAGAGATAGAGAATGCCGACAAGCAGCGCGATCTCGATGAACAGGATCCAGAGCATGGAGCGCAGGATCGTATGGAAGATGGTGACATGCGGCGCGTGATCCGATGGTTTGCGAAAGAACATAAAACGGCCCCTTTTTTGTCATTGAACAGTCACTCAGCCCTGAAAGGCCTCAAGCGATGCAAGCGTATCCTGATACTAGGCTTCAAAGCATTCGTCGGAGAGAAACTGCGCCGAGGCCTCTTCAAAGTTCTGTCCCTGCGCCATTGCCTCTTTGACCGCAGCGCGGTCAGCGCTTGCCTTATCGCTCATGGAATATTCAAGAATGGCGCGGGCGTTCGTGCCGCCGGAGAAGGCGCGGGGCGTGTAGAGATGGTTTTCGTTGACCGTGTCGACTGCGGCGGAGAGGACTTCGTCCATTTCGTCGCTGAGGGCAAGACCGCTTGCGCGGATCGCGTCGATGGAGTTGCCCTCGTGCGTGACGGGGAGGTAGCCTGAGTCGACAGAGAACGTGATGTTGTGCTCGGGTGAGGTGAACCACTTGAGGAAGACAAGGCTCGCCTGAATCTCAGCCTCGCTCGCCTTCGTCACGACCATGCCCGCACCCTGCTGCACGGCGTAGTCCTCGCCGTTCGCAAACTTCGGGCTTTCAAGCGCCTTGCGCGTGATGTCGTGGCTGTCCATGTCGTCGGCGATGACCTGCGTGGGGAAGAACGTTGCGCTCGAGGACGAGCCGACGTAGGCGATGATATTGCCGGTCTTCACATCATCGCTGCGGAAGCGGCCGCTTGCGGAAAAGTAGCCCTTGATGAAGGGTACATAGTAGTTATCCCAGAGGGTGCGCACGGTATCATGGTCAAAGTTCAGCGTCATGCTGCTGTCCTGTGCGTCGAAGATCGTGCAGCCGAGCTGCTTGGCGCCGATGAGCATGTAGTTCGCCATCGCGTCGCGGCCGAAGAACGCGCGGCCATCGTTCGGGATGTCGGGCGTCTGCGCGTCGGTCCACTCGTAGTAGCGTTCGGCGACGGAGACGAGGCCTTCGATCGTGGCCAAGTCGTCATAGGTTGCGCCTGTGGCGGCGGCGAACGGCTCCCAGTCCGTTTCATTGAGAAACAGCAGCTCCGCCGACTTGGCGACGGGGAAGATCTTGATACTGCCCGAGCCGGAGAAGTCGCCTTCGCTCAGATAGTCCTCAATAAAGGCGGCGCGGTCCTCTTCGCTTAGATAATCGCTCAGATCGGCAATTTGACCCATCTCATCGAGCGCGTAGGCAGTGTCGGCGTAGGCGGAGAAGATGTTGGGCATCGCCTCGGCACCGACCTTGCCCTCGGCAGAGGCGAGCACGTTGTTCTCAAGATCGGTCACGCTGCCGTGGCTGGAGCTCTCAACCGTGATGCCCTGTTCCTTGCCGACGGTCGAGTTGAACTCGTCGACGAGCGCGTTGAACGCTTCGAGCTGTTCACCGTTGTAGTACGTCCAGATCGTGATATTGACAGGGTTCGCCGGGGAAAATCCGGGGTCTGCCTTGCTGCCACAGCCTGCGAGCAGCATCATCGCCGCCGCTGCGGCGAGCACGCGGGGGAGAAATTTGTTGTGAGCCATGATGCTTCCTTTCTATTTTGCGCGCCGTCCCGAAAGAAGCGGCGCGATCGGTCAATGCCTGCTGCCTTCGGGCCTGAACTGCCCGAGCGCGTAGGAATACGCGCTGTCGTCTGGCAGCCAGACCGTGCGCACGGTGAGCGCATAGGGCTTGTCCTCGTCGGCAATGTGCAGCGTGACGGGCATGGTGACATCGGGCTGGGCGGGCAAGGTCTGCCGCACCTGCTTTACGAGCGCATTGTGAGTCTCGTGGTCGAGGAGGTTGACGGTGTCGCCCTCGTTTAAGTAGAGCGCCTGCTGGCGGCGCTGTTCGTCTTCTCGCGCTCGTAGACCTGCTCTTCGGCCAGGTGGACAAGGTGCTTCTGGCGCGCGTAGAGCGTGAGTGCGCTGCTCACGCGCCGCTGCGAGACCGTCAGGTTGAACGGGCGGCGGATGTAATCCGTTACGCCGAGCTCGTAGGCCTTCTGGATGAACGACTTGTCATCCTCGGACGAGGTGATGATGACGGGGATCTCCTGCAGCCAGTTGCGCTGCTTCATCACCTCGAGCACGCCGAAGCCGTCGAGGCGGGGCATGTTGATGTCGAGCAGCAGCAGGTCGATGTCGAACTCGGAGTGCAGCAGCTCGAGCGCCTGCATGCCGTCGTCGGCATAGAGGTATTCGTAGCGGACGCCAAGGATTTCGGAAAGGATCTGCTGGTTCATTTTCGAATCGTCTGCGATCAGGATTTTGGCTTCGACCATAGTGTAGACCTCATACGCATTTTAGGGCGCGCTCTTTTGTAGAAATGCCGCCGCGGGGCGGGCGGACAAGAAAATAGGCACCGGAAAAGCCAGTGCCAAACAAAAACTGTTTATGCGTGTTTTTAAGAAACATTTGATACTTAATGTAAACTTAGCACAGAACCACGGAACATTCAAGGGAAATTTTCCCGGTTTTTCCTGCTGTTTTGCCAGAAATGATTGACAATTTTTAGAAAAAAGTTTATAGCAATAGCGCATTTTTCCTGATATACAACTTCTTAACATACATCGGCAGATAGCGGACGGAGGCGGATGAATATGGCGTACATGCGTTTGGGCGATCTTCTGGTCTCGTCGAGCGTCATCACGGAGCAGCAGCTTGAAAAGGCGCTCACTATGCAGAAGGAGACGAAAGAGCGTCTGGGCGACCCAACGATCTGCATGGAGCTGACGAAAAAGGACGAGGGCTGCACACTCAAACACGGCGTTCCGCGCGGTGCACACGCTCAAGGGCGTGGCGCTGAACCTTGGCCTCGGCTCGCTCGCCCACGCCAGCTCTCAGATGACGGAAGCGCTGCGCGGTCAGGACAAGCTGCCTGAAAGCGTACAGCCGCTCTATGAGGCGGTGCAGAAGGAGTACGTTGCCGTGTGCGGCGCGCTCGAGCAGCTCGAAAAGTAATTGAGAATAAGAAAAAGTCGAAACCTTTCGGTTTCGACTTTTTTACTTCTTACAGCAGCGGGGCGATGATGCGCATGCCGGGGCCGATGAGCTTTCGCATAAACGGGTCGTTTTTGAGAAGCTCTGCGTCTGCGCGGACACACTTGGCGAGCGTCTGCTGGAAGTCTTGCTCAATTTTTGGGACTTCGGGGGACGCATAAAGGTACGTGCCGCATTCAAAGTGGTGGTACAGGCTGCGGTAGTCCAGATTGATCGTGCCGACGGTCGCCTTGCAGTCATCGCTGACGAAGACCTTCGCGTGAACGAAGCCCGGCTCGTACTCATAAATTTGTACACCGTTTTCAAGCAGCCTGCGGTAATACGTGTGCGCAAGCGAGAAGGCGATCTCCTTGTCGGGCACGTGCGGCAGAATGAGCTGCACCTCCACGCCGCGGCGCGCGGCGTAGGTCAGCGCCGTGATCATCTCGTTGTCGATGATGAGATACGGCGTCATGATGTGTACGTAACGGTTGGCACGGTTGATGATGTCCATATAGACCATCTCGCCGACGAGGTCGCGGTCGAGTGGGCTGTCGCCGTAGGGGATGACATAGCCCGCTTCCTTTTCGCGCACCGGCTGCGGCACGTCGAGATACTTGCTGTAGACTTCGGGCGTAAAGTGCACGGAGCTGACGTCCCACATCTGCAAAAACATCAGCGTCAGGCTGCGCACGGCGTCGCCGCGCAGGGCAATGGCTGTGTCCTTCCAGTGGCCGAGGCGCGAGGTGCGGTTGATGTACTCGTCGGAGAGGTTGATGCCGCCTGTGAAGCCGATCTTGCCGTCGATGACCATGATCTTGCGGTGGTCGCGGTAGTTGTAGTGCGTGGAGACGAACGGGCGCAGCGGCGCGAACATCTTGCAGGCAATGCCGAGCTTTTCGAGCTTCTGCGGGTAGGAATAGGGCAGCAGCGCGACCGCGCAGGTGCCGTCGTACAGCACGCGCACCTCGACGCCAGCGTTGACCTTTTCCTTGAGAATCTCAAGGATGCGGCCCCACATGTAGCCCTCCCTGACGATGAAATACTCAAGGAAGATGAAGTGCTCGGCCTTTTGGAGCTCGTCGCACATGACCTCGAACGCATCGTCGCCGAGGGGGAAGTATTGCTCCTGTGTGTTTTGATAGCAGGGGAAGCCGCAGGAATTCAGGTAGGAGGCAAGGCTTTGGAGCTCCTCCGGTAATTCCTCCTTGGAACACGCGCTTTCCGAGGGGGCGAAGTGCCCCGTCTGCGACAAGATGTCGTTGTAGCGGCGGATCATCAGCCGGTGGCCGAGGTCGGTCTTGATGTAAACATACAGAATCAAGCCGAACACCGGCAGCACCGCGAGGATGAAAAACCACGTGAGCTTGATGGTCGGGTTGTCGTCGTTGCCGAACAGAAACAGCACGACTGCCGCCGACAGCAGCGTGTTGCCGCCCCAGAAGTAGGGCAGAAAGCCCTCGAGCTTGTAAAAGGCGGCAAAGAGGAACAAGATCTGCACGATCAGCGAAACGATGATGATGCCCGTGCGGCCGAAGATGATCTGCAAGAGGCCTCGCTTGCCCTTTTCTAAAAGAAGAATGTGATTATCGTCGTCTTTCATAGCGGTCCTTTCTCAAAGATGGCCGCGCTCGCATGAGGCGGGCGCTTACATTTTATTATATATCAATTCTATCATAGCATGATTTTTGCAAAAAGCCAACCCATTTCCACTGCAAAGCGGGCGCAGGCGCGTGAAACGGGACTTGGCGATTTGATGTTCCTGTGTTAAAATGGCGAAAAAGGCAGAAAGAGGACGAGAAAATGGAGCTTAAGACGCAGGTCCATAATATTCCGCCGCTGTATGACGAAAAGTCGCGCGTGCTGATCCTGGGCTCGTTCCCGTCGGTCAAGTCAAGGGAGGCGGCGTTCTTCTACGCGCACCCGCAGAACCGCTTCTGGCCGACGCTTGCCGCCGTTTTGGAAGAGAAAACGCCGAAGAGCGTCGAAGAGAAGAAAGCGATGGTTCTGCGCCACGGCATCGCCATGTGGGATACCATCGGCTCGTGCGAGATCGTGGGATCGTCGGACGCGAGCATCACGAACGTCGTGCCGAACGACCTGTCCGTCATTTTGGACGCGGCGGACATTCGGGCCATCTTCTGCAACGGCGGCACGTCCTACGCCTGCTACAAAAAATACTGCCGCGCGAAGCTCGGGCGCGAGGCCGTCCAACTGCCGTCCACCTCGCCGGCTAACGCCAGATGGACGAAGGAAAAGCTCGTCGAAGTCTGGGGCACGGCACTGAAACCGTATCTTCTTTGACGCGGCGTTGACAAACAACGGCAAATGGCTTATGATACAGGCTCAAACGATACAAGGAGAGTGAAAGCATGGGCAAACTGGCAGCGCCGGTGCGCGCTGACAAGGAAATGATGTTTACGAACCGCCAGCTCGTCGCGCTGATGTGGCCGCTGCTGCTCGAGCAGTTTTTGGCCATCACGGTGGGACTTGCTGACTCGCTGATGGTCGCGACCGTCGGCGACGCGGCGATCAGCGCGGTGTCGCTCGTCGACTCGATCAGCAATCTGATGATCTACATTTTCTCGGCGATGGCGACCGGCGGCGCAGCCGTCGCGGGCCAGTATATCGGACAGAGGCAGAAGGAGGATGCCTGTAACGCGGGCCAGCAGCTCATCGCGCTGCTCGGCGCGGTGTCGGTCTTCTTCGTGGCGCTGCTGTACCTGTTCCGCACGCAAATATTGACCGTGATGTTCGGCCATATCGAGCCAGACGTCATGGCGGCGACGAACACCTATTATTTATATGTGATGGCGTCCATCCCCGGCATCGCGCTCTACAACGGCGGCGCGGCGCTGTTCCGCACGATGGGCCACAGCGACGTGTCGCTCAAAGTTTCGCTCCTGATGAACAGTATCAACGTGATCGGCAACGCCGTTTTGATCTTTGGCTTCGGTATGGATGTCGCGGGCGTCGCGATCCCGACGCTCGTGTCCCGCACGGTCGCGGCAGTCGTCATCCTCTCGCTGCTCTTCAACCGCGATCTGATGCTGCACCTTTCTGATATCCGCGGCTTTCGTGTCGATATGCGCCTGATGAAGAACATCTTCTACATCGGCGTGCCAAGCGGCGTCGAAAACGGCATGTTCCAGCTGGGGCGTCTCGTGCTTTTCAGCCTGATTTCGACGTTCGGTACGGCATCGATGGTGGCGAACGCCATTGGCAACACCCTTGGAAACTTCAACTGCTTTGCGGGCCAGGCGCTCAACCTGGGCCTTGCCGCAGTCGTGAGCCAGTGCGTCGGCGCGGGTGAATTCGATCAGGCGCGCGCATATCTCAAAAAGATCGCCAAGTGGACGTACGGCATCATGGCGGCCGTCAACCTGACGATCATCGCGCTGTTGCCGCTCATCATGCGCGTCTACAACGTTTCTCCCGAGGCGGAAAAGCTCGCCGTCACGGTCGCGATGATCCACGGCATTTCGGCCATCTTCATCTGGGTGCCGGCGTTCATGGTGCCGGGCTTTCTGCGCGCGGCAGGCGATGCCAGATTTACGATGCTCGCCAGCATGCTGACGATGTGGATCGTGCGCGTGATGCTTGCGTATGTGCTGGGCAAATACATGGGCTACGGCGTCATCGGCGTGTGGTTCGCGCACGCGATCGTGGACTGGTCGGTGCGCAGTGTCATCTTCTTCCTGCGCTACCGCAGCGGCAAGTGGGAGACGATGGGAATCAAGACATGATTATTTTTTAAGGATGCCAAAGGCATCCTTAAAAAATAGGGGCTGCACTCCGCTTCGTGCCTCGCCGCCCGCAGGGCGGCTCGACACGCGCTCCGCGTAAAGTATTTTTCCGACGCGCCGGTCGTCGGAAAAATGATTTGAGATCATTTCGCGGCTGCGGCCGCGAAGATAAAGAGGTCTCCGCTTAAAAAGCGGAGACCTCTTTGCCTTCTGTTACACTTTTACATTTCAACGGTGATGTTGTCGGTGCCGTGCTGCTCGAATTCGCCTAAGTAGGTGTCCATGCGCTCGCGCAGCTCGTCGACATTTTCGGGCGTGGGCGCGTCGCTGTCCATATCGCGCAGGGCAAGCTCCTGAGCGAGAATTTCGAAAAACATCGTGTCCTCGTAGGCCATGATGGCCTCGTGGATGCCGCCCTCGGCAAACGCGCGCGAGGGGATCAGTTCGCCCTGATAGGCCTCGACCAGCGGCACCATGCCGTGGGAGAGACAGTTGGCGAATACGGTGCTCTCTACATCGTCGTATTCGCGGATACGGTCGTCGCCGCGGGTGGAGTTCATCACCCAGTTGCCGACGTAGACCAGATCAAGAAGACGGCGGAATTGCTTTTCCGTCAGATCAATTTTCATAGTGACGCCTCCTTTGACGGAACAGAGAATCTGCTTACCGGAGATTATAGCACGCGCTTTTGCATTTTACCATAGCAAAAACAGGGAAACGCACAAAAAATGCAAATGCGCCTTGTGTCCCGCTCTCCGCCGTAGTATGATGACAGAAACAAATGAGAAAGAGGACTGTATGAAAAGAAACGTTTGGCTCACCGTGCACGGCGAGCAGCAATACGAAGGCATGAGCGCCGACAGCTCAGATCTCCGCGTGCGCGGCACGATGGAGGAAACGCGCGACGGCTATCTCCTGCGCTATGAGGAAACGGACGGGGACGGCAAGGTGACCACCGCGACGCGTCTTGCCCTTGCACCGGACTGCGTCATTCTGACGCGCACGGGCGAGGTGACGAGCGAGATGGCCTTTGCGGAGGGGAAGGAGCACACCTCATTCTATGCCGTGCCCTACGGAACCTTGCCGGTCGCAGTGAAGGCGGAGTCGGTCAAGTGGAAGCTCGACGAGGACGGCGGGATGCTGGCCCTGCGCTATGCAATTACTATCGGCGGGCAGAGAGGAAAATGCGCCCTGCGCATCCGCGTGAGAACAGAAGAATAAAGGAAAAGGAGCTGCCTGCGGCGGCTCCTTTTTACGCGCTCATGAGTAGCCGCACAAAAAACGCGGATGCGAGGAACATCACCGCATCGGCGCAGAGCGCGGCGGGGATGGTGTAGCGCGTTTTCGTGATGCCCGCCGCGCCGTAATAGACGGCGACGGTGTAGAACGTCGTTTCACTCGAGCCAAGCATGACCGCCGTAACGCGGCCGATGTAGGAATCGACACCGTAGGAGTCCATGATCTCCGATCCGACAGCCAGCGCGCCGCTGCCGGAGATGGGGCGGATGAAGAGAAGCGGCGCAGTCTCGGCAGGAATACCGATCTTGTCGAGTGCGGGGGCTAAAAGCGCGCCGAGCGCCTCCATCGCGCCGGACGCACGGAACATGTAGACGGCGGAGAGCAGTGCGATGAGTGACGGCAGAATGTGCAGCAGCACCGTGAGTCCCTCCTCCGCGCCTTTGGTGAGGGCGGAGTAGACGTCGACACGCTTGCCGAGGGCAAAGCAGGCCGTGAAGGTGAGCAGTACGGGCACGATGAGCGTAGAGAGCGCCATAGGTTCAATTCCTCCAGAAGTGGGCGAAGAGCTTTGCGGCAAGGAGCCCTGCGAGGACGGACAGAAGTGACGTCAGCCACACGGCGGGCAGAATGTCGAACGGGTCGGCGGCGCCGAGCGAAGCGCGCACGCCTGCGAGCGTGGTGGGCAACAGTTGAATGGACGCCGTATTCAAAACGACGAGCAGGCACAGCTCATCCGATGCGGTACCCTTGCAGCCGCGGCTCATACGGCAGGCGGCGCGGATGCCGAGCGGCGTGGCCGCGTTGCCGAGCCCCAAAAGGTCGGCGGAGAGGTTGGCGGAGATCGCGGCCAACGTCTCACTGTCGCGGCTCGCGTTTGGCAGGAGCCTCTTGAGCAGCGGGCGGAAGAGGGAAGCGAGTCGGTCGGTGAGATGACACTGGTTCATCACTTCCATCACGCCCGTCCAGAGGCACATCACGCCGCACATCGCCAAACACAGCTCGACCGCGCTCTGCGCGCCCTCGAGCGCGGCAGCGCTGAGCGCATTCAAGTTTCCCGTCAGCGCGCCGAAAATGAGCGAGACTGCCACCATTCCCGTCCAAAGCCAGGCCATTGCCATGTCCATCAACTCCTTTGCCCCTAAATATATCGGCAGGGAGGGGGCAATATGCCGCGTTTTTACGCCAAATCCGCCACAGTTGCCGCGAAAAGAGACTGCTAAAAAATTTCTCAAGAAAAAAGTGAAATTTGTCTTGACATGTGCAACGGAATTTGGTACTATATGCAAGTCCGCGATTGGGCGCATCCTGCCCTATTTGCGCGATATTGCGATGAACCGGGAGATTGCTCAGGTTTCTGAGGTAACTTTCGGGGAGTATGTCCGAACATCGGGCGGCTGAGAGAATATCTGTACGTTGCGTAGATCGCTGCGCCATGTGTGGACCGGCCGTTTATTCGTGCCGGTTTTTCTATGAGCCGGAATGATACGCACGGATAAGCGTACAAGAAAACCTCTCACCGTACGGCTTCGACAAAGCAAGAAAACCGTACAAAATGAAGGAGAAACCGAAAATGGCAAAAGAAATGATCCGCATTCGTCTCAAGGCCTATGACCACCAGGTCATCGACCAGAGCGCAGAGAAGATTGTCGAGACCGCCAAGCGCACCGGCGCTACCGTCTCCGGCCCCATCCCTCTGCCCACCAAGAAGGAAGTCGTCACCATCCTGCGCGCTGTGCATAAGTACAAGGACAGCCGTGAGCAGTTTGAGCGCCGCACCCACAAGCGCCTGATCGACATCACCAACTCCAGCCCCAAGACGGTCGAGGCTCTGATGGGTCTCGAGCTTCCTGCCGGCGTTGAGATCGAGATCAAGCTCTGATCCCTCGCTTCATTACATTTCGCGTCCGCAGACGCGAAACCAATGAAAACGTTTTTGGCCGCGACATGCGCGTGGACAAAAACACCTCTCAGTTTGTTTGTGTGCGAGCACAGCGAGTGCGCAAAACAAACTGTAAACCCAACTCAAAAAACGGCTCGCCGTTTTTTGAAATTACCTTTGTTGCTCTACCCAAAAGCCCATCGACTTGCGTGAGATGGGCGGGGTCAAGTCGGCAGAGCAATGGCGGGAGTTGCCGCTAACTAAGCCGACCAATAACCTTTACAGGAGGATCATACATGAAAGCAATCATCGGCAGAAAAGTTGGCATGTCTCAGATCTTCGACGAAAAGGGCCATGTGATCCCGGTCACCGTTATCGAGGCCGGTCCCTGCGTGGTCACTCAGAAGAAGACCAGCGAAAAAGACGGTTATGAGGCTGTCCAACTTGGCTACGAGGACATTCGCGAAGCGAAGCTCTCCAAGCCTGAACTCGGCCACCTGAACAAGGCTGGCGTTTCCCCCAAGAAGTACCTGCGTGAGTTTGACCTTGACAACGCTTCCGAGCTCGAGCTCGGCGCCATCATCAAGGCTGACACCTTCAAGTCCGGCGACTTCGTTGATGTCACCGGTACGAGCAAGGGTCACGGCTACACCGGCGTTATCAAGCGCTGGAACGCCAGCCGCGGTCGTATGACCCACGGCGGCGGCCCTGTCCACCGTCACGCCGGTTCCATGGGCTCCACCACCGACCCCAGCCGTATCTTCAAGGGCAAGATCGGCCCCGGCCAGTACGGTGTGGAGACTGTTACCATCCAGAACCTTGAGGTCGTCAAGGTCGACCCCGAGCTCAACATGCTCGTCGTCCGCGGCGCGGTTCCCGGTCCCAAGGGCAGCCTCGTCACCGTGAAGACCACCGTCAAGGTCCACAAGATCAAGCAGGCTGGTGCCGACATCAGCAAGAACCCGCAGAAGGCTTCCGGCCGCAACCCGCAGAAGGCTTCCG
>ONZY01000673.1_pt1 | contig 29908 bp, 30 predicted proteins | sample 1671451 | NCBI WGS metagenome assembly ONZY01 (sample SAMN06348158, study PRJEB24527) | human gut metagenome | biome: human gut; feature: ankylosing spondylitis patient; material: feces | host: Homo sapiens | place: China | collected 2015-10 | reverse complement strand
TTACACATATACTTTTTTCTCCATATATACTTCATATACTTCAAAAAGGGAACGCTGGCTTGTGTCAGCGTTCTTTTTTTGCGTGGGTGATTTTGTGGATAGATATGTAAAATATCGTGGAAAATATGGGCTTTTGTAACGTAGGTGTCCGTTTTTCGGTATTATTAATAAAAGTTTTGCGAAATTTGTTAAAAGTGATAAAAATAGAACCCTTATTGTCGTTCCTGGGATATAAAATGTACAATGGTTGTAACTTGACGTTCATATAAACTTCATAAACGAGCGAAAAAACGGCTTGAAAATTACAATTTGATTACAATGCCCCTTGACTTTTGTAACCTTATTCATTATAATATGGTGTAGTTTATCACGTTTGAAAGGAGCGTTCTGAATTGGGTTATTTGAAGTCGGGGATATCCCGCTGTGTGGCTGTGCTTTCTGCCTGCGGAGTTGTGACAGTATCTGCTGTGACTTTTGCGACACTTGATAAAAACGTTATCCAGCCATGTGCGGTCATGCCACCTGAAAATGCAAAGGTCATTTCTGCTGTTTCTGACAAGGAAACATCTGAGCAGATCGGGGATATCACAACTGTTCTTACAACATCAGCCGTCAAGGAAACTGCGAAAAATTCTCAGATCGAGGCTGTAAAGGCTGTAAAAACTGCAAAAAGCGAAACAACAAAGTCAGCTTCCGAAACAGCTTTGAGATCAGAAAGCGTAACGACCTCTGTAATATCACAGAAGCCAGCGTCAGTGACCGCAGTGCAGAGCGTGACTTCCGCTGACACAAAGCCTAGCATATCAGTAAGCCTTGTGACAAAGAAAACTCAGCAGGCTTCAAAGTCTGAAACAAAGGTTTCTGCTGTTACTTCTGCCCCTGTCAGCACTACTGACAGCGATACTGTTGCCTCAAAGGCTACAAAAAAGACTACAACAGTGAAAACTACTACTGCAAAAACTACTACCACTGCAAAGACAACAACTGCCCCTGTTACGACCACAACGCCTGCGGTGACTACTACCAAGAAAAAGACCACCACCGCTAAGGTGACAACAACTAAAAAGCCTGTTACAACTACAACCACTGCGCCTGTTGTCGACAACGGCAAGACCCCTGCACAGCGACTTAATTCTGCAGTGCTTACCCCAAAGGCAACGCTCAGCGCAAAGGAAGAAAAGATACTTCTGAAATATCTTGATAAGATAATATCAGACGATATGACAAACTACGAAAAGGCTGTGGCTTGCTACGATTATATTATAAAGAACACGGTCTACGATTACGGCGGCTGGGCAAATCCTGTTAAGGCTGTTCTGGAGGACGGCTACGGCACTTGCACAGAATATTCTTACGTTTACGCCGCAATGCTCAACTACATAGGCTTTGACGCAAAGACCGTTGACGGCAAGACCGCTATGGCGGCAGGCGGTTACGGCTATCATATGTGGGTGGAGGTAACGATAAACGGTCAGGTATATGTTATGGACCCTCAGGTGGACGATAACATGAGCTGGGGAGCGTATATCTCCCATGACCGCTTCTGCAAGACCTACAGCGAGGTCAAGAACAAGTATATAAAAGACTGATATTGTATCGGGTGGAGTTATCTGCCCGATATTTTTTTACTGTGTTTGCGTGTAGTTTGTTTGCAGTACGTTTATTTGTACATTAAATAAGAAAATCCGGCACTCTTTTTGTGACAAATTTTTCAGCCTATCCTATAGACAAAAGGAAAAAAGCATGATATAATTATTCTTGATACATTGTCGGCAAATGCCGAACGTCATTTTGTACAGGAGGATAATTGATGACGGAAAATTCCACAAAAATAAAGAAAAAGACTGCGACATCAGTGAAGAAAAACAGCTCTGTCAAAGGTTCGTCAAAGAATAAGAAAAGAAAGAAAAAACGCAACAATATCGGCATTATCTGCGGCACTGCGGCAGCGGCTATCGTGATAGTTGTGGGCGGAGGATATTTCATTGGAAGAGCTTACTATAGCAACAGATTTCTGAGCGGCACGACAGTGAATGGCATTGACGTGGGCGGAAGGACATTTGAACAGGCCTGCGACCTGCTCGGTGTGAATGATATGCCTTATGAGCTTACGGTCAAAACTATCGACGGCACGCCTGTTGTTTTCAAGACGGCTGATTTTGATTACAGACTAAGCGGCAAGGACGAGCTTCAGAAGATCTATGACAGCGTGAACAGAAAAACATGGTTCTCGGGATTTATACAGAACTCCACCTATAGTTTTAATGAGGACATCACATTTGATGTTGAGAAGCTACAAAAGCTTGTGGAGAAAGCAAACTGGGGCGATGTTGAAACTGCTGATGCAAAGCTTGGTCTTAACGAGGATAAGACGGCTTATGTTATCACCCCTGAGGTGCAGGGAAACAAGATAACCGATATGAAAAAGCTTGAAGCTTATGTTACGCAAAGCGTGGCGTCAGGTGAGCTTAGCGTTGAGCTTGACAAGGACACAGGTTGTTATTCTCTTCCAAAGGTGAAGAGCGCAGACCTTGAGGACGATTGCAAGAAACGAAATGATGTTTTCCAGCTTTCTGTCACATACGATTTTGACTACACCACAGAAACTCTCACGGGCGAGGAGCTTATGAAGATGATAAAGCTCAAAGATGACGGAAGCTACACTGTGGACAGAAAGAAAGCCATGAAGTATGTGGAAAAGCTCGCAAAGAAATATGATACATATAATACTAAGAGAAAATTCCACGCCACTTTGCAGGGCGACATAATCGTGCCGATAAGCTCTGACGCTAAATACGGCTGGTGGATAGATCAGGAAAAGACTTGTGACGATCTTGTGGATATGCTTGAAAAGGGCGAGAGCGTTGACAAGGTAGACCCTATCTACTACAGTACCGGTTATTATGACTTTACAGGCGTTGAGTCTGCAAGAAGCAAGGACGATGATATAGGCGACACTTATATTGAGATAGACCTTACCGACCAGCACCTGTGGTATTATGAAAAGGGTAAGAAAAAGCTCGATACCTATATAGTTTCAGGTCAGACCACATCTAAGGCGAGAACAACTCTCCCCGGTGTTTATAAGCTGTGGTCAAAGGAGACCAATAAGCGTATGAAAGACACAAATGCCGACGGCGACGAGTGGGATACAAAGTGCAACTTCTGGAACAACGTTTCTCTCTGCGGAATAGGTCTTCACGATTCAACGTGGCGAGGCGGATATTTCGGCGGTGAGATATACAAATATAACGGCTCTCACGGCTGTATAAATATGAGCTATGACGACGCCAAATATGTTTATGACAACGTGCCTTACGGTACGCCTGTTGTTATGTACTATAAGTCTGCGGATAAATAATAAGGACGGTCAAGGTATCATGCCTTGACCGCTTTTTGTAAGGAGTGTTTTTTATGGAAAAGATATTATACAGAGAGGGCTTTACGGCTGAGGAGCTTCCAAACGAGGTGATAGAGCGTATCAAAGGCGTTTCCTATAAGGAGAATCCCTATGTGAAGCTGGGCGACCTTGCCTATCTGCGTGTGAGATATTATGACTTTGAGCATAAGGTGCAGTCGGGGGAGCTTATCGTGGCGAGGAAGCTTGCGGAGGAGGTTCTGGATATCTTCTATGAGCTTTTCGAGGGCGGTTATGAGATAGAAAAAATCAGGCTCGTGGACGAGTATGACGCTGATGATGAAAGGTCAATGGCGGATAACAATTCCTCTGCCTTCAACTATAGGGTGGTGGCTGGTACCAACACTATTTCGGCTCACAGCTACGGAAGGGCGATAGACATAAACCCTCTTATCAATCCTTATATAGTGGGGGATAAGGTCATGCCTGCCAATGCTGCAGAGTATGCGGACCGTGACAAGGCTTTTGATCACAAGATTGACAGAACAGACCTTTGCTATTGCATTTTTAAGCGTCACGGCTGGAAATGGGGCGGCGACTGGAACAATTCTAAGGATTATCAGCATTTTTACAAAGAGTATGATTCACCGCTGAAAATGGCTATAAAGAAGCTGAAAAGAGCGTTGTTACGTTAGTTTTCGAAATTTACCTAGGGAAACGATATGAAATAATAGGTTATAAGTGTATACGGATTAATGAAAAATTAATAATGATTTTATGCAAGTTTTATCATTCGCTCTTGCATTTTGCTGTAATGTGTGTTATAATGATTAAGCCGTCAGAAAAGACGGCAAAAGGCTATTTTCTTGCATTTGTGCGAAAAACCACGCTTTGAGTTTGTTTGCACTTATGCAGGATTGCAGGATTTTAATTTCTTCCTGCAAGTTTTTTGTTAAAAACAGCTAAAAATCGGCTATGAGCCGTGAAATAACATACGTTGCTGAACGATAAGCTATAATTTTTTTACAGTTTGGCAGGAAAGGGTGATAAAAATGGAACGCATGGAGGATATGACTAATGTAAAAAGCCTGTATTCCCCGAAATTCGAGCATGATAACTGCGGAATAGGTGCTGTAGTGAATATTAAGGGCAAAAAGACCCACGATACTGTTGCAAATGCACTGACTATCGTTGAAACGCTTGAGCATCGTGCTGGTAAGGACGCAGAGGGCAAAACAGGTGACGGAGTAGGTATCCTGCTTCAGATCTCACATAAATTCTTTAAGAAGATCGCCGCCGCTGAGCTTGGGATCACGCTTGGCGAGGAGAGAGATTATGCCGTTGGTATGTTCTTCTTCCCACAGAACGAGCTTGCGAGAAATCAGGCAAAGAAGATGTTTGAGATAATCGCCGAAAAAGAGGGTCTGGAGATCCTTGGCTGGAGAGTCGTTCCTGCAAAGCCTGAGGTGCTTGGCAAGAGAGCTGCCCAGTGTATGCCTGCCATAATGCAGTGCTTCATCAAGCGTCCAAAGGGCGTTAAAAAGGGTCTTGACTTTGACCGCAAGCTATATGTTGCAAGACGTGTGTTCGAGCAGTCAAATGAGGACACCTACGTTGTGTCACTTTCAAGCAGAACTATAGTATATAAAGGAATGTTCCTTGTGCAGGATCTCAGAAAGTTCTTCCCTGACCTTCAGGATAAGGACTACGAGTCTGCTATCGCTATGGTACATTCAAGATTTTCTACCAACACAAACCCAAGCTGGCAGAGAGCTCATCCTAACAGAATGATCGTTCACAACGGTGAGATAAACACTATCAGAGGCAATGCTGATAAAATGCTCGCTCGTGAGGAAACGATGAAGTCCGAGCATTTAAAGGGCGACCTTGATAAGGTCACACCTGTTGTAAACACAGAAGGCTCTGACTCTGCAATGCTCGACAACACGCTTGAATTTTTGGTCATGAGTGGAATGGATCTGCCGCTGGCTGTCATGATAACGATCCCTGAGCCATGGGATAACAACGGCACGATGAGTCAGGCTAAGAAGGACTTCTATCAGTATTACGCAACTATGATGGAGCCATGGGACGGACCTGCTTCTATCCTTTTCTCTGACGGAGATATCATGGGTGCAGTGCTTGACAGAAACGGTCTGCGTCCGTCAAGATATTATATCACAAAGGACGGCAATCTTATCCTTTCATCTGAGGTTGGCGCACTTCCTATCCCGTCAGACAATATCGTTGAAAAGGAAAGACTTCGCCCGGGCAAAATGCTTCTTGTTGATACTGTTCAGGGCAGAGTTATCGACGATGACGAGCTTAAGGAATACTATGCTTCAAAGCAGCCTTACGGCGAGTGGCTTGACAGCAACCTTGTCAGACTTAAAGACCTTAAGATACCAAACATAAAGGTAGAGGAACACGGCTACGAGGAAAGACAAAGACTTCAGAAAGCTTTTGGCTATACCTATGAGGACGTTATGACATCTATCCTGCCAATGGCAAAGAACGGCTCTGAGTCTATTGCCGCTATGGGTACAGACAGCCCGCTTGCGGTGCTTTCAAAAGAGCCTCAGCCACTGTTCAACTACTTCAAACAGCTCTTTGCACAGGTAACAAATCCGCCTATAGACGCTATCAGAGAGGAAATAGTTACCTCCACAACTGTCTATATTGGTGAGGACGGCAACATTCTTGAAGAAAAGCCTGAAAACTGCAAGGTAATGAAGATACACGACCCTATCCTTACCTCAACAGATATCCTTAAAATAAAGAATATGCACATTCCCGGCTTTAAGGTAGCTGTTATCCCTATACTTTATTATAAGAACACAAGACTTGAAAAGGCTATAAACAGACTTTATATAGAAGCAGACAAGGCGTTCAGCGAGGGCGCAAATATCCTTATCCTTTCAGACAGGGGAGTTGACGAGAACCACCTTGCTATCCCGTCACTGCTTGCAGTATCAGCGCTTCATCAGCACCTTGTTGTTACAAAGAAGAGAACATCTCTTGCTATTATCCTTGAAAGCGGCGAGCCTAGAGAAGTCCATCACTTTGCAACACTGCTTGGCTATGGTGCTTCCGCTATCAACCCTTATCTTGCTCAGGAAACTATCCACGAGCTTATTGCTGACGACCTTCTCGACAAGGATTACTATGCCGCTGTTGACGATTATAATGCGGCTGTTCTCCATGGTATCGTAAAGATAGCTTCAAAAATGGGTATCTCTACTATACAGTCATATCAAGGCTCACAGATATTCGAGGCTATCGGTATCGGTCAGGATGTTATAAACAAGTATTTCACAGGTACAGTCAGCAGAATAGGCGGTATCACAATATCTGACATCGAGAAAAACGTTGACAGACTTCATACATCAGCCTTTGACCCTCTTGGACTTGGCACAGACACAGAGCTTGAATCAAGAGGAAGCCACAAGTTCAGAAGCGGCAAGGAGGAGCATCTCTACAATCCTCAGTCTATCTATCTGCTCCAGCAGGCTGCAAGGACTGGCGACTATGAAACATACAAGAAGTATTCAAAGCTTATCTCTGAGGAAATGGACCCTGTGAACATCAGAGGTCTTATGGATTTCAACTTTGCTGAAAATCCTGTTCCGCTGGAGGAAGTTGAGAGCGTTGACTCTATTGTAAGAAGATTTAAGACGGGCGCTATGTCCTACGGCTCTATCTCGCAGGAAGCTCATGAAGCACTTGCTATCGCAATGAACAGACTTCACGGCAAGTCAAACTCAGGCGAGGGTGGTGAGAGCCTTGACAGACTTCTCACAAAGGGTACTTCTGAGGACAGATGTTCAGCTATCAAGCAGGTGGCTTCGGGACGTTTCGGTGTAACTTCAAGATACCTCACATCTGCTGATGAGATACAGATAAAAATGGCACAGGGCGCAAAGCCTGGCGAGGGCGGTCATCTCCCCGGCAAAAAGGTTTATCCATGGATAGCTAAAACAAGACACTCCACACCTGGCGTGTCGCTTATCTCACCTCCACCACACCACGATATCTATTCTATCGAGGACTTAGCTCAGCTTATCTATGACCTGAAAAACGCAAACAAGAACGCAAGAATTTCTGTAAAGCTCGTTTCTGAGTGCGGTGTTGGTACAGTTGCGGCAGGCGTTGCAAAGGCAGGCGCAGGTGTTATCCTTATCTCAGGCTATGACGGTGGTACAGGTGCGGCTCCGAGAAACTCTATCTACAATGCAGGACTTCCATGGGAGCTTGGACTTGCAGAAGCACATCAGACCCTTATCAAGAACGGTCTTAGAAACAAGGTCGTTATCGAAACAGACGGAAAGCTCATGACAGGCCGTGATGTTGTTATCGCAGCGATCCTTGGCGCAGAGGAGTTCGGCTTTGCAACAGCTCCGCTGATAACACTCGGCTGTGCAATGATGAGAGTATGTAATCTTGATACTTGCCCATTTGGTGTTGCAACACAGAACCCGGAGCTTAGAAAGAAGTTCCCCGGCAAGCCTGAATATGTAATGAACTTTATGATATTCGTGGCTTCCGAGCTTAGAGAATATATGTCAAAGCTTGGCGTAAGAACAGTTGACGAGCTTGTGGGAAGAATTGACCTTATCAAGCCAAAGGCTGGTATCACAGGCACTGCGGCACAAGTTGACCTTTCTAATATCATCAACTCTGATTACGTTTCAGAAAAGGTAGAATACAACAAGAAATCCAAGTATGACTTCAAGCTTGAAAACACTCTTGATGAAAAGGTACTCATGAAGGAGTTCGAGAAAAATCTTAAGAGTGGTGAGAAGAAGTCTATCACAGTAAATGTCAAGAACACAGACCGTTCATTCGGTACTATCTTCGGCTCAGAGATAACAAGAAAGTATTATAACACACTTGCTGACGATACATACAAGATAGTCTGCAACGGCTCAGGCGGACAGAGCTTCGGCGCATTTATCCCGAACGGCTTGACCCTCGAGCTTGTGGGCGACTCTAACGATTATTTCGGCAAGGGACTTTCAGGCGGTAAGCTCGTTGTTTATCCTCCGAAGGATTCCACTTTCAAAGCCGAGGACAATATCATTATCGGTAACGTTGCACTTTACGGCGCAACAAGCGGTAAGGCGTTCATCGACGGTGTTGCAGGCGAGCGTTTCTGCGTAAGAAACTCAGGCGCAGTGGCAGTTGTCGAGGGCGTTGGCGACCACGGCTGTGAGTATATGACAGGCGGCTGTGTGGTAGTTATCGGCAAGACGGGCAAAAACTTTGCGGCAGGTATGTCGGGCGGTGTAGCTTACGTTCTTGACGAGGACAGACACCTTTACACAAGACTCAACAAGGAAATGGTACTTTTCTCTGAGGTCAAGGAGAAGTACGATATCATTCAGCTCAAAGACCTTATCCAGCAGCATGTTGACGCAACAGGCTCTGAAAAGGGCAAGCGTATTCTTGATAACTTTGAGGAATATCTGCCTAAGTTCAAGAAGATAATCCCTCACGATTACAAGAAGATGATGTCTGCTATAGCTTCAATGGAAGAAAAGGGTATGAGTAGCGATCAGGCGCAGATAGAAGCATTCTATCAGATCATCAACGGCAAGCAGTAAGCCTGCGCACATAAGATATTGTACTTTTAAAATCGAAAGGAGGATATACTTGCCGTGAAAGCAAGTATAGTTGAGATATGGGAAAGCCAACTGGTTTTATGGACTATAAGCGTGAGGACGCAGCAGCGTTCTCCGTTGAGGAACGTATAAAGAATTTTAATGAATTTCACACTCCTCTTTCAAAGGAGGAGCAGCAAAAGCAGGGAGCAAGATGTATGGACTGCGGTGTGCCGTTCTGTCAGGCAGGAATGAAGATAGGCAACGCATTTTCAGGCTGTCCGCTTAATAATCTGATCCCTGAGTGGAACGACCTTATATACAAGGGCAACTGGGAGCAGGCATATTACAGACTTCATATGACGAACAATTTTCCTGAGTTCACATCAAGAGTTTGTCCTGCGCTTTGCGAAAAAGCCTGCACCTGCGGAGCTAATGGCGACGCTGTTACCACAAAGGCTAACGAATACGGCATTATTGAAAATGCCTATGCCTGCGGATATGCTTCAGCAAGAGTGCCAAAGGTAAGAACAGGAAAGACTATCGCTGTTATAGGCTCAGGCCCGTCAGGTCTTGCTGCCGCTGACCAGCTCAATCAGAGAGGTCACAGTGTAACAGTTTTCGAGCGTGAGGACAGAGTGGGCGGTCTGCTTATGTACGGCATACCGAACATGAAGCTTGAAAAGCAGATAATCGAGCGCAAGATAAACATAATGAAAGAAGAGGGCATTGAGTTCCGCACAGGCGTTAATGTTGGCAAGGATATCACAGCGGCTGAGCTTCTCAAGGACTTCGACAGAGTAATACTTTGTTGTGGTGCTTCAAACCCTAGAGATATCAAAGCCGAGGGCAGAGATGCAAAGGGTATCTATTTTGCAGTGGATTTTCTGAAATCCACAACTAAGGCACTGCTGAACGGCGGTCTTACGGATAAAAACCACATTTCCGCAAAGGGCAAGAACGTCATGGTAATAGGTGGCGGAGATACAGGAAATGACTGCGTTGGTACAAGCGTAAGACATGGCGCAAAGAGCGTTTTGCAGCTTGAAATGATGCCAAAGCTTCCTGACACGAGAGCCGAAAACAACCCATGGCCGCAGTGGCCAATGGTCTGCAAGACAGATTACGGTCAGGAGGAAGCTATCGGTGTGTTCGGTCATGACCCGAGAGTTTATCAGACAACTGTCAAGGAGTTTCTCAAAGACAAAAAGGGCAATCTTAAGGGCGCAGTGCTTGTAAAGCTCTCCCCGGAAAAAGACCCTAAGTCAGGCAGAACGATAATGAAGCCTGTTGAGGGCAGCGAATACAAGGTAGAAGCCGAGCTTGTTCTTATTGCGGCAGGCTTTCTGGGATCTGAAAGCTATCTCACAAAGGCTTTTGGCGTCGAGGTAGACGGCAGAACGAATATCGCAACAGCCGACGGCACACATCAGACCAACGTGAAGAACGTCTTTGCGGCAGGCGACGTGCGCAGAGGACAGTCACTTGTAGTATGGGCTATCAGAGAGGGCAGAGATGTTGCCCGTGAGGTGGATAAGAGCCTTATGGAGTATACAAATCTGTAATACGAGATAAAAAGATAACACCGTCCGAGGAGTTCGGGCGGTGTTTTTTGTGTGCAGGGTATCGTGGCAGGGGAAAAGCTTTGACATCATAATCTATGTTCCACTACATAGTCCCTTATCGTAAATTTTCAAGGAATATCACAGAACATCACACAAAACAAAAACAGCTATCAAACCACGCATTTACGCAATTTAATAGCTGTTTTGCTGGAGCTGCTAACCGGGCTTGAACCGGTGACCTCGTCCTTACCAAGGACGTGCTCTACCTACTGAGCCATAGCAGCAAACCAATTACAGTAATATATTATACACTATCTCTGCCGCTTTGTCAAGCCCTTTTCACAACTTTTTTACTCTATTCCCTCATCATCATCGTCATCTGCCTGAACACTTGGGTCGTAGTCATCGTATGTGTCCATAAAATTGTACTTCTTACCCTTGTATTCGTATTGTATCACAGTGCGCAGATTGACGTTATAAACGCTCTTGAAAATATTGTTTTCGATGTTGGGATTGGTGGCACGAAACTTCGCTATAAGCTCCTTCATTTCCTGCCGCTTTGATACCTCACCCTTTTTTTCTGACCTCTCGTAGCTCTCAGTGAAACGGCAGGCACAGCGGATAAAATGCAGATCGTTCTGCTCCACCCAGCGGATAATGTCCGCCTCTTTCACCATGTACAGGGGTCTGATAAGCTCCATGCCTGCGTAGTTCCTCGAGTGTAGCTTCGGCATCATAGTCTGAATCTGTCCTCCGTATACCATGCTCATGAGTATGGTTTCTATAACATCATCAAAATGATGTCCCAAAGCTATCTTGTTGCACCCAAGATCCTGCGCAAATTTGTAAAGCCAGCCACGCCTCATTCTTGCACAAAGATAGCATGGGTTGCGTTTTGTGTTGTATGCAATGTCAAAAACTTTCGTCTCAAACATCTTTATGGGTATTCCCATAAGCGCCGCATTGTCGATTATCCTCTGCCTGTTTGCGTCGCTGTAGCCTGGGTTCATTACAATAAATTCAAGACCTATGTCCATTCCCTGATATTTCTGCAAATGCTGCATACACTTAGCAAGGAGCATAGAATCCTTGCCGCCTGATATGCACACTGCTATCTTGTCCCCTGGCTTTATCATATCGTAACGCTCATATCCCATTACGAATTTATTCCATATATCTCTGCGAAAATCAGTAACGATGCTCCGCTCTATCTTCTGCTGTGGAGTCAATATTCTTGACATCTCAAACTCTCCTTAAAATAATCAAATTACTAATTAAATTCTACTATTTTTATGGGATTTTGTCAACCTTTTACGCCAGTTGACTTTAGGGCATGATACTGCTATAATATAGTAAAATGATAATATATTCAGGAGGCTACCATGAGCGAAAATATAGAACGTGAGATAAAAATTTCTCTCACACAGGAGCAGTACAAGACCGCTGAAAAGCTTTTTCAGTGGAACAAAATAATCGAGCAGACCAATTTTTATTATATCCCGCAAAGAGATTCAGTCATGACAAGTATCCGTGTCAGGCAGATAGGCGAAAAATATTTTTTGCAGCTTAAAGCACCTATCTCCGAAAACGGTGCACTTCATGTGAAAAAAGAGTATGAACAACAGCTTGACAGCCTGCCTGAAAAGCTCACCGCACAGGAGCTTTCACAGCTTATGGGGAGAGATTTTCCTGCCGCTGACCTTGCAGGCTCTTTGTATACTCAGCGCAAGCTTTGCACCGATTTCGACCATGTTGAGATATGCCTTGACAAAAGCAAATATCTCGGCTTGACAGACTATGAGTTGGAGCTTGAATATACAGCAGACTATCCCGAAAAGCCTTTGGAGATACTGAAAAATGCAGGTATCACACAGGGAGAAGCGGTAATAGGCAAGTATGCAAGGTTCATGGAAAGAGCGAAAAAGCTTGGTAAGTGCTGATTTTCGCCTATCTGCGGTCATTTTCTATGAAAAAGAGCTGACAGCCTGCAAATGATTGGTCAATAATGATAATTGACAGCAGCGTTATAATATGTTATTATATTAAAGTGTTAAAACGTATGAAATGGTATTTTGAAGATACCCGAAAGGAAGTTAATAATGAAAAGATCTATTTTTAAGACTATCGCATCACTTTCCGCTGCTGCCATGATGCTTTTGGCTGTAGGCTGCGGAAGCACATCTGATTCTTCATCAGCAGCAGGCACAAACAGCACAGCCGCTGCAACAGGCGAGGATAACTCACTTCAGAAGGTTCTTGATTCAGGCAAGCTTGTGCTTGGTCTTGACCCAACATTCAAGCCAATGGGCTACACAGACGAGAACGACAACATCGTAGGCTTTGATATCGACGTTGCAAAGGAAGTTTGCTCAAGACTTGGTGTAGAGCTTGAAACTTACTCCGTAAACTGGGATACAAAGGAACAGGACCTTAATGCAGGCACAATAGATTGTATCTGGAACGGCCTTTCTGTCAGCGATGAGAGAAAGAAAGTAATGCTCATGAGCGAGCCTTACATGAAGAATGAAATGGTGTTCGTTGTAAACGGCTCAAGCGACGTTGCTTCACAGGCTGATCTTGCAGGCAAGAACATTGCCGTGCAGAACGGCTCAACAGCACAGGAAACACTTCTTGCATCTGACGTTGTAGCAAATGGTGCGACAACAACAGAGCTTGCAACAAATGTTGAAGCCCTCCAGCAGTTGGAGCTTAACATGGTAGACGCAGCGTTCCTTGACTCAGTAGTTGCAAACTACGAGATATCCACATCAGGCAAGGATTACAAGGTGCTTCCTGACGGCCTTGACCCAGAGGAGTACGCTATCGGCTTCAGACTTGGTGATCAGGCACTTTGCGACAAGATCGAGGAGATCCTTCACGAAATGAAGCAGGACGGCAAGCTTGCTGAGATATCAACAACTTGGTTCGGAAGCGACATCACGACCATAGAATAATCACAAAACATTCAATCGGACAGTCTTCGGGCTGTCCGATTTTTTGCTTTATGAAGTTTTTTGCGTGTCATATCTTTAGAAAATAAAAAGTCTCGCAAACAACGTGTTTACGAGATTTTTTGGCAAAGAACCGTAATTTTGATAGAAACCATCAAAGGGGGTGCAACTTCGGTTCAGAGGGGGGTGCAGTTCTCGATTTGAGGGGGTGCATTGTTTTTGACAACTCCACTGCCACTCCACGTCAAACCAGAATTTATAAATTAAGTTCTTCAATGAAATTTAGAATACGCTGCGTTGCCAACTCATCCCTGGACAGTTTTAGCAATCTATCAGCCGTAATCCATTTATAATTAGATGTTTCTCCTTCTTGCAAAACGATACTATCCTTATCTATATCCGTAATGCAAAGATACTCCACATAAAACGATTTATGGTTGTGGTGGAGCACCCTTCCTATTTCCACTAAATTATCGGAGGTAATTCCCGTTTCTTCATGAAGTTCTCTAGCGGCACAGGTTACAGGGGCTTCACCTTGTAAAGCAGAACCACCCGCTGTAGCCTCCCACATTCCGCCCAAATGCTTTCTTTTATCCCTTTGCATGATGAGATAACTTCCATCTATATGTCTAACGATTATTTCACAGACCAAATGAAAAAAACCTTCCGGAATTGCCTCTCCTCGAACCAGAGTTACACCTTGAATCTTTTTGAAATCTCTATCATAAGCGTCCCACAGTTCCATACTTCATTTTTCTCCATAAATTCCGATTTGTCTAACTCATTATAGCATAAAAATTCACCGCAATTCTATCAAAATTACGGTGGACTTATGGCGGAGAAGGAGGGATAAATTATACCACTTCACACCGCTTTTTACTGCTTTATAAAACTACTCGCAAACCACGCTTTTACGTCATTTAAGCCGCCTTTCTTGTTCCATATTTCGCAAGCATATATTTACAATTCAGCTTTATCGTGTACAATTCGTGTACGCCAAATCAGACGATCTCATTCAATATCTTCACCGCACGTTCTTCCTCTCGTGGGTAGAGGTGCGAGTAGGTGTTCCATGTCATTGATATGTTGGAGTGACCTAAACGCCGTGCTATCTCCTGAATGTTTATGCCCTCATTGGCAAGCAGGGAAGCGTGGCTGTGACGGAAGTCATGAATACGGATACGTTTGACACCTGCCAAGTCTGCAAACTTCTTGTTGTGCTTTTCAAGCGAAGTGTCACGGATAGGACGCTCGCCACCGCAGATGTACATATCATCACTGAACTTTGGCACTGCTTTCTTACAGCGTTCGTAATGTTCGGACAGCACTGCTCTTAACGGCTCTGGTATCTGTATCGTCCGTATGCTTGGCTTGTTCTTTGGTGGTGTGATACGATCACCGCCTTTGAGCTTCTGAGCAATGCTCTTGGTGATGGATATGTAGCCGTCTTTTATATCCGTCCATTGCAGGGCGTATATCTCTCCTTTTCGCATACCCATATAAAACGCTATGTTGAAAAATACATAGTAGTTCCATTCGTACATTGAACCGCTATCCTCTGCGGTCTGAGAGTATTCTTTTGCTGCCGATATGTATTTCTTGAACTCGTCAGGCGTGTAGAAAAGCATTTCTTTTTTAGGCTCAAGGGGTGATTTAAAATTGCCTGCGGTGATAACAGGATTTTTCGGAATGTATTCCATTTTCACAGCATAGTTCATCATTGCACGAAATTCGCCATAAATGTTCTTTCGAGTGACGATAGCCAATCCCTGCTCTGACAGCTCCTGCTTCCATTTCTGCACCATTGGTACGTTCAGATTATCTATCCTAACGCTTTCAAAGGTGGGCAGGACGTTCTTTTTCAGTATTCTTAGGGACTTGTCCAGTGATGTTTCACGGACCTCCGAACGCTTGGCGGTGATGTACTCCGTGAATAGCTGTCCGATAGTCATTTTTGGAGCTATCTCTTTAGCATTGAGCTTTTGTGTAAGCTGGAGTTCAAGCTGCTTAGCCGTCTCTGCACCGAACGTCACACGGTCTATCTGATGAGGCTTTCCGAAACTGTCCGTATAATTGACACGCACACGATATTTTTGCAGACCGTCTTTTCTGATGTTCTTTCCGTTTTTGTCTGTCATTTTGTAGATTGGCATAAATATTCCTCCTATTCTTGACACTTCCCCGAAAGTGTGCTACAATAAAAGGGCAAAATTCGCCCTTTCGTGGTTGTTGGGTTTTGTTCATTTTGAGCTGATATTGGTAGTATCCGCTCTGCTCGCCTCTGAGTGTTGGTGGCACTTGGGGGCGAGATTTTTATTTTATTTTTCTCTATACAATCCTATCGTAGAACAATTATGTCCACAAAAGGGCGGATAATTTGTACCTATTTGAGCTTCTGAAAAACTATAGATTTTACCGTTTAATTTTTGACATATGGGGCAAGCTGAACTATTATTTATGATAAAGTATTTATCTAAACCTAATTGCTGATACCGAGCAATATCCTTATGTGATTCTAATATTGAGCAAGCAGTTATGTATAATTGAGTTGCAAATGTTGTGTCAATTTTAAATTTTATTCTTAAAAAGCGTGCAGCCTTTTTATAATTAAATTTAATTAGCATAAGCCTTGCAATATCATATACAATATCACTATCTATGTCTTTTCTAAATGCTCTGGATAACAAATAATTATTTTGAAAGAACCAAGCAAAATCTTCGGCGTTTTGCTCGGTTTTATCCATTACATTATCTTGATTATCCAATAGCTTTTCAGTTTCTACTAAAAAGAGTTTATCTTTTTCAGCTTTGCTTTGTTTTTTTAGTGTGTAATCTGGTTGTTCACATTTTGCTTTTTCAAGTAAGCATAAAGTTTCTTCCGAGAATCTTTCTTCATATAGTTTTAAACTATCGAAGAAGGATTTTATTTTTTTACTTTTACCGTTCACAGTTTTTAATTTAGTAGCTTCAGAAACAGTTTTAATCCAATAACGTGCAAGAAAATTTCTGATAATTTCTTGCTCTTTTTTGCATAGATCTGAAAGTTCTTTTTCAGGAGTAGGAACATTATAGTTGTAATCTATTAAAGTCAACTCTTTTAAAGCAGACTTCAATAAATCTAAATTATTGAAAAATTTATCAGCACTTACGCTTTCTTTTATCCAATGACGATAGTTTCCAATGTCACAATAAATTAAATAAACTCTATTATCTGCATCTAAATTTTCATACATGCAAGTTACCTCTATTTATCTTTGATTTTAGCACATTGTTTTTTTCTTATATTGTCAAATACCCTATGTTATATAGCAAATAAGTATTCATATGTACTATCATACGATTTATTTTGCTGTTTGAAATACTCCTTAATGTATGGTTTGAACTTTGATAATAATAGCTTATCGTTTCTGCTAGAGTTCCAAAAATTTTTACGACTAAAAGTGGCTATCCTCTTATTTGCGGCATCAAAAGAAACATTAAACATATCCATTAAATTTGTATAATCCAATTTGTTGTTAAGATAGTGATACATAACGTAATATATCACTATTTCTGGCATTAAAACTTGTGCAGCAAAAAAATTAGCTTCAATTTCTTGTATTTGACCATCTGATGAATGGCCACAGTATATATGTCCCAATTCATGGACGATACCAAAAGTTCTATGTTCTTCAGATACAGTGCTGTTTTCACGATATAAAATAATTGAATAATCTTGTGCTTTTATGACATAGCAATCATCAATATTGCGCCCTATGAAACAAGTAGTCGGCTGATTAGTTAGTTTCGCATAATTTTCAATGGTATCAATAATTATGCCTTCAGAAACAAGATTCAAATCTTTGGGATTAAATGCTAAACTTTTGATATTATGACTTAATAAAAAATTGGTTGCCGAATTTTGTGCCATTTCGAAATTGGGTTTACTCAATTTATTGCCTCCTATAAGCTATTTATTTTTTTAATCCTTTTGCTGATAAGTATATATCTATTGTTTGTTCAAAATTTTTAACAAGCTGTTCTCGATCTTCTTCAGGAATTTGTTCTAAATGTCTGGCAATTAATTTGATTCTTTCATTTTCATCATCGGATAATCCTAATAAGTAATCAGTAGAAACTTCAAAATAAGATGCCATTTTAATAAGTGTTGCATTATCTGGTTGTCTAGATCCATTTTCCCAATTACAAACAGTGTTTTGTGCAGCACCAACTATTTCGCCTAATTTTGATTGACTTATTCCTTTTTTTTTACGTAATTCTGCTATTCTGTTCATTGCAATCCTCCTATGAGATAACCAATGTAATTTGTATCTCTTAAACAAATAATATCACTCTATGAGATTGAAGTCAAGCTATTTTTACAAATATCTCAAAAAGGGATTGACATTAATCGCTATATGTGATATTATCCTTATATGAGATATTTAATCATGCTGAAATCTCAAAATAATCATAGCTTGGAGGTGAAATCAATTGAAGAAATTAAAACTTATTCGAAGGAAAAAGGGCTTTTCACAAGCTGAGTTTGCTAATCAAATGGGAGTATCTCAAAATACGATATCTCAATGGGAAAATGGTGCAAGAATACCTAATGTTATAAGTCTTAAGAAAATGGCACAAATTCTTGATTGCTCGACGGATATGCTTTTGGAAGATATCGAAACAAACGAAAGGACAGATGATTAATGAATGAACTAATTAAAATCAGCTATGAAAGTGCTGAACGCCCAACAGTATCGGGCAGGGAACTACACGAAGCACTTGAAGTCAAGACCGCTTATAAAGACTGGTTTCCGAGAATGTGTGAATACGGATTTACGGAGGGTGAGGATTTCAACCCGCTCAAAAATGAGCAGGTTCGTACTGAGGGAAACAGGCAGGTAAGTCGTGAACTTGCCGATCACCAACTTACAATTCCAATGGCAAAAGAGATCTGTATGTTGCAGAGAAGTGAAAAAGGGAAGCAGTTTCGTCAGTACTTCATAAGAGTTGAAGAAGCATGGAACAGTCCTGAAATGATTATGAAAAGGGCTTTGGAAATTGCTAATGAAAAGGTAAAAGCTCTGCAAGTAAGCGTTTCACAGCTTACTGTTGATAAACAGATAATGCAACCGAAAGCTGATTACTTTGATGAACTCGTGGACAGAAATCTGCTGACAGGAATCAGAGAAACAGCTAAGGAACTTAAAGTCAAGCAAAATACTTTTGTGAATTTCCTGCTTGATAAAAAGTATCTTTACAGAGATAAAAAGGGCAAGCTTATGCCATATGCAAAGCCTATGGAGAACGGCTTGTTTGAAGTCAAGGAGTTTTCTAATGAGAAAACAGGTTTTTCAAGCACGCAGGTGTTTATTACACCTAAAGGGAAAGAAACGTTCAGGCTGTTATTGCTTTAATGTCACTTGCGGAGATGTTTGACTGTTCGGTTGACTATCTTCTCGGCAAGACAAGAAACCCGACGCCATATCCTAAGGCGTGAGGGGGGGCAGGTGAGTGAGAAAAGGGGGTGAGGGGAAGTGTGGATGATAGCCACAATTACTTTCAGTATAATATTTGTTGTTGTATTGTCAATAAGTCTTTCGTGGCTTGCAATGATCATGATAGCAAAAGAAAAGCCCAAAGTTAAAGAGATACTCAGGGCTTTTGAAAACGGAATAACATTCACAGCGTGTGTGCTGATTATTATTTGTCTTGTCTTAGAATTGTCTTAATTCAAATAATCTGAAAACAATTCAAATAAATCTTGAAACTTTTTGGAAACGAAGTCGATACATTGCCATAGTGTTGCAATCTCAATAAACACTTTTATGAAAGATTTACCTAAATTAATAGGCTTTTTGATTTGCGAAGTTATATTGGCATTTTGAACCGGTACTTCAATAGTGCCATCATTAATTTCGTCACACAAATCACACAACTTGTTGTAAAAGCTTACAGGAATAGGTCTGTTTTCATCAACAAGCTTATGCAGTAAATCTTTCATCGGCATAGACAATTCTTCATAAGTTAGACATTCCAGTTCACCATATGTGAAATTCGTTAATTCCCCATAAGTCACAAGTATTCCTCCTTTCCTGTTTGATATTCCAATTATATCACACAGAAACGGAGATTTCAACGATAAAACGGACAGGAAAGAAAAGGGGTGAGGAATTATGTTTGATGAGTTTCGGCAAAAAGTCAAAATGATTGCGAAATCAAAGTGCTTAACGTATGCTCAAATAGCTGAGAAATCAGGTGTAAAGGAAAGTACAATAAAAGCATTTATGTGCGGCGCAACTGATAGCAGGCGTGTTGCTGAAAAAATAGCAGCTGTACTCGGTGTAGAGATCGTGTACAGCAACGGTAAGTACAAAATCAACAGTAATAAGATAGAGAAAGAAGGTGAACCAATGACAAACAACATTGAATTGAGGGGCTGCGACAGTGCAATGACAAGACAGGTCATTGTCACAAAAGCACTTAAAGGCTCAGGAAAAGAAAATGACCCATATCGAGAGGTCACGCAGTATTGGTCTTTGACAGGCAAGCTGCTTTTTGAGCTGACAGACGATGACGGACAATAATACTACCCAACAGCCACAAAATATAAAACGAGGAGGAATAAAAATGAGGTCACCTGACATTGAAATGGCAGTGCGGCTGTACTATGAAAAGCCCGAAATAACCAATTCGGATATCAAGGAGCTGTTCGGCACAGGTGAAACGCAGACTATCAAAATCAAGAAAGCTGTTAAGGAAGAAATGGCAAAGCGTGGCGTGAAGTCATGGCTGCCGCACTCGGTCAATACCGAGATAGCCTACGAGGTGTGGGGCATTGATATCGACAACTTCGAGAAAAGGCTTAAAAAACTCCGCACGCTTTACGGAAAGGACGTGAGAAAATGAACAACCTGATAACAACGCTGGAGATCATCAGATATGCGTCAGCCATAGCTTTATGTGTGGCACTGGTTGCACTGGCAATCTATGGGCTGTACCGCAATATCAAAGAGACAGCCGAAGACACAGTTCGTGAGGAACTGGAGCGTGCGGTGAGAGAAGCAGGCAGACCTGTGGTCAAGGTCGAGATACAGACGAAAGGAAAGTGGTAAAATGGCGTTGATACTGCTGATAACAGTAGCCGTGCTTGCAGGGATAGATGTAGTGATGTATCTTGTGCTGAGCGTGGTGGATAGGCATTGGGAGAAACGTTTTGAGAAAGAGGAGGATAAAGATGATACCGAAAGAGGAGTTTGAAAAGGCGGTAAACTACTGTACAGGATTTACTGTTAATTGCGAAGATTGTCCGCTCAGTAAAAAAGATTTTAAGTGTGGTACATATCTTGCGGAGTACATAAAAAACGAGCCTGCACTGTCTGCCAACAGCACAAGCTCAACGAAAAAAGAAAACACTTTTCAAATTGATGATAGCACAAAATCGGATATATGTCAAGTGCTCGCAAGTGCTATGTCGACCCTTTTGGCACTGCGTCAGGAAATGGAGCCACATGAGAAGAAGGCTTTTGACCTTGGCGAGACATACAAGGACATCTGCTGTGCCAGTGCGTTGATGAGTAGCGTGCGAAAAGGCGGTGACAGCAAATGACAATAGATGAATTTAAGCTGAAACAGAATCTGCCTTACGAAGCGAAGGTACGTCACGCAGAGATCAGAGCTTGGGAGTTCTACAACAAAGTGTACGGCGATCTTAACGCTACTTGTCACGTTTCTGTCGGAGGACTTGATAGCATTACACTTCTTGTGTTTCTTCGAAACATAGGCATTGATGTTCCTGCCATAAGTGTGTCTATCTTAGAAGATAGAGGAAACCAAGAGATACATAAGCAGCTGGGTGTTATATCTATAAAGCCATATATGAGCAAAACGCAGGTGCTCAATCAACTTGGCTTTCCGGTCGTGAGCAAAGCCAAAGCCAATAAGATAAGCTATCTGTTGCAACCTAATGCGGACAAACAGACATTTATTCACGCAATTATGACAGGTGATATGGGCGAACAGGGTGGCTTCAAGCACTCCGATCGCATCAAGTTGCAAGATAAGTGGATAAAGCTCTTTGGCGGTAATTATGCGCATATGCGACCTGATCTTGACATACGACCTGTACCAAACTTCAAAGTATCGTCAAAATGTTGCTACTATATGAAGGAAAAGCCTTGCGACGATTGGGCAAAAGAACATAACAGCTATCCATATTTGGGACTTATGGCGTCAGAAGGCGGTCAAAGGGAAATGGCACTAATGAAAAACGGCTGCAACTATTATGGTAAAACTACAACACGAAGCTGTCCGTTTGCTATATTCACGAGGCAAGATCTGTTACAGCTTGCTCTTGACCTTAATGTACCCGTTCCAAGAGCATATGGAGAGATCAAACGCAAAGAAAATGGTGAGCTTTACACTACGAGAGCGCAGCGTACGGGCTGTTCAATGTGCGGCTTTGGTATACATATGGAGCAGCGTCCTCACCGCTTCGATAGACTACGTGAAGATAATCCTGCTGAATGGGAATACTGGATGAAACGCTGCTGTAAAGACGAAGACGGCACAGTTTATGGCTGGGGACGTGTGCTTGACTTTATAGGTGTTGAATGGAGATAATGAAAGGAGCGAACTAAAATGTCAGTAAAAATAAACTCACTTGAATTTGAGAACGTAAAGAAGATAAAAGCCGTACAGCTTGAGCCTGCAAAGAATGGGCTTACTGTTATCGGCGGTAAGAACAGGCAGGGCAAGACCTCTGTCCTTGACGCTATCGCTTGGACGCTTGGCGGTGACAAGTATAAGCCGTCCTCTCCTCAGCGTGAGGGGTCTGTTGTCGAACCGCATTTGAAGATAACTCTCGACAATGGTATCGTGGTGGAACGCAGCGGTAAGAACAGCTCTCTCAAAGTCACCGACAGCACAGGTAAAAAAGGCGGTCAGCAGCTTTTGAACAGCTTCGTTGAACAGTTCGCACTTGACCTGCCTAAGTTCATAAATCAATCAAGCAAGGAAAAAGCTTCAACTCTGCTGAAAATAATCGGTGTGGGTGATACGCTCTATCAGTTGGAGCATAAGGAACATTCCCTCTATGACCAGCGTACCGCTATCGGCAGGATAGCTGACCAGAAGTCTAAGTTTGCAAAGGAAATGCCTGTGTACGCAAACGTCCCTGCCGAGCCTGTTTCGGCTTCGGAACTTATCAGACAGCAGCAGGATATACTTGCTCGCAACGGTGAAAATCAGCGTAAGCGTGACCAGAAAGAATACTACGAAAAGCAGTTGGAGATTGCTAAGTCTGCCTATGAGCGTGCAAAAGCAAGCTATGAAGCGGCAGTGAACAACTTCAAGCTTGCAAGCCTTGACGCACAAGACCTTGTGGACGAAAGCACAGCGGAGCTTGAAAAGAACATCTCAGATATCGAGGAACTGAACAAGAAGATAAGAGCAAACCTCGACAGGGAGAAAGCTGAGATAGACGCTGAAGACTACCGTTCACAGTATACATATCTCACTGAGCAGATAGAGGACGTAAGACAGGCTAAAACTGACCTGCTGGGCAGTGCCGACCTGCCTCTTGAAGGACTTTCCGTTGAGGACGGAGAGCTGCTGTATAACGGGCATAAGTGGGACAGTATAAGCGGAGCGGAACAGCTTATCGTCGCTACCTCTATCGTGAGAAAGCTCAACCCTGACTGCGGTTTTGTCCTGCTGGACAAGCTTGAACAAATGGATACCGACACCCTTGAAGACTTCGGTAAGTGGCTCGAAGCACAGGGCTTGCAGGCGATAGCCACAAGAGTTTCTACAGGTGACGAGTGCAGTATCATAATCGAGGACGGCAGGTCAATGGACAATGATAAGGAAGAAAACACAGAAACGAAAACTTGGAAAGCAGGTGCATTTTAATGTATGAAATAACATCAGGAGTTGTAAGCTCCGCACAGAAAGTCGTGATATATGGTCCTGAGGGCATAGGCAAATCCACCTTTGCGGCTCAGTTCCCCGACCCTGTATTTATTGATACAGAGGGCAGTACAAAGAAGCTGAACATCAGACGTTTTCCTAAGCCAACAAGCTGGGAAATGCTCAAAAACGAGGTAAAGGAAGCTATGAACGGCAGGCTCTGCAAGACCCTTGTCATTGATACATTTGATTGGGCTGAACAGCTTTGCATTGAAACGATCTGCTCGGCACATCAGAAAAAAGGCATTGAAGATTTCGGCTACGGCAACGGCTATGTTTACGAAAAAGAGGAGATAGGCAAGTTCCTTAATCTCTTGCAGGAGGTAGTTGACAGCGGTATCAACGTTGTGCTTACGGCTCACGCTCAGATGAGAAAGTTTGAACAGCCTGACGAGCTGGGCGCTTATGACCGCTGGGAGTTAAAGCTCGGCAAGAAAACTTCTTCTCAGATATCGCCTCTTGTGAAAGAATGGGCAGATATGGTGCTGTTTGCAAACTACAAAACATATGCAGTAGCTGTGGATAAGGACGGCAAGAAGTTCAAGGCTCAGGGCGGTGACCGTGTTATGTACACCACACATCACCCTTGCTGGGACGCTAAGAACCGTGACGGACTTCCGTCTGAAATGCCCTTTGAGTATAGTGGTATAGCTCACCTGTTTGCGTATACACAGCCTGCTGAAATGCCTAAGCCTGTGCCTGCACCGACAGTTCAGACAGCACAGCCTACACAGACAGAGCAGAGATCGGACGAGCCAAAAGCTAACGAGCCCCTTACTGATCTCAGCGGCTTTGAGGACGTTGCACCACCGCCTATCGTTATCCCTGAGGGCATACCGAAAGCACTTGCGGACCTTATGAGAGCCAACAACGTAAGCGAATCGGATATACGTCTTGTGGTATCTCAGAGAAACTATTTCCCTTATGATACCCCTATCACAAACTATCCTGACGACTTCGTACAGGGCTGTCTGATAGGTGCTTGGGAGCAAATGCTACCGCTTATCAGAGAAAATCAGAAAGTACCATTTTAAAAGGAGGACAACACTATGGATAATTTTATGGAATACGGCTGGGAAGATGAGATAGTCAACGAGGGTGGGGACTTTGTCCTGCTCCCTGAGGGGGACTATGACTTCACCGTTGCAAAGTACGAACGTGCAAGACACGAGGGGTCGGCAAAAGTGCCGCCCTGCAATATGGCAAAGGTCACATTCACCATTTGGGGTGCAGAGGACAGCGTGGAGATAACAGAGAACTTCTTCCTCTGCAACAAGTTTGAGTGGAAGCTCTCAGCACTTTTCTTAGCTCTCGGGCTAAAAAAGCACGGCGAACCGCTGAAAATGAACTGGAACGCTATCACAGGCAAAAAGGGCAAGTGTCACGTCTACGTTGACAACTACAAGAACAAGGACGGCGAGGACAGGCAGTCCAACAAGATTAAAAAGCTCTATGCCTATGACGAGAATGTGACTACCGTTCAGCCTGCTCAGACGCAGACACCGCAGTATAGTCAGCCTGCTCAGACAGGAGGCTGGAAAGCCGGTGCGTTCTGATGATGAATTTAAGACCATATCAAAACGAAGCTAAGCTTGCTATACTCGAACAATGGTCTGAGGGAATAAATAAAGTCCTTGCAGTTCTGCCCACAGGAACGGGAAAGACAATACTTTTCTCGGCTGTTACGGAAGAATGTGTGCGGCAGGGTAAGCGTGTGCTTATCCTTGCCCACAGGGGCGAGCTGCTCGACCAGGCGGCGGACAAGCTTATGAAGTCAACAGGGCTTGGCTGTGCCACCGAGAAAGCAGAGCAAAGCTGTTTAGGTTCTTGGTATCGTGTGGTAGTAGGCTCAGTTCAGACCCTTATGCGTGAGAAAAGGCTCAAAGGCTTTTCGGAAAATTACTTCGATACCATTATCATTGACGAGGCTCATCACGCTATCTCAGACGGCTATCAGAGAGTGCTTGACCATTTTCCAAAGGCTCAGGTACTTGGTGTAACGGCTACACCTGACAGGGGCGATATGAAGAACTTAGGCTCGGTGTTCGACAGCCTTGCATATGAATACACCCTGCCACAGGCTATCAAAGAGGGCTATCTTTCACCTATCAAGGCTATCACCATACCGCTGAAACTTGACCTTTCAGGAGTATCAACTCAGGCAGGAGATTTCAAGGCAAGCGACATAGACACGGCACTTGACCCATATCTTTATCAGATAGCTGATGAAATGCTCAAATACTGTAAGGAACGCAAGACAGTTGTGTTCCTGCCGCTGGTCAAGACCTCTAAGAAGTTCCGTGATATCCTTATCAGCAAAGGGTTCAACGCCGCTGAGGTCAACGGAGAAAGCACAGACAGAGCGGAGATACTTGAAGCTTTCGACAAGGGCGAATACAATGTGCTGTGCAACTCAATGCTCCTCACAGAGGGGTGGGACTGTCCGTCAGTTGACTGCGTTATCGTACTAAGACCAACAAAGGTGCGTGGGCTTTACTGTCAAATGGTAGGCAGAGGCACAAGACTTTGCGAGGGAAAGACAGAGCTTTTACTGCTCGACTTTCTGTGGCACACAGAACGCCACGAGCTTTGCAGGCCTGCACACCTTATCTGTCAGAATGAAGAGGTCGCTGAGAAAATGACCGAAAACCTTGCCAATGAGGCAGGCTGTGCAGTGGATATCGAAGAGGCAGAAAAACAGGCAAGCGAGGACGTTGTGGCACAGCGTGAAGAGTCTTTGGCAAAGCAGCTCAAAGAAATGAAAACACGCAAGCGAAAGCTCGTTGACCCTTTGCAGTATGAAATGTCAATACAGGCTGAGGACTTGTCCTCTTATGTTCCTGCCTTTGGCTGGGAGTGTGCTCCTGCTACCGACAAACAGAAAGCAAAGCTTGAAAAGCTGGGCATTTTCCCTGATGATATAGACAACGCAGGCAAGGCAAAGCTTATCCTTGACCGACTTGAAAAGCGCCGTAATGCAGGACTTACCACTCCAAAGCAGATAAGACTGCTTGAAAGCAAGGGTTTTGAGCACGTTGGCTCTTGGAGCTTTGACAGTGCAAGCAGGATGATAGCTCGTATCTCTGCCAATGGTTGGAGAGTGCCGAGAGATATCGACCCGAAAACATACACACCTGAGAACTAAGGAGAAGTGAATGGATAACACAAATTTGCTTAAAATGCTTGAATACATAGACCCTGCAAGCTGCGATTATCAGGAGTGGGTCAACGTGGGGATGGCTCTCAAGCACGAGGGCTATTCCGTGAACGATTGGGACAGTTGGTCGAGGTCAGACAGCCGTTATCACAGCGGTGAGTGTGAACGCAAGTGGCAAGGCTTTAACGGCAATGCTCAGCCTGTGACCGCAGGAACTATCGTGCAAATGGCAAAGGAAAGAGGATACAGCCCCCATGAGTTTCAGGCATACGATTGGGACGGCGAGATAGTTGCAGAAGAAAGCAGTCCCCTTGTAAACGGCGGTGAGGGCATACCGATCACCGAGCCTGCCCAATGGGATCCTGTCAAGGAGATAGTCACATATCTTGAAACACTCTTTGAGGCAGGAGAGAACGTGGGCTATGTTACGCAAACGTGGGAAACAGAAAAGGACGGCAAGACCAGGTATTTGCCCACAAAAGGGTGCTGTGACAGGACGGCAGGTGAGCTTATCAAGAGGCTTGGCGAATGTAACGGCGACATTGGTGCGGTGTTTGGCGACTACAAGGAAGAGGCAGGAGCGTGGATCCGCTTCAATCCTCTTGACGGCAAGGGCGTAAAGAACGAGAATGTAACAGACTACCGCTATGCTCTTGTTGAAAGCGACAGTATGCCTATAGAACAGCAGAATGCTGTGATGAGAGAGCTTGAACTTCCTATTGCTGTGCTTGTATACAGCGGTGGAAAGAGCGTTCACGCTATCGTCAAGATAGACGCTCCCAACTATGATGAATACCGCAGGCGTGTTGATTTTCTTTACAAGGTCTGCAAGGAAAGCGGTCTTGACATAGATAAACAAAACCGCAATCCCTCACGTCTTAGCCGTATGCCGGGTGTAATGAGAAACGGCAAGAAACAGTTCATCATTGACAAGAACATAGGCAAAGAAAGCTTTTCGGAATGGAAAGATTACATAGAGAGTATCAATGATGATCTCCCCGACCCTGAGAGCCTGAGTGCTGAGTGGGATAACCTGCCTGAGCTTGCACCACCACTTATTGACGGCGTTCTCAGACAGGGTCACAAAATGCTCATTGCAGGTCCGTCAAAGGCAGGCAAGTCTTATGCACTTATCGAGATGTGCGTGGCGATAGCTGAGGGTGTCAAGTGGTTTGGCTGGCAATGCACCAAAGGAAAGATACTATACGTCAACCTGGAGCTTGACAGAGCATCTTGTCTGCACCGTTTCAAGGACGTGTACACCGCAATGCACCTAGAGCCTGATAACCTCAACAGCATAGACATATGGAACTTGCGAGGTCACAGCGTGCCAATGGACAAGCTTGCGCCAAAGCTTATACGCCGAGCAAGCAAGAAGAATTACATTGCCGTGATAATAGACCCTATCTACAAGGTCATAACAGGCGATGAGAACTCAGCAGACCAAATGGCACACTTTTGCAACCAGTTTGACAAGGTATGCACAGAGCTTGGCTGTGCGGTCATATACTGCCACCACCACTCAAAGGGAGCACAGGGCGGTAAGCGTTCAATGGACAGAGCCAGCGGTTCAGGAGTATTCGCCCGTGACCCTGACGCACTTCTTGACCTTTCAGAACTTGACATTTCAGACAGCCTTTACAAACAGCAGGAGGACGAAACTGTTTGCCGTATCTGTGAGAACTGGATGAGGAGATTTTACAGAAATACTGATGATCTTTGTTCACAGGACGACCTTGTTACGCCGTCAAAAATGCTGGAGATAACCCACAAGTATCTGCACCCGAACTCATACAAGCTTATGATGACCGACATAGACAAGGCTAAGCTTGCGGTAAGAAACCGCACTGCATGGCGTATAGAGGGTACTCTGAGAGAGTTTCCGAAATTTGCTCCCCTCGATATGTGGTTTGATTATCCTGTTCACAGAGAGGATACTGTGGGCGTGCTTAAAGACTGCGAGGTAGAGGACATCTCACCAAATTGGAAAAAGAATTTCAGCAAGAAGAAGACCAATGAAGACCGAAGCAAGGAGCGCAAGGAGAGCATTGAAACAGCTTTCAGCGGCGTGCAGGAGAACGGCAAGTGCCGCATTTCTGAGCTGGCGGAGTACATAGGAAAGAGCGAAAAGACCGTTGGAAGATACCTCAAAGAGCATGGTGGCTTTTGGATAGAAGAGGGAGAATGTGGCTTAAAAGCTCAGTAGACAGACAAGACAAAATCGAATTTTTGAACTTTAGACAGACAGGAAAAAATCGAAAAAGTGTCAGGACAAAATCGAACTTTTTTCTTGTCGGACAATATCGAAAATTACCGAATTTGTCGGACGGACAGACAAATCTATTATTATAAACAATACTTTTTGTCGGGGGCTTAAACTCGCCCCGACGAAAAAGTAGTTTGAATAATGACGCGCGAGGAGGAACACACGCAGATGAGAGCAACAAGAAGTAAGGCAAGGCAAGACGTTGTTAATGCAGCTAAGAAAATGCCACCGCTTTTTCATAAGCTGCCTAATGAAGATTTCGACTATCGAAAATCACGCACGCTTTGGTGGCTCGTGAAACAGCCGCAGGTACTCAAATACATTTGGGATATGGTCAAACAGTCGGGAGCATTGGTGTATGATGACAAGTCACACAAGTGGCACGGAGTAGATTTCAAATGCGAGGAGGAAGATGATGACTGAATTTTTTATGGCGATGATACCGCCGACAGCTACAGCACAGGAACACAAGGTGGCAGTGAGAAACGGCAAGCCGATATTTTATGACCCGCCCGATGTCAAGGCGGCAAAAGAAAAGCTCACGGCAAATCTTGCAAGGCACAGACCGCCTGAGAAATACATCTGTGGAATAAGGCTGATAACGAAGTGGCTGTTTCCGAATGACGGCAAGCACAAGGACGGAGAATACAAGACCAGCAAGCCTGACACAGACAACCTGCAAAAGATGTTCAAGGACTGCATGACAAAGCTTGACTTTTGGTCGGACGACCAGCTTGTGGCAAGTGAGATATGTGAGAAGTTTTGGGCGGACATACCCGGCATTTATGTGAGGATAGAGGAGCTATGACGATACACGAGGTAAAGAAAAGTCTCGGACGCAGGGTGAGCTACAACGGCTCTGACTGCTACGAACTGACAGGGTGCATTATCCGCAAGAGCAGTAAGACAGGTCAGTTCTTCTACCAGGCAGAGATCGCTGACAAGACTTGTGGCAATACGTTGGTGTATTGTAGGCTGGAAGAGTTGAGGTGTGAGGAGGCAAAAGAATGAAAACACATAATCTGAAACTTAGCATAGAATTTTGTGACGCCGTTCTGAGCGG
>ONZY01000630.1_pt1 | contig 31139 bp, 23 predicted proteins | sample 1671451 | NCBI WGS metagenome assembly ONZY01 (sample SAMN06348158, study PRJEB24527) | human gut metagenome | biome: human gut; feature: ankylosing spondylitis patient; material: feces | host: Homo sapiens | place: China | collected 2015-10 | reverse complement strand
GATCTAAAGGATATAAAATCTTTTCCTTTATTTTTAGCTTTTGGTTCACTTTTACAAAGTTAAAAGGATCAACTAAATCATCTTCGCCTAATTTACTGATATAACAATCATAATCAGCTAATTTTTTATATAAAAAATCACCAATTTTCTCTTTTTCGTGATTATCTATATAAGCCTTTAACTCTTTTCTTTCTTTAATATCAACGAATAAATATGCTTCATAAAATTTGCTGTAATCTAAAACCGGATTATCTAACAATTTTTTTAATAGCCTTGTCAGCTTGACGATCACATTTGTTCATATCCAAAATTATTGTTTTTTGAAGCAGTTTAAAAATACTTACAACTACAAAAATAAGGATACTCGTATATATAGTATCCTTATCCAATGTAGGTAACAAAGCTACATATTCTTTCAAACTCATTATTTTATCCTCCTTGATGAAAACATTTTATTGTAAAGACTATTATAGCACTAATTATCTTATTTGTGGGGAAAATTTTTGTACACATAAGCAGAAATTTGAATAAAATATTATATTTTCATTACGATATATCACAATGCAATAGTAAAAAATTCAACACTTAAGAAAAGACAATATATACAACACATCTTAATATCCGTGACATACAGATTACTAACCATATTCTAACGTGGAGCGTGACTGCTTCTCTATGGTCTGCGCCACGTAGTAGCTCAGATTTCAACTCACACGCTCACGTGGAGCGTGACGTCAAATGGAAACGTTTCGACTATCAATCTGAGAATTTCAACTCACACGCTCACGTGGAGCGTGACGATAGGCACGTTTATTGGCAGTTATTCAGGGTTCATTTCAACTCACACGCTCACGTGGAGCGTGACGCGTGTCTGAACTTTGCGAAAAGTCCTGCACCTATTTCAACTCACACGCTCACGTGGAGCGTGACATGCAAAGCGTGAACAGTTTAGAATTATTATAGACATTTCAACTCACACGCTCACGTGGAGCGTGACTGTTGTCGTATGCCAGAGAGAGATAACTATTCATATTTCAACTCACACGCTCACGTGGAGCGTGACCAGGACGGGCGTTTGTTTCACCAACGTAGCCCAAATTTCAACTCACACGCTCACGTGGAGCGTGACGACCGCTGGCTTGCGCTGTGGCAGCGTGCAATGCATTTCAACTCACACGCTCACGTGGAGCGTGACTTTATGACGATTTTGCGAACAATAGGTGTTGTAATTTCAACTCACACGCTCACGTGGAGCGTGACTGAATTTTTATTTAGTGAAACTTAGTGACAATATATTTCAACTCACACGCTCACGTGGAGCGTGACCATTTACATTTATCAACTATTACACCCCTTTAAATTTCAACTCACACGCTCACGTGGAGCGTGACACTTGTTATTTCCCCTGCCAGTGATAGCAGACAGATTTCAACTCACACGCTCACGTGGAGCGTGACTAGTAACAATATCCAGTGCGTTGAAAAATGGCAATTTCAACTCACACGCTCACGTGGAGCGTGACGTGGGTACTGCAGGTGCAACAGCTACAGACAATATATTTCAACTCACACGCTCACGTGGAGCGTGACAAGGAATTTGAACAGGCATACAAAGATGTAAAGAATTTCAACTCACACGCTCACGTGGAGCGTGACTGTGTGTACAAGTCGCTCTGATCTGCATGATTTATTTCAACTCACACGCTCACGTGGAGCGTGACCTTTTTTCTTATTCTGCTTGTAGACCTTAATGATATTTCAACTCACACGCTCACGTGGAGCGTGACGTTGTTTCAACCACTTTCCCATAAATGAGATTATTTCAACTCACACGCTCACGTGGAGCGTGACCAAATGAAATGTGACATATATGTCCTCAAAAAAATTTCAACTCACACGCTCACGTGGAGCGTGACTAAATGTGGTATAATGGAATAGAAGTGTTTCACATTTCAACTCACACGCTCACGTGGAGCGTGACGGTTTATATAAATCAGGCAAACGGTATAAAACCGATTTCAACTCACACGCTCACGTGGAGCGTGACTATCTGTATTATAACACGAACATATGTTCTTGTCATTTCAACTCACACGCTCACGTGGAGCGTGACGTAGGCGCTTATGCGCATCAAGGAAACACCCGCCAATTTCAACTCACACGCTCACGTGGAGCGTGACGAAAACTTGAAATCTTGCTATGCCTATAGTATCATTTCAACTCACACGCTCACGTGGAGCGTGACAGCTACTATTACCTGCCGAACAGCCTTGTAGAAATTTCAACTCACACGCTCACGTGGAGCGTGACGGGTATCAGATATATCAAACTCAAAGATAGACCATTTCAACTCACACGCTCACGTGGAGCGTGACATAATGAAATAAATTCATTATTGAATACCCTTGAATTTCAACTCACACGCTCACGTGGAGCGTGACTCAAACAAAAACGGAAAATCTCGAATTAAAAAAATTTCAACTCACACGCTCACGTGGAGCGTGACGCACGAACTTTTCAAGGGCATATTAGAAATTGATATTTCAACTCACACGCTCACGTGGAGCGTGACATGATAATGTATCGTGGGTTACACCGCCGATTGAAAAATTTCAACTCACACGCTCACGTGGAGCGTGACTAGACAGTTTTTAGGACAGAAAACAACGGTAAAAGATTTCAACTCACACGCTCACGTGGAGCGTGACATGAACACAACGCAATTTTCCATGGTGTCGTTGATTTCAACTCACACGCTCACGTGGAGCGTGACTGACAGTTCGTGTCTTAAGTATATCATTTGACAATTTCAACTCACACGCTCACGTGGAGCGTGACTAGGTGAAATTGTTAGAAACTGGATAAATGCACAATTTCAACTCACACGCTCACGTGGAGCGTGACATTTTTTATGGAACGCAGACGAAACGAAATTTCATTTCAACTCACACGCTCACGTGGAGCGTGACTAACAATGAACGAGATCAAACTAAGACCCGGTGAGATTTCAACTCACACGCTCACGTGGAGCGTGACCTACAACGACCGCTACTGGAGAAAGTTCAGTAAATTTCAACTCACACGCTCACGTGGAGCGTGACATATCGACAGCTTAAGGCTGAGTTGAAGTGGGTATTTCAACTCACACGCTCACGTGGAGCGTGACGTGGGAGGAAATGACAATGAGTCTTATGAGATACAATTTCAACTCACACGCTCACGTGGAGCGTGACTTGCTCAGCTTCAGGCAATACAACTTTATAACGATTTCAACTCACACGCTCACGTGGAGCGTGACAACGGCGAAGCTGAACATATAGGGGGTGAGATGATATTTCAACTCACACGCTCACGTGGAGCGTGACATCAGTGCCGAAAAACTTTTCGAGAAACACGGCATTTCAACTCACACGCTCACGTGGAGCGTGACGAGGTGATAACGTGTATAGTACGAGTCAGATCAATTTCAACTCACACGCTCACGTGGAGCGTGACCTGATAAAAAGGAAACTGCTATCGAAAAACAAGATTTCAACTCACACGCTCACGTGGAGCGTGACGAATTTGCGAAACTACGGTAACTCCGTCTATTGCATTTCAACTCACACGCTCACGTGGAGCGTGACGGCGGCCGTACTGAATGTGACAGTAACATTTTAGATTTCAACTCACACGCTCACGTGGAGCGTGACTAGAATGCCTTACCTACGTCCGACAGCCGTGACATTTCAACTCACACGCTCACGTGGAGCGTGACGGTCCGCTTCTTCTGCCTCAGACTTAGCTTTACTATTTCAACTCACACGCTCACGTGGAGCGTGACCGATTGCTTCCCAGTCCTCTGGGACCTGACAGGAATTTCAACTCACACGCTCACGTGGAGCGTGACCTATGCCATACTCTGCTGCAGTCTGGACCAATGCATTTCAACTCACACGCTCACGTGGAGCGTGACGTAGCGAGCGTAGCCGGTGTCGCACCTCCACGATTTCAACTCACACGCTCACGTGGAGCGTGACCGCAAGGTCCATGCCTGAGGCAGTGGCAAGATTATTTCAACTCACACGCTCACGTGGAGCGTGACGGGCACTATGAAGGAAACTATCGACATTCCCGTATTTCAACTCACACGCTCACGTGGAGCGTGACTGTTATTACCGGCATTTATTCTCCCCCTCCTTTGTATTTCAACTCACACGCTCACGTGGAGCGTGACTTGGTGAGGGCATTCTCCAGTGTGCCGGTACGGTCATTTCAACTCACACGCTCACGTGGAGCGTGACGAATTTGACAGAACGGACAGCACAAAGCAGTGGATTTCAACTCACACGCTCACGTGGAGCGTGACGTAAACTTAACACCTTTGGTTGTAATTTCTTTTATTTCAACTCACACGCTCACGTGGAGCGTGACACATTCCACGCTATGTTGACACGTTTGAAAAGGATTTCAACTCACACGCTCACGTGGAGCGTGACCCCCTCCTTTGTGAGCTCCTTTAGGGAAGTTTCATTTCAACTCACACGCTCACGTGGAGCGTGACCCGTGGCATACCGAAGGCCATAGGGCTTACAGACATTTCAACTCACACGCTCACGTGGAGCGTGACCCTTGATGTTGTGTATATCTGGTGCTTGCTCAACGTGATGCGGACTTATTTTTTTATTTAATGGGTATCGGTTTGATTTTATTCACTGTTCATTCACATATAGCATGGCATTTTCATGCGAACTTACTAGGGATTTGTGGATCACTTGGGGTACGCTGGTCAAAATATTAGGACGCCTTCGGGGTCATAGGTTTCTTTGGTGCCGTAGTGTTCTATTCTATGCTTCCAATTGTTGCCTAAGTAATATATCCGCAGACTATCATGCATTGGGTCTATTATTTTCAAAAGTTTATCTTTCACTTTCAGAAAAGTGCCATAGTCTACGTCTATTTCAAACACGCTGTTCTGCACTCGCTGACCATAATTTTGACACTCTTTGGCTACTTTTCTAAGCCTTGTTTTACCCTTATTATCTGTTGTTGATACATCATAGCTTACTAAGGTCATCATTTATATCACCTCTATTTCAGCAAATAGTTCGGGTACTCATCTAGCTCGCCACGGATATATTTTGCGAGAAGCGAGCTTTGCACATATGGGAGTAGCCCTTGCTGTATCTTTTCGCCCAGATATGGGTGGACTATGCTTGTGCGCTTACGCTCCTGCCATGCGGTGAGGACTTTTTTCTTGCCCTCTTTGGAGAGGTATACTGCGCCACTGACCTGAGTTTCAAAGTCATCGGGCTTTATCATTTTCAAGTTTATCATGGTAAGCACAAGTCGCTCCACCACGCAACGAAATTCCTCTACAAGGTCGCAGGACAGGCTGCTTCTGCCTGAACGCAGGGCGTGGTAAAAGCCGAGGCAGCTATCAAGTCCTACGCTTTCAAGGGCTGATGTATATGATGAAATTGCGATAGTATACAGAAACGAGAGCATGGCGTTTACTCTGTCGAGGGGTGGGCGTTTGGTGCGGTTGGCAAGGTAAAAATCTTCTTTTTGGTGGAGTATCAGTCGGTCAAATATATCAAAATATGCCTTTGCACAGCTTCCCTCTATACCCATGATAATATCTTTATCGGCAGTTTCATAGACGGTCTTTATGCCGTTTTCAAGATATTTTATACAATCTGTAAGCGCTCCGTCACTGTTTATATCCGGGTTATCGTGGAGCGAACGTCTGATAAGATAACGTGTATTTGAAAGCTTTGCGGCGACAGTATTCCTGATAAGGTCGAGCTGAGGAATAGAAAAAAGCTCAAACTGCTCTTTTCGCAGATAGACGTTGCCCTTTGTTTTGCCCTGAACTCTTGCGAGAAATTTACCTTGAGGAGAAATAAAATTAACGGCTATGCCATACTCTGCACACTTGCCCATAAGCGCAGGTGAACAGCCCGAATAGCTGAAAATATAGATATCCTCTATATTAGTAAAAGGCACACGGAACTTCTCGCTGTCCTCTGCCCTGCACACTATGTTTTCGCCGTCAAGTGTGAGGTAGGCAGTTTCTTCGAGAATATAAAGTGAATTGAGCAGTTTACGCATTGTTTTCGCCTCCGTTCATGGAGAAAATCGTGTTTTTCACGCTATATTTCTTCACTTTTGGAAAGCACATATCCGACAGTGAACAGCCTGAACATTTCTGACCTTTTACACGCTTTGGGATAATATCCGCTGCAAGTATCTCACGCATTTTTCCAAGATAGTCGCAAAGCATTTTATCATACTCTGCGCCCTGAGTATCAAAGGGCAATTCTGATCGTCTGCGCACATCTGCATAGTACAGAAAACATCGGCTATTGCAATGAAATACGTTATCCACGCAAAGCTTCTGCGCATAGACTTGTATAGCGTCGGTCTGATTGAACTCCCCTGCTTTGGGTCTGGTGGGTTTATACTCCACAATTTCCACACGGAATTTGCCGTCCAGGGTATCTATATAGTCACCGCTTTTATCACGGACAAACTCGATACAATCTACAACTCCGAAAATATTGTACTTAGGGTCATCATTATACACTGACACGTCACTTCGGACGATCTTATGCTTATTTTCAAAGTTGCGCTCGCCGCTGTGGACGTTCTCATGGAGGAGGTTTGCTTTGACGACAAAGGCGTTTTCAGCCCAGTCGTCATTAACTTCTAAAAGAGCAAACCTGCGTGGACAATACATATAATGCTGTATGTCACGGATATTGATAGTTACATCTTCGCTCATCAGAGCTTTTCAATAAGGGTAACGCCCTCAGGCATATCCTTATCTATGGAGATATCATAGTCTGAGTAATGTCTTGGAGTTGTCACGCCGTCTTTGAGCTTAACTGACACCTTGTCAAAGAGGATATGTGCAGGGGCATTGCCCAGGGCGGAATCATGCTTGAACACGATAAGCTTACGCATACAGAGCTTTCCTCTTGCAGCGCTTCTGTCATGCTCGAACATATTGATGATAGATGTCCAAAGAAGCTCAAGGTCGTCCTCGCTAAAGCCTGTTATCTTCTGAGCGAGCATTGCGGAAACATAGCCCTCGCCACGATAAAGCGCATATGGGATTATGCTCTTTTTGCCCATTTCGGTATCTCCGACCTTTTTTCTTTCTTCTGTTGTTTTCGCTTGCCTTGTGATAGAAATATTTTGTGCAAAAACAGGGTCGATACTCCTTGCAAAGTTGAGCTGGACAGGTCCTCTTACAATGCCGCATGGATCGTCGCCCGTACTCATTACTGCGCCGAACGTTCTTACGTCAAAGTAGTTCTGACAGATATAGTCACGAGCCTGACGCTGTATGTCAGCAGGAGTTTCCTTTCCGCTTCCCTTTAAACCTAGCTCTTTATAAGCTTCGGTGAACTTTGTATTGAGGGCTCTGTCTGCCTTGATGAGGATATTGTAGCCTGCTTCGCCCTCTTTGGTAAGCTCCACAAAGTTTCTTATCTTTCTTTTAAGGCACACGTCTGTAACGATGCCAAGGCTTGTTTCAGGGTCTGTTCTAGGCATATTGCCTGCGTCAGGGTCGCCGTTTGGGTTGCCGTTCTCAACGTCAAAAAGCATTACAAATTCATATCTGTTCTTGATTGCGTTTTCCATAATATTTCGTCCTTTCTTTATTCTTCTGATTTTGCTTCGGGTTTAACTTCAGAATTTTCTGCTGGCTTATCTTTTGACTTTTTTGTGTAAAGATCTCTGTACTGCTGTGCATAACCTACAATAAATCTGCCCTGATCGTCATTTGAAAGAGTCTGAGGGAACTCACCATTCAGATCATCTATTATCTCAAGGCACTTATCATTGTAGTAATTACGAAGTTTAGGATTCTCAAACTTTTTCAAATGATTTTGTGAAAGCGAATAGAGTTTAGGAAATACAGTTGCAGGTCTTGAACAAGCTGATGAGAAATAAGTATCTTTGATAGTTGTGTTAATTGTTGCCTTTGAAGAATCCTGCTGGATCTTTTCAAGCACTGCGAAAAGTCTTCCGCAGAGATAAGCCTGATTTTTGTTTTCAAGGTCTAATGACATTTTGATCTCCTCCTTATTTTGTTTACGGTTTATGCAGCCTTTTATCAAGCCTGCCCTTGTATCATTGAGTTTTATAAAATGGTTTTTTTCCTCGTCGCTGTCGGTCTTGACCCTTGTTATTACTGTGGAAAGCAGTTCGTCAGGGTATCTTGTACCTTTGAGTATGGCTTCAAAAAGTGCGGCGGTGAGAGGCGACGGAACTTTTTCTTTGGACGATTTTGGTGAGATAAGCTCACGCTTGATACGTTCAATGCTTACTTGATGCTGACCCTCAGTGAATGCGATATCCTGCTGATGTTTGAGTACATTGTCAAATATCCTGCCGAACTTATCGTGGAAGATGAACTTCTGGGATATTCTTGAACTGTTTGGGGTAAAGCCTGCAACGTAAAATTCTACGTTAGGGTCATATGGCATATCGGCTGTCCTGCCCTGTTTAAGCTGGCTCATGACAGTGTTTATGTTTCGGTCGGCTTCGGTCACAACGCTTTTATTTAATTCGTCCTCAAATCCGCTGAACATACCGGCAAACATATTGCATTCTTCTGCATCATTCTTCTTCATTGCGAAATAGACTATTGTCATATCGTCAAAAGTCTTGTAATGGCTTCTGTCAGCAAGCAGAGAATTAAACGCAGAGGTATACATTTTCATGGCTTTCTCGGAAACATTGCTGTTGTAGGACTGCTTCTTGCCATAGGACTCAAAGGCAGATTCTTTCATGCCAACAAGGACACAGCCTGAGGACATTCCACCTTTGATACCCTTTATTTTATCATGGATACGGGCTTGCGGGAGCTTCTCACCAAGAATGGAACAGGTGGATAGTTCGGTATCGTCACTGTCGCTGTCGGCGTTAAGCTGGGCGAGGTAATCTTCATAGGCGGCTTTGAATTTGCTGTCATTGTGAAGTTTTATTTCAGGAGAGCCGTCAAGTCCAAACTCATAGTAGGAGCTTGAATACTCCTTGCCTAAAGCAAGAAGATGCGGGTTTTGGGTCTCCTGCTCAGGATCCCATGTACGGATAAAGTTAAGATAGGCTTTGCAAATAGGTGAGTCGATATTATCAAAGAACTTCTCATTCCATTCGCAAAAGCATTTGTGTGATTTTGCCGCTTTGTTGGTAGCGTCTGTAGGGGTCAAAGTTCCTTTATCATAGTTCAGACCGAATATGTAGAGTGGTCTGTGTTCGATCGTGTTTTTGTCTATGCCCGGTTTCTGCGTTCTTACAGGAAGCTGTTCCATTACTGGATCATAGACTGTTTTTGTCTTTTTATTTTTCAGAGGGATAATTCGGGGTACTCTCAAATCGTTTATTGCGGCTATCTTGCCCTCGGGGGTAAGAAGAATTTCAAAGTGTATGGCTTGCTTACAATAGCCTGCAGGAGTTTTATTCTCCTGCAAAGCACTGTAATCGCACAAGGCTTTAATCAGCATTTAATCTCCTCCCTGTATTTTGCAACGTCGATAACACCGTCTATCATATGTGGACGGTAGAAAACTGCGTCGGCCTTGTCAGAAAACTTAGGGTCATTCCAATCATTATTGACAGGCTTGCCTCCGTCCTCAAACTTCATGCCGTAAAGCATAAAGCCAAGGTCTTTATCACCCATATTTTGCGGTGCTATCTGCGTAAGGTCAAAGTCGTCAACAAGTTCAATACTCTTTATTGCAAATTCACGGCAGCCAAGGCATGGCTGTCTGAAATGCTGGCCGTTTCTGAGACGTCTGAGCATTATGTTATAATGCTTCTCATCAGATTCGTCTGGGTGGTCTGATTTAAGATAGGTGCGCTCAAACGTGAACTCGATACCGTATTTCACATTTTTCAGCACCATTGCCGCTCGCTGACTTCGTATCTCCGAGGTGTACATCTCCGCCGAGCCTCCGCCTTTCATCTGCTGTTTCACTGATGATAACAGCAGCTTATCTTTGACCTCGTTTCGTCGGATATTGGTAAACTCGATAGGGTTGAACACCACTATTTTGTTTATTTGGTAGCGCACGGCAGGCTTCCAATATACTGATTTGATAAGTCCCTCCAGTGCGCTTGGGGTGGGTACGTTGTAACTTACCCGCTCAACTTTCATTTCAGGTCTTGAGAAGCAAGCATAGTCACCTGTCACGATGATTTTAAAACCATAGCTCATTTTTACATCACTCCTTTTATTAGCTTATATTAGTATTCGGTACATTGTTTTTACTCTACATATATGATACACCATTATGAATAAAATGTCAATAGTTTTCATGTATAAAAAAAGTGTCGGATTTTCGGCATATTTCACAATTCTTTGTTCAATGGTTTGTGGTATAAAAACGTTGACTTTTTAAACTTATGTTTGTATAATATATTTGTCTATGCTTTACGCATATGTGAGTTGAAAAATATTCGTATTCGGTACGATATGGAATGCAGCAAGTGGCAGACTGTCTTGGTGGCAGCCTGCCATTTGTTTTAGATGAAATAATCCTGCATTGCGGCTTGGGTGTTCAAACCTGTTTCATTATTATAATAGCTCTGATTTTCAAGAATGAATATACCTGTGCCGTGATCGTTAAGCACACCCTGAGAATAGAGATCCTTGAAAACATTCATATAGACGGACACTGAATATTTCTGCAATGCTCTTCTTACTGACATATCACCATTACGCAAGGTTTCAACAAGTTCATGGCAAGTCTGGTCGTTAGGATCGTCGATAACGATAGAGATAGTGTCGGCGGAGATGTATTCAAACTGCATTGCGTAGCTTCGGAATGGTATGCTATATGGTGACATCAAGCCTTGGCGGTCGAATGAGTTGCTTTGTTCGTTATATTTCGCAATAGAGTTTTCAGCTATACGACTTTGGTTGAAGTCGAAAATTCCGTCGTAATATTCTTTAATACAATCATAGGAAGTTATGTCTTGGTACTTTTCCAGCAAACCTTTAGTCTTGTTAATTCGCATGGCAAGGTCACTTCCCTTGCGGTATGTTTCGTCAATATCAAAAACGTACACATAGCCCTTGGCATCTTTACCCTCACGATTACATCTGCCCCCTGCCTGCAAAATGCTGTCTAAACCTGAAAGCTGGCGGAAAACTGTGTTAAAGTCAAGGTCAACGCCTGCTTCTACAAGTGAGGTTGAAACTACTGTGATATGCTCGCCATTTTCAAGCTTATTTCTTACTACTTCTATGACACGGCTTCTGTGGGCTGGGGTCATATTGGCGGAAAGGTGATATTTTTCATCTTGAACAAGGCTATAAAGCTCTGCCGCTGTTTTCTTGGTATTCACAACAATCAGGGCATTTTTACACCGAGAGGCATTTTCTGCAATGGTTTCAAGAGAGATTCTGCCCATGTCTTTATATTCGCATTTCTTGAAATACTTAAAATTGGTTCGGTCGGTAACAAGCTTATTATAGTTCACATCAGGCATGAACTTATCAAAAAGCTTAGAATAATCTGGCATTGTGGCGGAGAGAAAAAGGGCTTCGCTGTTAAGATACTTTGTTATATAGCCCACAGCTTTAAGGCAGGGGCGAAGAAGTTCTGTTGGAATAAGGTGTATTTCATCAAAAACTATCACGCTGTCGCGGAGATTGTGGAGCTTTCGCAGTGCTGAGCCTTTATAATGGTATATGGATTGGAAAAATTGCACGCTTGTGGTGATTATAAGTGGTGCGTCCCAATTTTCGCAGGTCCTTTTGAGCTTCTCTGCGGTTTTCTTTTCTTCCTCTGTGTCGCCGTCATAGGAATAGTTTGAATGGTGCTGTAGGACAGGGAGAACGTCACGAAACATCTCCTCGAAATCTTTGGCTGTTTGTTCTATAATACTTGTGTATGGGATAACGTATATGATATGCTTTTTGCCGCTTTCAACGGCTTTTTCAAGGGCTATTTTAAGACTGCAAAGGGTCTTGCCACTGCCTGTTGGCATATCAAGGACGGATATGTGGCTGCCTTTTGTACAATGGTCTATAGCTTGCTTTTGTATACTGCTTCGTGCCTGCTGTAATTTGGTTTCAGAACGCATATTTTCCATGCGCTCATTAAGAATGGAAAGCGCCTTTTTAAAATCACCGCTCATGCCACGTTCAACATTTTTATTGCAAAATATTTCGGTATCGAGAAAGTCTGCGTCTGTCAGGCAAGAGAACACATACTTGGTGAAAAAGGCGTAACGCTCGATACGCTCGGTGGGGTCTTTTGCAGAAAGCAGTTCATTTAATGGCGGTGTTATTTCTTCCAGTGTTAAAGAGGCAAATTCTATTTCCGAGGCATATGCACTGTAGTCACTATCGCCTGTATATTCGTCTGCTCTTTTTAGTGTACCGTTTAGGGTCGGGCTGTCAGAGTTGTCTGCGACTGTGCCGCCGTCCATAAGTCCCGTGTGGTGTCCTGCTATACAATACTCCATAAGGGGTGCGAAAACATCGTTTTTATCTGCAAGTGTTTTATACTCTATAGCTCCGCAGGCGGCGTGGCTGAATTTTACTTTGTCATCATCAAGCCGTTTCTGAAAGTTAAGAGCATACTTACCTATATCGTGATACAGGCTCGCTTTTTTTGCAAGGGGTTTCAAAAGATCTACTGAAAAGTCCTCTGCCAATTTGCTTACGCCTATAAGGTGGGCTTTTACAGTTTGCCTTTCACCGTCCTCACGGGTGTGTGCGTAATATTTCATGGTCATTCCTCCCTTTTCAGATATACAAATTTATCTATGCTTTTATTATAGCATACAATTTAATACTTGTGGGGAAAATTTTTGTACACATAAACAAATATTTGTACAAATTGTTATATTTTTATTATAATACATTATAATATATAGGTCAACATAAAGCGTTCGACATTTTGAAAATTTGGCTTGATTATTATTTAAAAATGTGTTAAAATATAAATTATAAGTAAATTTGTATTTTTTTAAGATGTTATGAGAGGAATTTATATGAAGTACAGACTTTTATACAATAAGATCACAGTAGTGGCTCTTTCGGCGATGTTGTCGCTGAGTGCTGTATCATGCGGTAAGCTTGACGCGAGCAAGCTTGACGGAAACGCTTTGACAGTGACCGAAACCGAGAGCAAAGCGGAAGTCAAAAAAACTGAGGACAGCTCCAGTAAAAAAGAGGTCGAGGTGAATGAAGAAGAAAAGGAACAGCCAAGCTACACCTGCTCGCTGGTTTGCGTGGGCGACAATCTTATACACGACAACATTTATAATGAGGCGCTAAAGCTTGGCGGTGGTGAAAAATATGATTTCACGCAGGCTTATGAACACGTTACAAAATACATAGAAGGCACTGATGTGGCTATAATCAATCAGGAAACGCTTGTTACAGACAGCGTTGAGCCGCAAAGCTATCCTATGTTCGCATCGCCAACTGCTGTGGGCGACAAGATAGTTGACATAGGCTTCAATGTGGTTTCTATGTCAAACAATCATGTTCTCGACCAGGGTGAAGAGGGGCTTATAAGCTCTCTTGATTACTGGGACACAAAGGGAATTGTGCATTACGGTGCTTATCGTTCGCAGGAGGACGCTGACACTATCAAGACCATGGAAGTCAACGGAATAAAGTTCGCTTTTCTGGGATACATGGAGCACACCAACGGCAATTATCTCAGCGGTGACGGTGCTCAGGTGATATATCTTGATGAAGAGGACAAGATAAAGGCTCAGATAGAAGAGGCTGACAAAATGGCGGACGTTGTTGTGGTTTCATGTCATTACGGCACAGAGATACAAAACGAGCTTAACGAACAGCAGACAGAGATAACGCCTAAGCTTGTGGAGTGGGGTGCTGACCTTATTATCGGCACGCAGGCGCACACTATCAGCACTTGCGGATATCTTGACAAGCCTGAGGGCGGACAGGCGTTTGTTTACTACGGTTTGGGCAACTTTATTTCGACTATGTATGACACAAAGTCGCTTGTGGGACTTATTGGCAAGCTCAATGTTGTGAAGGACCCTGACACCAATGAGGTGACATTCGAGAACGTTAAGGCGATACCGATAATATCGCACTTTGAGGGTGATTCATACTACGGCGATTGGTACAACTGCACTGTTTATCCTTATGCGGAATACACTGACGAGCTGTTTGCCAAGAATTATGTTGAGGGCTTCACTCGTGAGAGCGTGAAGCAATGCTTGTCTTACATACCTGATGAGTTTCTTAGTATTGAGTAGTCTGGGCAATATGTAGTGGACGGCGCCCTCGACGTCCCATTTGCAAAGTGATAAAGAATATGATGTTTCTGCGGACGACTTTTATGCCGTCCGCTTTTTTGGGTATTGTGTAAAGGTTTACATATATCTTAATAAATTTATATAATGTAAATATCAATTCACGAAATGTTTACATTAAAATATGCTCAATCCATTAAAATACTCGCACAAATCACTTTTTTACTATTGCAATTTAGGCAAATATGCTATAAAATATACATATAAGGGGAGGAACGGACTTCCCGATAAAATTTTCATTTTTTATATTCTGAAAACTACTTTAAATTTACAGGAGGGTTTATTACATGAAATTTGCTGACGGTTTCTGGCTCAACCAGAGAGGCTACGAAGTAAACTATGCAAATCAGGCTTTCGAGATCGAAGAGATCGAAAACGGATTCCTCGTTGTGGCAACACCTTTCGTTGTATACAACAGAGCTATGATGCTCGGAAGTGCTAACCTTGAGATCGCTTACACTTCAACTCAGGAGAACTGCGTAAAGGTAAGCATCACACACCACAAGGGTCATGTTGACAATGGTCCGCACTTTGTTCTCGAGGACAAGGGCTTCAAGCCACAGGTAACTGTTACAGACAAGGAAGCCGTACTTGTTACAGGCGACACAAAGCTCGTTGTTTCTAAAGAAAACTGGAGCTTCACATACTATTATAAGGATAAGAAACTCACAAGTGGTGGCTGGAGATCGACAGGCGTTATTTTTGAGAATGCTTACAAGCAGCAGGCAAGACTTCAGACACAGCTCGATGACACATTCTGGAGCTACCCTGCCGATCCTACAAGAACATACATCAGAGAGCAGTTTGACACTTCTGTTGGCGAATATTTCTACGGCTTCGGCGAAAAGTTCACAACATTCACAAAGAACGGTCAGAACGTTGAGATATGGAACGCTGACGGAGGCACTTGCTCAGATCAGTCTTACAAGTCTATCCCATTCTATCTTTCTTCAAAGGGCTACGGCGTATTTGTAAACAGCACTGACAAGGTATCATATGAGGTTTGCTCTGACACTGTTTCTAAGGTTTCCATGACAGTTCCAGGCGAGAGCCTTGAATACTATGTATTCGGCGGTGCTAACCTCACTGACGTACTCAAGGGCTACACTGACCTCACAGGCAAGCCTTCACTGCCGCCTGCATTCTCATTTGGTCTGTGGCTCACAACTTCATTTACAACAACATATGATGAGGAGACTATCACATCATTTATCGACGGCATGGCTGAGAGAGATATTCCTCTTCAGGTATTCCACTTTGACTGCTTCTGGATGAAGGGCTTTGAGTGGTGTAACTTTGAGTGGGACAAGTCACAGTTCCCTGACCCACCTGCAATGCTCAAGAGATTGCACGAAAACAAGGGTCTGAAAACTTGCGTATGGATCAACCCATATGTTGGTCAGCGTTCAAAGCTCTTTGACGAGGGTATGAAGAACGGCTACTTCATCAAGAAAACTGACGGCTCTGTATTCCAGTGCGATGAGTGGCAGCCTGGTATGGCCATTGTTGACTTCACTAATCCTGAGGCTTGCAAGTGGTATGCAGGATATCTGAGGAAGCTCTGCGAAATGGGTGTTGACACATTCAAAACAGACTTCGGTGAGAGAATACCTACAAGAGATGTTGTTTACTACGACGGCTCTGACCCTATCAAGATGCACAACTTCTACACATATCTTTATAATGAGTGCGTATTTAATGTACTGAAAGAATATTTTGGAGAGAACAAGGCTTGTCTGTTCGCACGTTCTGCTACAGCAGGCGGTCAGAAGTTCCCTGTTCACTGGGGCGGAGATTGCTCAGGCAACTACAACTCAATGGCTGAGGTTGTAAGAGGCTGTCTGTCACTTTGTATCTCAGGCTTCGGCTACACTTCACATGACATGGCAGGCTTTGAAGCTACTGCTACACCTGACATTTACAAGAGATGGGCTGCGTTCGGTATGTTCTCATCACATTCAAGACTGCATGGTAACCAGTCATACAGAGTGCCATGGCTCTTCGACGAGGAGTCCTGCGACGTTCTGCGCTTCTTCACAAAGCTCAAGGGCAAACTCATGCCTTATCTGTGGGCTCAGGCTATCAAGACACACGAGGTCGGCGTACCTGTAATGAGAGCAATGGTCATCGACTTTGCTGACGACCCAACTTGCCTGACGCTTGACAGACAGTATATGTTCGGTGACAACATTCTTGTTGCTCCTATCCTTAATGACGAGGGTATCGCTGAATACTATGTTCCGGAGGGCAAGTGGACAGATATCATCACCGGCAAGGTTCTTGAGGGCGGCAAGTGGTATAAGCACAAATGCTCATACTTTGAGATCCCTGCTCTTGCTAAGCCAAACAGCATTATTGCATACGGTAACTTTGAAAGACAGATCGAGTATGATTATCTTGAGGGTACAACATTCACTATCTACGAGCTTGAGGACGGCAAGAATGCAGTTTGCCCTATTTATGACACTGAGGCAAACAAGGTATTCGAGCTGACAGCTACAAGACACGGCAACAAGATCGAGTGCGAATACACTGACACAAAGGCAAGCTTCAAGATCGCTGTGGCTAACACAGACAAGACTGTTGAAATTGCTCCTAACTTCAGCGGCAAGGTCATCATTGAACTCTAATGACTAAATAAAATCATCGCTCCGAGAGATCGGGGCGATTTTTTTGCGTTCACACATAAAATCGGGGCATATGAGGGTAAAAATTCTGTATATTTGCTCTTGAAGAATGTGCTGCATTGGGGTATAATATAGATATTAGATTTTTAGGAGAAATTTTATGAGATCAAGAATAAGAAGTGTTATACCGAAAAAGATAATCGGCATAAATATCAGTTTGCAAAAGCGTGATATCATTGAAGATATTGCTAAAAGCGAAAATGCGGAGGCTGTTTTCTTTGGCAATGAGGTAATGGGACAGCAGGTGGGATATCTTTGCGGTTTCAAGGGCTTTGAAAGGTCTGAAAAAGAGGGCGAGGACATCACGGATGAGTGCCTTATTTTTTCGGGCATTAACGGCAGGAGCCTTGACCCTATACTGAAAAAGCTTAGGGAGAAGGGTGCGGCAGTGGAGCTGAAAGCCATTGTCACGGCACACAATCAAAGCTGGAACGTTGGCGAGCTTATAAAAGAGCTGAGGCGTGAACACATTTACATGAACGGAGGTGACAGAGATGAAAAGTAAATACAAGGCTATAATTTACATTATTCTGTCGGCTTTTTCGTTTGCATTCATGTTCGCATTTGTACGGCTTTCGGGTGATCTGCCGACGGTGCAAAAGACTTTTTTCAGAAATTTTGTGGCGTTATTTTTCGCTATCGGTGTGCTAAAGAAAAATCACATACGCTTTCACATTGAGGGCAAAAAGAACAATGCGGTCATTTTTGTGAGGGCGCTTGCCGGCACGCTGGGTATGCTTGGAAACTTTTATGCCATAGATCATCTTGTGCTGTCTGACGCTTCCATGCTAAACAAAATGTCACCATTTTTCGTTATCATTTTCTCTTTTATTTTCCTTAAAGAGCGGCTGACTTTCTTTCAGGGTTTCACTGTAATTTGTGCATTTATAGGAAGCTTGTTTATCATCAAGCCGAGTTTTCATAATGTGGACTTCTTCCCTGCCCTTGTTGGTTTTCTAGGAGGAATGGGAGCGGGACTTGCTTACGCTTGCGTAAGATACTTAGGACAGCATGGAGTAAATGGTGCGGTGATAGTTGCATACTTCTCGGGATTTTCGTGCTTGTTCACCCTGCCATTTCTAATATTAGATTTCCACCCTATGACGATTTTCCAAATACTTTGTTTATTGGGAGCTGGCGCAGGTGCGGCAGGCGGACAGTTCGCTATAACTGCGGCTTACACTCACGCTCCTGCAAGGGAGATATCGGTTTATGATTACTCACAGTTGATTTTCACTACGATTTTGGGATATTTCCTTTTTGGAGATATTCCTGATGGCTGGAGCTTTCTTGGATATTTCATTATCATTGCAATGGCTGTGCTTGTTTTTCTTTACAACAACGTATGGCACAATGACAGCGAGGTCAAGGGCTGACAAAATGGTAAACAAAAAGAGCGTTTTTACTTTCTCGGTAAAAACGCTCTTTATTATTTATATTGCGGTTTATGCTCCGCCTGCGATAAATCTCTTGAGATCCTGTGGGTTTACGCACTTTTCAAGCGCAACGTCCATAGAAATAGTTCTTGAACGAACGAGCTTTGCAAGCTCCTGATCCATGGTCTGCATTCCTGTTGCTTTACCTGTCTGCATTGCTGAACCGATAAGATGCACCTTATCGTCACGGATCATAGCTTTGATAGAGTCTGTTGCATTAAGAATCTCACAGCAAGCTACACGGCTTGTGCCGTCGAATGTACGGCAAAGTGTCTGAGTACAGATACCTACAAGAACGGAAGCAAGCTGAGTTCTGATCTGATGCTGCTGGTGAGCAGGGAAAACGTCGATGATACGGTCGATAGTTGACGGTGCGGACGTTGTATGAAGTGTACTCATAACAAGATGTCCTGTTTCAGCGGCGGTAACAGCAGCTTCGATAGTCTCGAAGTCACGCATTTCTCCTACGAGGATAATGTCCGGGTCCTCACGGAGGGCTGCACGGAGGGCAAGTGAGAAGCTCGGTACGTCAGGTCCGATCTCTCTCTGGTTTACCATACATCTCTTATGAGCGTGCATATACTCGATAGGGTCCTCAATTGTGATGATATGAGCTGATTTATGGATATTTACATGGTCGATCATTGCGGCAAGAGTTGTTGACTTACCTGAACCGGTAGGGCCTGTTACAAGCACAAGTCCACGAGGTCTCATTGAGAACTCTGCAAGGATAGGTGGCAGGTCAAGGTCGGTAAGGGTCGGGATATCGTTTCTCAAAAGACGGAGAGCGATTGCCGTGTTTCCTCTCTGACGATACACGTTTACACGGTGACGGAAACCTCTTGATGATACATATGTAAAGTCGGTATCAATATGGTCTTTGATAGACTGACGCTGCTTATCTGTACACATATCCTCGCATATTTTGAGAATTTCGATCTCAGTCATATCAGGATATGAGGAAAGCTTTCTCAAGTTACCGCCCTGTCTAACTATCGGCGGAATACCTACGGTGAAGTGCAGGTCGGAACAGCCAAGGGCTCTTGCTTCATCAAGAATTTTGTTAATGTCGATTGCCATTAGAATTTACCTCCATATATTTCTTTTTTATACAGCATATGTTACACGGATAAGTTCGTCCATTGAGGTCTTGCCTTGCTGAACAAGCTCTGAAACGTTGTCACGAAGCAGGTGACAGCCCTCTTTCTTTGCAAGCTCCTGAATTTCGTCAGCTTTTGCTCCCCTTGTGATAAGAGCCTGCATAGACGGTGTTGCGAGAAGGATCTCATGGATAGCGGTTCTTCCCTTATATCCTGTGTTATTGCACTTTGGACAGCCACATGGGTCGTACACCTGTACTGAATGGTCAAGACCCATAAGCTCGTTCTCTTCCTCAGTTGACATTCTAGGCTTTTTGCACTCAGGGCAAAGCACCTTTGTAAGACGCTGAGCAACGATACCGATAAGTGAGGTTGCGACCATGTATGCCTCAACGCCCATATCCACAAGTCTTGTTACAGTGGAAGCGGCATCATTGGTATGAAGTGTTGACAGAACAAGGTGTCCTGTAATAGCGGCACGGATAGCGATCTCGGCAGTTTCAGCATCACGCATTTCTCCGACCATTATGATGTCAGGGTCCTGACGGAGGATAGAACGAAGGGCTGCACCGAATGTCATGCCTGCCTTTTCGTTTATCTGGCACTGGTTTATGCCGTCGATCTTTTTCTCGACTGGGTCTTCGACAGTGATAACGTTGTTGCTTGGTTTAGATATTTCGCCAAGTGCGGCGTAAAGTGTGGTAGATTTACCTGAACCTGTAGGGCCTGTTACAAGGACAACACCCTGTGGCACTTTAAGGCAAGACTCAAATCTCTTATAGTTATACTCGGTCATACCCAGGTCGGTTATTTTTCTCAGTGACATATCGCCTGTTGCGAGGATACGGAGAACAACTTTCTCACCGTACACCATTGGAAGGTTAGATACACGGAGGTCAAGAGTTGTGCCGTCAACGACCTGTGACATACGGCCGTCCTGCGGAACACGTTTCTCGGCGATATTCATACCGCTCAAGATCTTAAAACGGGTAACAAGCGAAGTATGAAGTGCGGCGGAAAGAGTCATAAGCTCGATAAGGTCGCCGTTTACACGGATACGGATAACGGTCTTATCCTTGAATGGCTCGATATGTATATCCGTTGCGTCCTGACGCTGGGCGTTCTCGACGATAGCGGTAGCAAGTTTAACGATAGGAGCGTTCTCGATTCTCTCCTCGGAGATATCCTTGAGTTCTTCAAGGTTAAGCTCTTCCTCTTTTTGCTTTGTAGCTTCGTCAACAACGGAGTTAACCTGACCTTCTGAGTACATCTTACCAATAGCACGGTTGATAGATGACTTTGTGGCAAGGACAGGTGTTATGCTGCAGCCTGTGATAACACGGAGATCCTCGAAAATATAGAAGTTGATAGGGTCATTAGTTGCAACGGTCATACGCTTGCCTATTTTGCTGACTGCGATGACGTTATACTTTCTTGCAGTTGCCTCAGGTATCTTCTTGACTATATCAGGCATAAGCTCAGTATTATCAAGGTCGATATAAGACACATTAAGTCGCTCGGCGAGGACCTGACAGAACTGAACATCGGTAACGAGCTTCATGTCAATAATGACATCACCAAAAAGTCTTCCCTTTTGCTCCTTCTGTTTGGCAAGGACTTCCTGAAGCTGTTCTTCAGTTATAAGACCTTTCTGTACCAGATACTGACCGATAGGGCCGTTTCTCATATATATTACTCCAATCCTCCGCATTGATTTAGGGATCCGACGCTGCGGAAACGTCTACTGCGGTGCAAAAACCGCAAAAAAATCATATTATCTATTGTAATCTTCATGAAAGTATGATAAAATTAATGTACTAAGGCAATACTGCACAAGGATTGTGCGTAAGATGCGTAGTCAGATTTTTCGTTAGCTTGTATAGAAACGACGCAGGAATACTTTCGTATTTCAAGGAGTTTCTGTGCAAGATAACGGAAAATCTGCAAGCAGATTGCGTGCAAAGCCGCTAGGCGTGCCTTGTGCGGTATTGCCTTAACTAATGAATCCAAAGGAGGATCACTGTGGATAATTTAACCTTATCATACATAATCATTTATGTATTTGTGTTCATTTTCGGAGCGTGCATAGGCAGTTTTCTTAATGTCTGCATATACCGATTGCCGAAAAATGAAAGTCTTATCAAGCGAAATTCTCACTGTATGACCTGCGGTGAGCCGATCAAACGGCGTGACCTGATACCGATAGTAAGCTGGTGCATACTTCGTGGAAAGTGTCGAAGCTGCGGTGCAAAGATATCGGCAAGATACACTATAGTTGAAACGCTGAACGCACTGCTTTACTTATGGGTATTCTACCACTTCAATGGAATTTTCAATCCGCTTCGTGCAGCACTTGTCTGTCTGTTATTCTCTGCTCTTATCGTTGTATTCTTCATGGACTGGGACACTCAGCTTATCAACACATATGTTGTGATATTCATAGGTTTGCTTGGTGTTGCGGAATACATCTTCTGCAAAGATCAGACGGGACTTACGCTTAAATCACACTTGATCGGATTTTTCATCGTGAGCGTGCCTTTGCTTATTATTTGTCTTATCACACATGAGAAAGCAATGGGCATGGGAGATGTATATCTCATGGCAGCCGCAGGGTTGTTTCTCGGAATGCAGGGTGCTTTGGTAGCGCTTCTTATCGGACTGATAACAGGCTCGATTGGAGGACTTATCCAGAAGCACCGCAGCGGTGATTCAGTATTTGCATTTGGTCCATATCTCTCCATAGGAATTGCAGTCGCAGCTTTGTACTCAGAGCAGATCGGTTCATGGTACATGGACTTTACTGGTCTTAACGAGATGATGAACGAAGCAATGCTGATAATAAGATAATTGCACAAATTCCGCAGTTTGATACTGCGGAATTTTTTTTGCTCAAAAAATCCTCTTAATAGAAGTTTTCTGTTAAGGGGATTTTTTCAGCAAGGCTGTACAATAATATACAGCCGCTGAAAACTAAAATTTATGATGGATCACTAGTATAAAGCTTATCATCTTTAAACCAGTATTCATATTCTCCACCATTATTGGTTAAATTTACAGTAGCACTGGTCCAACCTATCTGAAGATTAATAGTATCACTGTAGAAAAGTATTTCCAAATCCGTACCAACCTTTAACTGATCATTCATATAACTGCCCCAATATGTTGAAGTACGAATAACCTGACCTGTCACCTCGAAATCAACAGGATTACCACTGCATACAATATGATTACCATTTGAAGGCTTGGTGAGAATATGAACCTTTATTCTCGATGAACCACTAGGCAATGTTGGTTTATTCTTGAATTGTGCTACAAAAACAGTGTCAGATGTTATAGGGGTAGAACTGATATCATCACTCTTACCCTCTACAACCCACTTATCAAATATTTTTGTTGTATCTGACGGAACAGGGATAGCACCTGGATAAGTTGCATACTGTCCATCAGAAACATAAATAGTTGAGGCATTTATTAAAGAACCATTTAATTTAAACTCAACCTTATGCTTGTTCTGTACAACTGGAACGAAAACAACTGAGCTATCTGTAATAGAAACATCAGTAAGACCCTTTGAGTTATCTGATTTGTATACCCACTTAACAAAATCCTGTTTTATAGTATCCATGTCAGTTGGAATTCCCGGGTCATTTGCAAAGTCGCCATCATAGACTTTTGTTGTTGTAAATGTAGAACCGTTGATATTCTCAAACGTTACATTAAATTGGGCTTTCGGTGCAACAGGCGGATAAACACAGGAGAATACCATATCCTTATTTATTGTTACGCCTGTTGTAAAATCAGCAACGTTATTCTTGCTGTCTACCCAATAAGGCGTGCCATAACCTGTTCTTGATGGCATAGAAGGTGGAGTTTTATAAACTGTACCCGCCTTGACAGACTTAGTATCTATCTGTTTACCACGAAGCGTTGATTCAGGGTCGCTTGCAGAGTAGATAAACTTTACACTGTATGTTTTTGAACTTGAAACTGTTGTCTTATCATAGAAAATATAAGTATATGTGTTTGAAGCGTCAAGGCTGTAATACTTTTCCTGCTGAGCTGTGCAACCTGCAGGAGCAGTGGTTGCCTGAGGATATGTGACATAATCAGGATGTACAGAGAAATCTTTATAGTCACGAACTTGGTATGGATCTGAATCGCCTTCCTTTATGTTAATATTTGTAAGATTTACTGCTGCGTCCTTTTTATACTTTGTTTTCGTAAAAGTATAGCTTCCGTTCTCATATGTTGGCTGATAGGCTGTAAGAGAAACGTCGAGAGTACGCATTTCCTCAATATTGCTGATACTTGCACCGATATCAAACTTATAATTGTCGTAAAAATCAACGCCTCTTGCAACAGCAGAATTATTAAAGTTTAAGCCCTCTGTATTTACCTTACCTACATTGAGGATACAGCCTTTTGCACCCATTCTCTTTGCGGCTGTATCCGTGTCGTTGCCTGAATAGTTTTTCAGACTATAGCCACGAAGATTATTATTGTCAATAACGATACAATTTGAATAGGTCACACCGCTTTCACCGATAGTACCAGAGGTTGAAACATCAGGCACACCAATATAATCTTTAAGCACAAGAACATTGGTCGAATATCTAAGCTCATCATCAAGATAGTCTATAAGACCTGAACCTATGACATTGCTTTCCATTGTTGCATCAGCGTCATGATAAACGTTATTTGCAGGTTTGATCATATTAAGGATAGCTCCGAGGATCACGCCGAAAATCGTTACCACAACGATAAGCTCAACAAGGGTAAAACCCTTGCGGTTTTTATTCATTTTCAAGATCCTCCCTCCTTATGGTGTTGATTGTGCATCGTCATATTCGGCCTGGTTTTTGTAATCAGAACCACCCATATAATGGATAACTACATAACCTGTAGCTTTACCTGACGCATCTTTTTCAAGATAATGGTCAAAGGTCGTATCTGTGATCTTAAATGCAGCTGCATCGGCTGTTGGAGTGCTGCTGTAAAGATCAGATGACTGTGAGAAGCCGAAATAATCGCTTCCTGTTACGCCTGAAAGCACAACGCCAAACTGCTGATTTCCACCGTCGCCGATAGGGATAAGAAGAGAATTTCCTGATGAGTTATTATTTACATCAAAGAACTTTCCGCCTGTAAGCTCAGGCGTAAGAGCATAGAAATCCATATCTGCTCCTGAATTGTTGTAAAATTTTACCCAATATACGCTCTTTTCAGGATTAGGCGTAATGTTTACGTCCTTACCTTGAAGAAATTTAAGCTGATAGCCTGCATCCTCATCAATATTATTAAGCTTTGCTTTAAAGCCATAGGCTGTAGTATTGAACTTTATGCCGCTTCCAAAGTCTGCCTCAAGGGCAAACTCATTTGTAGTTTTGCCGCTTGAAGAGAACTTGTTTACCTTCAGCTCGTTCATATTGACGGTCTTGTTATCATTATACTGCTCGGCATTTACTGCCTGAGTATACATTTCATTGTTGCGGTAGTAGTTTTCAAGATTCTGTTTTTTTGCCGCAACAGCAACTGTAACAAGCATAGCTGACATACCTGACAAAAGTGCCATTGCTATGATGACCTCTACAAGAGTCATACCCTTTTTATTTTTGCTGTTCTTTTTCATGAGTATACTCCTTTCAATTAGTAGTGATCATATCTGTCAAGTTCGTATCCGTAAGCATAATCATCCTTGCCGCCCTTCGCATTCTGCATTACAGAAGTAGTTGAAGGCTTGGTGTATACATAGAACGCTGTATTGGCGTTACCAAAGCTGTTTGCGATAACTACACCGACTGCACAGCACTGAACGGTCATTTTTCCGCCTGCTGAGTCTGTAACATTAAGTCCACTAAGACCACTTGTTGCTATATTAACCATTGCTTCCGGTGAGTAGAATGAACCCTGGAAGAAACTGTTGTTTGTGGCGCTAAGTGTTGTGTTCTCAGCAAATAAGAAAATGATACTGCTGTTTGATGGTCTGTAAGAGCCTGCAACGTCCACTGATGTTGGATTAAGGACGAAACTGCTCTGTGGAGCACCAGGATTACCCTTAGTATTATTAAGTGTACCAGAGTCATACATACGAACATAAGTGTCATAATCAAATATTTTCAAGCCACTAAAGTTATAGTTACATGCGCTTGAACCCGAATGCTTGGACTTGCCTGTTACTGAGTCGATACCATTAAGTGTAATAGCACTGCCTGAGTCTGAAACAAAATAGCAGTTGTATTTTCTGTCACCTGTAGTTGTATCAATTATAGTTGAACGATTTCTGACAACTATAGTTGGAGACCAGCTTGAATCAAGACTAAGACCATTTTGAAGTCTTATAACAATATCGCCTGAAGAATCAGAAACATCAACGAGGATCCTTGAACCATTGCCATAATCATTGAACGAAAGATCAGATGCCCATGTACAGCTTGATGTTATTCTCAATTTGTAGCGGCTTGTAACCGGAGTCTTAGCTCCTGTTCCTGTAAGGTCTATTAGCTCAGTAAGCGTGTAGTCAACATTAGTCCAATCGCTTGCAAAGGAATTGAAAGTTTTAGTGTTTGAGCCATCATAGAAAGCCTGATATTCATCAGAGATCGTTGTCACATTAGTATCATTGCTCATGAAGAAATCTTCCGGATAATATACATATGCATCAGCAGATACAGGTATCTGTGGCTTTGCGTCACGACCTGCTTTGCTAAGAACAGCTCCTTCATGAATATTTGAAGCCGGGCAGACGATCTTATCTTTACCCGTGATAGTGCCGGTAACATAAACAGAGCCTGTTACCTTAAGTGACTTTGTGACATTAAGATCACCCTCGACATAGAGAGAGCCATTGATCGTCTGACCATTTGCACCAAATGTTGCATCGCCATTATAAGCACCTGCGCCCTTATAAACGTAGAAGTTACCATACTGTGTATAGTCATTTCCGCTGATGTTAGCTTCACAACAGAACAAATCGACATCAAAACCTGAAGAACCAACGTCCATATGGTTTGAAGTGGAAAGCTTCTGACCAATATTAACATAGTTATATCCGTCTGCTCTTGCCATTGTGGAGTTGATGCGGAATTCATTTGAAACATCAAGGTTTTCAGAAATTGTAACAGTTGAACCCTGCTTTTCATCTACAAGACTAGGCTTGAGCATGATAAGAGGCTGAGTTGAAACCTCCAAAGAACCATACATAAGATAAGAACCATAGATACTAGTATTGTTTGTAAATCTATAGACCTTACCAGTGGTATTATTGATACCAGCCATGTCACCGATAACGTTAAGGTTATCATAACCTGCACCGCCGTTACCAACAAGCTCGATAGTATTTGTATAGTCGGCAGGCTTTGGATCTGGGCGAATAAAGATATGTGCTGCTACCTGTTCTGTCTTTCCAAGGTAAGTAGTTTCACAAGTAACAACGATGTATTTGGCACTTGTGCCCTCTTGTGCTACAGTTATCTTGGTAGTACCGATATTATCACTTTTACCGTCTACGCCGTTATAGCTTACGTTAGTGGTAGTACCCTTACCGCTGTTGGCGCTTGCAAGCTTTTTAAGGTTTTCGATAGCCTTTTTCTGCTGAGCCTTTGCAGTAGGGTCATTGGTTGGAGCAGTATCAGTTTGTATCTGATTAATAAAGCTTTCAAGAGTAGATGAAGCTGTCAGATAAGCCTGTTTGCTCTTATAGTTATCATTTGTTTTTGTCCTGTTTACCGAAACAAAAGAAACAGTTGCAGTCAAAAGTATTGACAGCATGAGCATGACAGCAACCGCTGTGAAAAGCACGACTCCGGGTTTGTTTCTTTGTTTCCTCTTCGGAGTATTCTTCATATTAACCACCTTTCTTAGTTTTATTATCACTTATGCTATACTTTTTTCATTTTACACAAGTTGATTACTTATATAAAATTTTTAATCATTATATAGCACTAATTGGCAGGACAAGAAATATTCCTTATCCTACCAAATAGTTATCTCTTAGCTGGCAGAAGGATCAGCAAGCTTCTTCAGAACGTACATATTCAGTGTCATAGAGCCTGAGATCTCGCTCTCGTTGACATTTTCAATGCTAACATTCTCGATCACCATGCTCTTTTCGTTGTTTGTCGTCAGGTTGTCAGCAAAATTCTTGAAACCTGAAAGCGAGCTTTTGAACTGAATGTTAAGGCTATAGAAACCTATTGTCTGTGCAGCTGTTTCATTGGTATCAGCTGCATTTGCATCTGCATTAGCGTCTGCAGCTGATGAATCAGTTGTGCTTGCATTATTGTATTCATCTACCTTAGTGTCAAAATCAGTAGCTGTTGCTGTTGACTCATAAGCAAAAGGCGAAAGAACTGTGCTGCCGTATGATGAAATAGTCATATTGGAGTTTTTGATCTTTACATCATCAACATTAAAAAGCTCACGAACCTTATCAGTAGCCTTGTATGCTACCTGATAATCATAGAAGTTAGCTGCGACCTGTGAGGTGCTTGTATAAAGTGTCTGAATCTCAGCGGCAAGGTTTTTATCCTTGTCTACCTGATCTTCAAGCTCGCTGAGCTGTACCTTTGCTGATTCCAGATCACTGCTTGCCTGACTACACTCATCAATGGCAGGCTTAATAAAAAGCATAAAACCTGCAACAATTATAAGCAGTACGAATACTACTATCAAAATCATTTTATCACGATAATTCAACTTCATAATTATTCACCCTCGCCCTCTTCTTTAAGATAAAGTGTCAGCGAATCAAGCGTTACGCCTGAGCTGCCTTCTTCACCGATCGAATATCCGTTGTATCCTACATCTTCCTGGAAGAGTCCTGTACCTACAAGGGCATCGATTGCTGTTTTTACATCTGACTGATCATCAAGCTCAACCTTAGTAAGTGTTACTGTACCAGCTTCAAGGTTATATGTAAAGCCTTCATACTTGAAAGAACCAAGAGCTTCCTTGATGTCGTCAAACATCTCACTTGACACGACCGGAAGTGTTTCAAGAGCTGCATTTGCTGATGTAACATAGTTTGAATAATCCTGCATGATCTTCATCTTATTGTGAAGTATCTGGTTCTGGGCGATCTTCTCATTGCAAACAGCTATCTTATCATTAGTCTTGTCTATATCTTTCTCGATAGAACTCTTCCTGAGATTAATAACAAGTGTTGCACCTGCGATAAGCACTGCGGCTGCCGCAGCGAAGATACCGCCTGTCATGAGCAGCGAACCCATTCCGCTGTTGCCGCCCTTACCTGTGGACTGATCGACTTCAAGAAGGTTGATCTTCTCTGTTGCCTTGTTTCTCTTATAGAGAGCACCGATAGCATTAGCGAATACTGTAAACTCGAAGTTCTCAAAACCTGTGATCTGAGCAGGCACACCGAGAACGGAAGCCTTTATATCAAGACCGTCAAGAGCGTCAACGAGTTTGATGTAGTCCTCGATAAAGCCATAGAGAATAACATTTTCAAGTCCTGAACCGCCTCTTGCCTTATTGAACTGCTCCATTCTGAAGATGTTCTCGTTAAGAGCTTCAGTGATATAATCGTCAGAATCATAATCATCTTCTGAGATAGGAACGTATCTGGCGAATGCCATCTGTCCATTCTCAAAAAGTGTAAGACCAAGGAAATTCTTATCGATCTGGCAAACCAACAGCGGCATTTTCTCCATGTTGGACTTGTCAGCAAGAACGATTCTTGCGATAGAGTTACATCCGATGTTAACAGATCTGAGGTTCATGCCCATAATGTTATAAAGCTTTCTGTAGCTTTCAACTATCGTACTAGGGCAAGCTGTTGCAAGTACCTTCACTGCACCAGGATTATCCTCACCTGCTTCACCTACTACTGTATATGAGATAGAATACTCATCTGTGATACCCATTTCCTGACTCATATGGTTCTGCACCATAAGCAGGAACTCATTACCCTTTGCCTTTGGAACTACAAGCTCCTTGAATACGATGTTGCTCGATGAAAAAGTAACGATAGCGTCCCTATCCATCATATCCTCAGCCTTGATCTGAGTGAGCAGTAACTCAGACAGACCTGAAAGGTTGATGACCTCACCGTTAAGGATCATATCCTCAGGAACGTCTACCTGCAAAGATCTTTCGATCCTTATCTTGTTAGAGGAGTTATCGCCTTTAACAATGTTGATTTGTCTATCAGAAATATCAAATGATAGCATTTATTCCTTCACCTCTTAAATTATTTTTCAAAACAAATATCTTCCCTCTCCGTTTTAAAGGAGAGGAGATATTTAAAATTAACGAACATAAAATGCAGACCCTTAGTTTTCCAGACCTGACAATGAACCGTAGAGCAGTGGGAAGATACCCGCAAGGCAAAGACCGATCGCAACACCCATGAACACGATGAGCAATGGTTCCATAAGTCCTACAAGTCTTGTAACGGCTGCGTCTGCTTCTTCCTCATAGTAGTCAGCAGTTTTCTCAAGGATCTCATCGAGAGCACCTGATTCCTCACCGACATAGATGATGGAAGTAAACATTCCTTCAAATATCTCTGTTTTTGCAAGTGACGCTGAAAGCGGTGCGCCCTGCTTAACTTCATCAACTACCTGAATGAACATCTTATCAACATAAGCATTTCCAAGTATTCTTGACGAACGTTCAAGACACTCTACCATTGGGATACCGCTTGAATAAAGTGATGAAAGAGTTCTTGCGAAACGACCCTCATAGATCTTTACAATAAGCTTTCCGGCGGCAGGCATCTTTATCTTGATGTAGTCAAATTTAAGTCTGACTGACGGTACTTTCAAGGCGTATATCCAACCGAATATCAAAACAACGACCACGATAAGAATGATATACCATTTTGCCTTGAAAAAGTCACTGAACGAGAAGAGAGCCTTAGAAAGTGCAGGCATCTGATCCTCTGACATAAGACCTGCAAATATAGGCATGATGAACGTAAACATACCGATTACCATGACGATACAAAGAACGCCAAGTATGATAGGATAAGTCATCGCACTCTTTACCTTATTGTTCAACTTGTTTGAGTTTGCATAATAATCGCTCAGACGCTGCATTGTCATATCGAGCGTACCTGAGGTCTCACCTGCGTCTACCATTGAGATGAAAAAGTCAGGAAAGCTTCCTCTTCTTGTATCAAGGGCCTCGGTAAAGCTCTGACCTTTCTGAACATCGTCATAAACGCTTCTCCAAACATCCTTTGCACCCTTATTCTCCTCTTCCTTATAGAGAATGTCGAGCGCTTTAACAATGGTAAGACCCGATGTCATCATTGCCGCAAGCTGACGGCAGCAGAAAGCAAGTTCCTTAGTATTGAACTTGTGCACAGATTGTTTGCCTGCACCGCCCAATGCTTCTGTATAACTTATACAGAAAAGACCTTGTTCGTGGATCTTGTCCAGTACTTCCTGTGCATCCTCAGCCTCATAGATACCCTTTATGGTTTTTCCCGAGGTATCCTTAGCAACATAGGAAAATTTCTTCATAATATGTAGATACACCTCCACTTATTTATACATTTTGTGCATTCATAACAAAAAACTTTAAAAATACACAAAACGCATTTTTATAATTATAACATTATTTTCATCTTTTCGCAAGTGATTGAGT
>ONZY01000625.1_pt1 | contig 31241 bp, 35 predicted proteins | sample 1671451 | NCBI WGS metagenome assembly ONZY01 (sample SAMN06348158, study PRJEB24527) | human gut metagenome | biome: human gut; feature: ankylosing spondylitis patient; material: feces | host: Homo sapiens | place: China | collected 2015-10 | reverse complement strand
TCAGGCCGCAAACGTGCGCGCCTACGGCGCGTGCGCTGCCGCGGACTGCAAAGCTCCTACTCAAAAAAGCGGCCCAAAGGCCACTTTTTTGAAGGCGTTAGCCTTCATACGGGTGGTTGCTCTCAATATAGATCCCGCGGCTGTTCGACCAGCCGACGTTGAAGTTCAGCACCTTGCCGAGGTCGCGCAGCTTGTAGTACGTGTAGCCGCCGCCCTGATCGTCGGTCAGCAGGATCGCGGTGAACGGGATGCTCTCGCCATAGATCACGGTTTTGGCGTCGGCCTTCTGGTAGCGGCGGTCGCCGGAAAACGGCGCTTTCAGCTCCGTGCCGTTTGGCTTATAGGCTTCATCCGGTACGATAATGACATTGCCGTCCCAGTCCACGCCGAACTGCGCGTTCGTGCCGTTCAGGAGAGACGCAATATCGCGCAGACGGACGTAGTTCGTCTCGCCGCCGTTGCTGCCGGGCAGCGCGTAGGTCTGGAGCGTGACGTCGTGGCCGTCGAGCTCGATGGTCTGGCGGCGCATATAGGCCTTGCCGCTCGCGGGAATGCTCTCCTGTGTCACAGTGCCGAGCGGACGCTGGTGCAGGCTCTCGGTTTCAGAGGTCGTAAAGCGGTACGTGCCCGCATTCAGCGTGAGATAGTCGACCGTGACGACGTTTTCCTCCACCGTGATGCCCGTGCCGTCGTTGTAGTCCACAAGCGCTTTGGGGAAAGCGAATCGGTAGGTCATCACCATGTCCTCGAGCAGCGCGTCGATCTGCGCGTCGGAATAGTCGGGCAGCTCGGCGGCAAGCGCCTTTTTGATCGCGGCGCGGCGGTCATTCTGATCGTTCTGCACCGTCAGCGTAAGTCCCCCGTCGTCGGCAACGGAGAGCGTCACTTTGCCGGGCGTGGCGGCCTTGCTCACCTCGGCAATCTCCGCGGAGACCTCGGCAAAGATCGCATTGAACTCATCGGCGTTGGCAAACGACTCGCTCGCCTGGTCGCCGTAGTAGCTGTGGCCGTTGTAGCGGAAGTAGGAAAAGCCGTTCTGGGTCATCTCGGCGCGCATATTCATCGCGTTGACCATTTCCTCGGAGAAGCCGAATTTGGCCTCGACCGTGCCGCTGCCGTCAAACTGAAACGTCGTATCGGCGACCTGGCACATGCAGCCGCTCAAAAGGACGGTCAGCATGCTCACTACCAGCGCCGCGGCGAAAAACTTTTTCATGGTGTATCGCTCCTTTGGTAAACTCTACCGACAATTTTACACGAATTTCCGCCCGATTGCAAGCAATGCGGCCGTCTTTACACTGGAAAAACATGGAAAATCTGATTTTTTCGCGCAAAGGGGGCGGCATTTTTGAAAAATTGCTTGACTTTACGGAAAAGTTTTATATAATAGTAGAGCTTGTAATATGCATTGCAGGCAAATCCTTGCTCACATGAATCCGTGTGGGCCATCAGTCCAAAAGGAGGTGCAACCAAGAATGGCTAAGATTTCCGCAAACTATGAGGTCGTTTTCATCATGGACGGCAGACTGCCCGAAGAGCAGGTCGCCGCTCTGACCGAAAAGTTCAAGACCCTCGTGGAGCAGAACAGCACGGCTATGGAGGTTGAGGAGTGGGGCAAGCGCAAGCTGGCCTACGCCATCAACTACATCACCGAAGGCTACTATGTTCTGATCTCCTTCACGAGCGCGCCCGATTTCCCCAAGGAATTGGACCGTATCCTCGGCATTACCGATGGTATCATCCGCTCCATGATCGTCTGCAAGGGCGAATAAGGAGGGCAGCGCTATGTTGAACCGTATCGTCATCATGGGTCGACTCACCCGTGATCCCGAGCTGCGCCGCACGCAGAACGGCACGGCGGTGACATCCTTCTCCGTCGCGGTCGACCGCGACTTCAAGAGCCGCGAGAGCGGCGAGAAGGCCACCGATTTCATCGACGTAGTCGCTTGGCGCCAGACCGCTGAATTTGTCTGCCAGTATTTCACCAAGGGCCGCATGGCCGTGGTCGAGGGCAGATTACAGATCCGCGACTGGAAAGACAAGGATGGCAACAACCGCCGCAGTGCGGAAGTGGTTGCCGACAACATTTATTTCGGCGACAGCAAGCGCGACAGCCAGTCGGGCGGCGATTACGCGCCCCCCGCTTACGGCTCTCCCGCCGAGAGCTACACCGCTCCTGCGAGCGGCGGCTTTGCCGAAATTGAAGAGGACGGCGAGCTGCCGTTCTAATGTGGGTACGAAAGCCCCAATTCTGATAAGGAGGAATCATCCATGGCTATGGAACGCGAAAACAGAGCCCCTCGCGCCGGCGGCCCGAACCGCAAGCGCAAAAAGGTGTGCCAGTTCTGCGTTGACAAGTGCGAGTATATCGACTATAAGGACGCCGCCAAGCTGCGCCGCTTCATCTCCGAGCGTTCGAAGATCCTGCCCCGCAGAACCACCGGTACCTGCGCGATGCATCAGCGTCAGCTGACCGAGGCCATCAAGCGCGCCCGTCAGATCGCTCTGCTCCCCTTCGTCACCGAATAAGGAACAAAGATTTGAAAAGAGCTGTCCGAAAGGGCAGCTCTTTTTTTGCGACCACACTGGGCGCGTGTGCTTTTTCGCGCTTGTGCGAACCCCACAAAAATTTTCACAGCTTTTGCAAAGCTGCCAACTTGCGGTTTTTGTAATCCGCGTCCCCCGTCACCTCGCGGAGCACGGTGATCTCCTCCGGCAGCGCGGCACTGTTTTGCCCGTACTGGAACAGCACGGCCTTTTCCGCGCTGAAGGGGTACACGTCGATCTCACAGCGGCGGTCGGCGAAGACGAAGCGGTACTTGGTCTTGCGCACGGGCGAGAGCGCCGTGTCGCGCTCTAAGAGGTATTTTTCATACTGCTTTTGCGAGATGGGGCGCTCGGTGTCCCATTTTTCGCCGTTTTCCATGCGATGCTTTTCGGTGTAGAAGTACAGCGTCTCCGCGCCGCTTTTCTGCATGCGCACGCGGCGCTCGATGTTCGGGTTCGTCAGCGCAAGGTAGGTCTGCGTCATGTCGATGGCAGCGGCGCGGTATTTTTGTGCGAACGAGCCCATGTCGGGCATGGCGATAAGGTACTTGCGCTTTTGCGCCATCGGCTCGACCTCGCCCACGGCGCGGTAGATCTCGCGCAGGGCGCGCTCGATTTTATTGTTGAAATTTGCGTCATTGTCGATGATGCGCAGATTCGGGTGCGCGCTCCACGCGCGCAGCGTGCGGTCGTCCATCTCGCGCGCGAATTCGATGGATTCCGTGCGCGCGTTGTTGCCGAGGTCATAGGCAAACTCCGCGCCCTTGGCGCAGGTGATGAGATGGAGCACCATGTCGTAATTGGCGAGCACACGCTCTTCGGTGCGGCCGTCAAAGCGCGCGATGACCTGCGCGAACTCCTCGTCCGACACGTAGGCCTTGTCATCCATCAGCGCGCGGTCGTAGAGAATGAGAATATTGTCCTCCGGCACGAGCTGCGCGGCATCCAGTGCGAGCTTTTCCTTGTGGATCTGATCGCCGACGACAAAGTCCTGAAATTGCAGCATTGACATACAGTTGTCAAAGGGCTTGATGCCAAAGCCCGAAATGAGCTCAGTTGCCGTCTCGGGGATGGTGATGACGCGCCAGCCGTCCTCCTGCTTGAATTCCTTAAGCACACGGCTCACGAGCGTGGTTTTGCCCGCCGCGGGGCCGCCCGTGAGGACGATCTTTGTGATGCGCTTTGCCATAGTTACGCTTCCTTTCCGTGCAGAAGATAGTCGCCGAACGCTTCGACGGTCTTAAAGTACAGGTCGCAGTTTTGACGCATGAACGCCTCGATCTCTGGGATGTCGTTCGACCAGCCCGCGGCGGCGAAGCGCACATTCGCGGCCTTTGCCATGTCATATCCGGGCTTTAAGTCGTCGAGCACGAGCATCTGCTCGGCGGTGGAGCCGAGCTTTTCCATGATATCATAGAGCGCGTGCGGCTGGGGCTTGCGCCGGTCCTTTGGCACCTCCCAGCCGTAGACGAGCTTCGGCTCGGGGAGCTTATTTTCGCGGTAGTCGCGCAGAATGTTCGGCGAGAGCGAGTGCGACACGACGCAGATCGTGCCGCCCGCGTGCACGTAGTCCCACAGAATATCGCGCATCCCGTCGTAAACCTGCGGCACGTGGTGCTGGACATATTCGTGCCAGTACGCCTGCTCGTGCTTCATATCCTCCTCGGTCATGCCGACCTCGCCGTGGAAAAAGTCATAGACGCCGGGGTCAAAGTTTTTGAGGACGTATTCCTCCAGCGTGTAGCGCTTCGCCTTGGGGAAAAACTTCGCCGTATACTCGGCAAAGCAGGGATAGTGTACCGTCGCGGTGGAGTTGACCACGGTGTCGTCGTGGTCGAGCACAAGGCAGGGGTAGGTCATAAAAGGGACTCCTTTTTGATACTTTTTATAAAAGTATAGCATATTAAATAGCCGCCCTGCAAGGGCCGGAAAAAGCAGCGCCGAAGGCGCTTCGTCTTTATTCCCTGCACCGTGCAGGGGAACGGGCAAAGGGGACCATTCTCTCACGTGAGAGAATGACCCCCTTTAGATCCCCCAAGAGAACGCAAGGGGCTCTGCCCCTTGACCCCGCCATTGCGAGGTTTGGGCTTGAAGAGCTGCTCAGCCTGCGGAATCGGGTGCCTGCTGTTTTTTTGCTGCGATACAATTTGGTTTGCTCCTATTATCCGCTGCCGCTCTGTCCATCTTGTAGAAGTACAGCCTAATTTCTGTCTACTTTGGATTTGTACGATCTTGCTGATGCCTGCCAAGGCGGCATTGCTGCGTTCGCCGCGTTCAGGTTTGCTTCTTTTTTAGTCCTCTGCTGTAATATAGATTTCTTCGGCTTTTTGTTGGGCGGAGATGAGGGCATCTTTAACATCGCCGTAATTCTGTGCTTCCAGTTGAGTCAGTGCGTCGGTGATCGCGTTGAATAGCAGGTGATACATCTTTTCATAATCAGGCATTTTCATCCCCCCTTGGGATTATAATAACCTGAAACAGATTAAAATGCAAGTTAAGAAGTTGCTTGCTTTATAGTTTTCCTGGGGTGAAGATGATGTATCCGAGATTGAGAGACCTGCGGGAAGACAACGATATGACGCAAGCTGCACTTGCGAAGCTACTGGGCATGTCGCAGACCGGCTATTCCAAATACGAGACTGGCGAAAACGACGTGCCAACACAAATTTTAATTAAACTGGCCGACCTCTACGGAACCTCCGTCGACTACCTCCTCGGCCGCACCGACAAACGATAAAAACGACCGCTCACGCGGTCGTTTTTCTTGTAATGCGGCGAGCGCAGCGATGCCGCCCCGCAGGCAGTCTGCCGCCAGTCTACCGTTACACGCGCCTCACGGAGTAAGGCGCGGTTGCTGGATGAACCGAATCGCAGGGGTTCATGGCGAAGCCATGTACACCGCACCCGATTGCGCAGCGCGTGCAGCTCTTCAAGCTGCAATCTGCCAATGTCGGGGTCAAGGGGCAGTGCCCTTGCGTTCTCTTGGGGGATCAAAAGGGGGCCATTCTCTCACGTGAGAGAATGGCCCCCTTTTTCCGCGCCCCTGTACGGTGCAGAGATAGAAGCGCGCTATCGCGCTGCCTTTTATGCTGTTCAGCAGAACTGCACTGGCTCAGTGGCCGCCTTGAGCCACTCCAGCTCATCCCCACTCAGATACGGCGAGATCGCCGCAAAGACCTTAGCGTGATAAGCATTCAAAAGCTCCACATCGCGCGACGAGAGCAGCGACAGATCGATCGCATCGCGGTCATACGGCACGAGCGTCAGCGGTTCGAGCGCAAGGAAGCGGCCGTACTCGTTGACCTCAGCCTCGCGTACAACGACGAGGTTCTCAATGCGCACGCCGAACTTGCCGGCAAGGTAAATGCCCGGCTCGTTCGAGAAGATCATGCCCTCTTCAATGACGCAGTGGCGCTTCTGGCGCTTCACGTCCCAGTGTACGCGCTCAGGGCCCTCATGCACGCCGAGGACGAAGCCCACGCCGTGGCCCGTGCCGTGGTTGAAGTCGAGGCCCGCTTCCCACAGCGGCGTGCGGGCCAGCATGTCAAGGTTTTCGCCCATGCAGCCGTGCAGGAACTTGGCCGCGCCCAGCTGTATGTGTCCGCGCAGGACAAGCGTGTAGATGCGCTTTTCCTCGTCCGTGAGCGGCCCCAGCGCGATGGTGCGGGTGATGTCGGTCGTGCCCTCCAAATACTGCGCGCCCGTGTCGGCGAGGCAGAGGCCGCGCGGCTCCATGGGAATGTCAGTCTCCTCGGTCGGCTCGTAGTGGACGATCGCGCCGTGCGCGCCGTAGGCGAGGATGGGGTCGAAGCTCTGCTCAAGATAGTGCTCACCCTCGGCGCGAAGAGATTCGAGCTTTTTCGACGCGCTGAGCTCGGTGATCGGCTCTTTGCCGATCGTGTGCTTGAGCCAGTAGATGAAGCGCGTGACGGCCACGCCGTCCTTGATGTGGGCGAGGCGCTCGTTCTCCTGCTCGGCGGGCGTTTTCATCGCCTTCATCAGCTGAATGGGGCTCGTGCGGTCGAGCACTTCGGCACTCTCAGGCACGCTTTGCAGAATGCGGTAGTTGGCGCGCTCGCCGTCGAGCAGGACGCGGGTGCCCGTGGGCAGCGCCGCGACGAGGCGGTAGATGTCGTCATAGGGTGCGAGCTCCACGCCGTCGGCCTTGAGATGCGCCTCGATCTCTGCGCTCACGGCCTCTCTCTGCACGCAGAGCGTGGCCTTGTCCTGCTCAAGCAGCAGATACGAGAGAAACACAGGTGTGAAGAGCACGTCGTTGCCGCGCAGATTCAGCAGCCACGCGACCTCGTCGAGGGACGGGATGACGAACACGCTTGCGCCCATCTCCTTCATCTTGCCGCGCACCATTTCGAGCTTTTCCCTGCGCGTCAGGCCTGCGTACTGAACGTCCAGCTCCCAGAGAGGCTCGCACGAGAGTGCGGGGCGGTCCGCCCACACAAGGTCGACAAGGTCCTCGTCGCCCGCAAAGCGGATGTGCTTCTCGCGCGTTTTCTCGCCAATCGAACGGGCGAAGTCGTTGCTGATCGTGCGCGAGTCGAAGCCGATCCAGCCGTTTTCAGGAACGTGGTCGTGCAGGAACGCGGGGATCTCGGGCACGCCGGGCTGGCCCATGCGCATGAGCTCAATACCGCTGCCTTCTAACTGCTGCGAGGCCTGCAGAAAGTAGCGGCCATCCGTCCACAGCGCGGCGGCGTCCGGCAGCACGACGAGCGTACCGGCAGAGCCGGTGAAGCCGGAGAGGGATTCGCGCGCCTTAAAGTGCGCGCCGACATATTCCGAGGTGTGAAAGTCGTCGGTCACGACGACGTAGGCATCGATATGGCGCTTGGCCATCTCCGCGCGCAAAAGCGCGAGCTTTTCGACAGGATTCATCACAAAATCACTCCATTTCTTTGTTACGATAACGACTGCCTTATTCGGCAAAGCTCTCCGTCAGCGTGATGAGCACATTCGTCATGGCCTCGAGGCTGTCCGCGGGGATCCACTCGCGCACGCCGTGATAGTTGTAGCCGCCGGTGGAGAGATTGGGGCAGGGAAGCCCGTCCCAGGACAGGCGCGCGCCGTCCGTGCCGCCGCGGATGGGCACGCACTGCGGCTCGACGCCGTTGGCGCGGAACGCGTTCTCCGCGCGCTCGATGAGGTGAAAGTGGGGGAGGATCTTCTCCTTCATGTTGTAGTAGCTGTCGCTGATCTGGGCCTCGGCCGTGCCGCCGCCGTAAATTTCGTTGATGCGCGCGGCGCAGTCGGCGAAGAGAGCCTTTTTCTCCTCAAAGCGCTCGCGGTCGTGGTCGCGGATGATGTAGCGCAGCGTCGCCTCGGTCACGCTGCCGCTCATCTCGGTCAGGTGGAAAAAGCCCTCGTAGCCGTCGGTTTTCTCCGGGACTTCGTCCTCAGGCAGCATCGCGTGGAAGGCCATCGCTGCGGTCGCGGCGTTGATCATGACATTTTTGGCGCTGCCGGGGTGGACGCCGACGCCGTGCACCGTCAGAACGGCGGACGCGGCGTTGAAGTTTTCAAATTCGATCTCACCGAGCGGGCCGCCGTCCACGGTGTAGCCGTAGTCACAGCCGAGCTCCTGCACGTCGAGCCCGTCCACGCCGTTGCCGATCTCCTCGTCGGTCGTGAAGATGACGCGCACTTCGCCGTGTTTGACGTTTTTCTCGATCATCGTCTCGACCGCGGCCATGATCTCGGCGACGCCGGCCTTGTCGTCCGCGCCGAGGAGCGTCGTGCCGTCGGTGACGATGAGCTCTTCGCCCACATGGCTTTCAAGGCCGGGGCAGAGCGCCTCGGTGAGGGAGACAGTGTCGTTGAGCTTCAGCTCGCCGCCCTCGTAGCGCACGAGGCGGGGCTTGACGTTTTCGCCCGAAGCGTCGGGAGCGGTGTCCATGTGCGCGATGAGCGCGATGACGGGCGCGTCCACGCCCTTGCTCGCGGGGAGCGTTGCGAGCACGTTGCCGCAGTCGTCCATGTGGACGTCCTCGAGCTTCAGCGCTTCAAGCTCCTGCATCAGCACGCGGCCGAGGTCCTTCTGCCGCTCCGTAGAGGGCGAGGTGCCGGTGAATTCGTCCGAGGTGGTGTAATAGGTCACATAGCGCAGAAAACGCGATTTGGCAGATTCCATTTTGGGGTACCTCCTTGCAGTCATGCTGCGTGATATTTCACGCTCAGTGTACCACAAAAGGGGGCGAACTGTAAAGCCGCGGCGCACTGATTCGCGCAAAAGTGAAACGGTGCAAAAGATTCTTTTGCTTGACAAAGGGCGGCAGTTGATAATATAGTGTGATACATATTAAATAAGAAACTGGGAGGGAAGAGGAAAAATGAACGTGGAAACCATCACGAGCCGGCAGAATCCGCTGATGACGCACCTGCGCAAGCTCGCTTCCTCCCGGTCTTACCGCAAAAAGAGCGGCGAATATCTCTGCGACGGGACAAAGCTCTTGGACGAAGCGCTCAAGTGGGGCGCGCCGGTCCAAACGGCGGTGTTCTCTGACGGTGTGGAGATTCCAACGCTTCCCGATACCGTGCGCGCCGTGCGCGTGAGCGAAGATATGATGCGCTCGGTGAGCCCGATGGAGACGCCGCAGGGCGCACTGTTTACGGTCGCGCTTCCCGAGACGAAGCTGCCCGAAACGCTTGCGGGTAAGCACTATCTCGTGCTGGACGGCGTGCAGGACCCCGGGAACGTGGGGACCATCCTGCGTACGGCGGACGCGTTTGAGTGCGACGGCGTGTTCTTAGTCAACGCCTGCGCCGACCTCTTCAATCCCAAGACGGCGCGCGCCACGATGGGCGCGATCTTCCGCCGCGAGGCGTACAGCGTCACGCCGGAGGAGCTTTTCGCGCTGCTCAGTAAAAGCGGCGTCCCGCTCTACGGCACGGCGCTGCGCGAGGACACCGTGCCGCTGTCTGACGCGAACCTGTCCAAAGCCGCTGTCGCCATCGGCAGCGAGGGGCGCGGACTGTCGCAGCAAATGCTGGATGAGTGCGCCAAGACGCTCAAAATTCCCATGAGCCCGCGCTGCGAGTCGCTCAACGCGGCCATCGCGGCGACGGTCGTTCTGTGGGAGATGTATCGCTGAAACAAACAAGGAGGTGCTCTTCATGGCGGGCCTTAAATACTGGGTGTGGCTCTCGGAGGTCAAGGGACTGACAAACCGCTCAAAGCTTCTGCTGCTCGACTATTTCGGCACGCCGGAGAACGTCTACTATGCCGACGAGGACGAGTACCGCCTCGTCGAGGGCATCGAGCCGCGGCAGATCGCACTGCTCGCGGAAAAATCGTTGGAAAACGCCGACTGTATCCTCGGCGCGTGTTCGCGGCTGGGGCTGCGGCTTCTCACGATGCAGGACGCGGACTATCCGATGCGCCTGCGCAATATCTTTGAGCCGCCGTGCCTGCTTTATGTCAAAGGCCAGCTCCCCGTTATCGACGAGGAGGTCGCTGTCGCCATGGTCGGCACGCGCAAGGCCTCGCCCTACGGCATCGAAGCGGCGGAGAAGATCGCCTACGGCCTGTGCAAGCAGGGCGCGGTCGTGATCTCCGGCGCGGCGGCGGGCGTGGACAGCGCATCTCACCGCGGCGCGCTGCGCGCGGGCGGAAAGACCATCGCCGTGCTCGGCAACGGGCTCGACGTCATCTATCCGGCGGAGAATGTGTGGCTGTACCGCGATATCGCGGCCTCGGGCGCGCTCATCAGCGAGTATCCGCCCGGGACGGCGGCCGAGGCGTGGCATTTTCCCGTGCGAAACCGCATCATCAGCGGCTTGAGTCTCGCGACCATCGTGGTCGAAGCGCCGGAAAAGAGCGGCGCGCTCATCACGGCGAATACCGCGCTTGAGCAGGGACGCGATGTTTTCGCCGTTCCCGGTCCGATCGACGCGCCATTAAGCCGCGGCTGCAACCGTTTGATCGCGGACGGCGCGGCGGGCCTCATCACCGACAGCTGGGATGTGCTGCGCGAGTACGAGGCCATCTATCCGCATAAAATACTCGGCGAGCGCGTGGAGCTTCCGCGCACGCTCGGCTATCAGGCGCGCGAGGAGCTTTCTCGCGCCAAGCAGGCCGCGGCGGAGGAAGTGCCGTCGCTGCCGACACTGAATTTGAAAACCAACGACGCGGGGCTGACCGACGATCAGATCGCCATTCTGCGCACACTGAAAGACGGCGCGCTGCAGGTGGATGACCTGATTGAAAAGACGCAGATCCCCACGCGCCGTGTTCTTTCCGCGCTCACGATGATGGAGCTCGAGGGCTACGTCGAGCAGGGCAGCGGCAAGCATTTTTCTTTGACCGTCACACTACTGGAGGAATAACATTCATGGCAAAAAAGCATCTGGTGATCGTCGAGTCTCCGGCAAAGGCGAAAACCATTGGAAAATATCTCGGCAAAGACTACGAGGTCAAGGCCAGCATGGGCCACCTGCGCGACCTGCCGAAAAGCAAGCTGGGCGTTGATATCGAGCGCGATTTCGAGCCCGTCTATCAGCCCATTCGCGGAAAAGAGGAACTCATCAGCGAGCTCAAAAAGGCCGCCAAGAGCAGCGACACCGTGTATCTTGCAACGGACCCGGACCGCGAGGGCGAAGCCATCTCGTGGCATCTAAAAGCGCTTTTGAATCTGGACGATGAAAAGGCCAAGCGCGTGACTTTCAACGAGATCACGAAAAAGGTCGTCTCCGAGAGCATCAAGGAGCCGCGCGCCATCGACCAAGACTTAGTCGACGCGCAGCAGGCGCGCCGCGTGCTCGACCGCATCGTGGGCTATCAGCTGAGCCCGCTTCTGTGGAAGAAGGTCCGCCGCGGCCTCTCCGCGGGCCGCGTGCAGTCCGTGGCCGTGCGCATGGTCGACGACCGCGAAAAGGAGATCCAGGCCTTCGAGGCGCAGGAATACTGGACGCTTGACGCCAATCTCACCGACGAGGCGACGCACAAGACCTTTGAAGCGCACTATTACGGCAAGGACGGTAAAAAGGTCGAGCCGGCCTCCGGCGAGCAGGTGGACGGCATCATTGCCGACATCGGCGACAAGCCCTTTACCGTGACGAATATCAAGCGCACGGACAAGCAGCGCTCCCCGTCTCTGCCGTTCACCACTTCCACCTTACAGCAGGAGGCCTCGCGCAAGCTCAACATGACGCCGCGCCGCACCATGGCCATCGCCCAGCAGCTCTATGAGGGCGTGGACATCACGGGCGAGGGCACGGTGGGTCTCATCACTTACATGCGTACCGACTCGCTGCGCATCTCCGAAGAGGCCATCGCTGCGGCGAAGACGTTTATTTTAGGACGCTACGGGCAGAGCTACTATCCCAAGACCGCCCGCCACTACAAGGCCAAGGCCGGCGCGCAGGACGCGCACGAGGCCATCCGCCCCTCGAACGTCAACCTGACGCCCGAGCAGATCAAGGGCGACCTGACGGGTGAGCAGTACCGCCTGTACCGCCTGATCTGGAGCCGCTTTTTGGCCTCCCAGATGGCGAACGCTGTGTACGACAGCGTGAGCGCGCAGATCATGGCGGGCGGACATGAGTTCCACGCGAGCGCGAGCAACTTGAAATTCTCCGGCTACACCGCCGTTTACGAGGAGTCCCGCGACGACGACAGCAAGGAGGAAAAGGAGGGCACGCTGCCGCCGCTCGTCGAGGGGCAGGGCTTGACGCTCGAGGCATATACACCGCTCCAGCACTTCACTCAGCCGCCCGCGCGCTACACGGACGCGACACTCATCCGCGCGATGGAGCAGAACGGCATCGGCCGCCCGTCGACCTACGCGCCGACGGTCTCGACGATCTTAGACCGCGAATACGTCATCAAGGACGGAAAATACCTGCGCCCCACGCCGCTCGGCGAGGTGGTGACGGGACTCATGGAAGAGCGCTTCCCCGACATTGTGGACATGAAGTTCACCGCCCGCATGGAGGAAAAGCTCGATACCGTCGAAGAGGGCAAGACCGCGTGGAAGGACGTCATCCGCGACTTTTACGGCGGCTTTGAGCGCGACCTTGAGAACGCCGAGAAGGCGCTTGAGGGCGTGAGACTCAAGGTCCCCGATGAGGTCAGCGAGGAGAAGTGCGACGTCTGCGGCCGCAACATGGTCATCAAGAGCGGGCGCTTTGGCCGCTTCCTGGCCTGCCCGGGCTACCCTGAGTGCACGTTCACCAAGCCCCTTGTCATCGAAATGCCGGGCCGCTGCCCCAAGTGCGGCGGGCGCATGATGAAGCGCACCGGCGTGAGCAAGAAGACGAACAAGCAGTACACGTACTACGCCTGCGAATTCTCCACCAGCAGCGATCCCGAGAAGAAGTGCGACTTCATGACTTGGGATGTGCCGACGAAGGACGACTGCCCCGAGTGCGGCCAGACGATGTTCAAAAAGGCGGGCAAGGGCTTTAAGCGCCCGTACTGCATCAACCCCGCGTGTTCGCGCTTTGTGCCGGAAGACCAGCGCGGCTATGTGAAAAAGAAGACCACCGAGACCGCGGAAGAGGGCGCGGAGAGCGCCGAAGCCGTCGATGCGGCGGAGACCGCGGAAAAGAAGACCGCCGCCAGGAAGACGACGGCTAAGAAGAGCACCACTGCAAAGAGAACGAGCACAAAAGCGGCGAGCACCAAGAAGACCGCGACGAAGACCGCGACGAAGGCCGCCGCAGCGAAGAAAACGACAAAGAAGGCCGCAGCCGAGGATGGTGCAGAAAAGCCCGCAAAAAAGATGGCGGCAAAGAAGACCGCGACCACGAAAAAGGCGGCCGCTAAGAAGACGACCGCCAAGTCCGCGGCCAAAAAGACCGCGGAGAAAGAAGAGAACTGATGCAAGTAACTGTGATCGGCGCCGGTCTTGCCGGCTGCGAGGCTGCCTGGCAGCTCGCGCAGCGCGGCATCGCCGTGACGCTGCATGAAATGAAACCCGAAAAGACCACCCCCGCGCACCACACGGCGGATTTTGCCGAGCTTTGCTGCTCGAATTCGCTGCGCTCGGACCAGATCGAAAACGCGGTCGGCCTTCTCAAAGAGGAGCTGCGCCGCCTCGATTCGCTGATCCTTGCCTGCGCGGACGCGACGCGCGTGGAGGCGGGCGGTGCGCTGGCGGTCGACCGCTACGGCTTTTCAAAGCTCGTGACAAAGAAGATCCGTTCGCATCCCAATATCACGGTTGTCCCCGGCGAGGTGACGGCCATCCCCGAGGGGAACGTCATCATCGCCTCGGGCCCCTTGACGAGCGACGCGCTCGCCGCCGCCATCGCCGAAAAGATCGGTGACGGGCACACGCTGAACTTTTTCGATGCCGCCGCGCCGCTCGTGACGTTTGAGAGCGTCGACATGGATTCGGCGTTTTTCGCCTCGCGCTACGACAAGGGGACGGCGGACTATATCAACTGCCCGATGACGGAGGAGGAGTACGATGCCTTCTGGCAGGCGCTCACGACCGCCGAGGAAACGAGCGTACACGGCTTTGAGGATAAAAACGTCTTCGAGGGCTGCATGCCCGTCGAGGTCATGGCGCGCCGCGGACACGATACGCTCTGCTACGGCCCCCTCAAGCCGCGCGGTCTGCGAGACCCAAAGACGGGGAAAGAGCCCTATGCCGTCGTCCAGCTGCGGCGCGACAACGCGCAGGGCAGCGTCTATAACCTTGTCGGCTTCCAGACGCATCTGCGCTTTCCCGAGCAGAAGCGCGTGTTTTCGATGATCCCCGCGCTGCATGATGCGGAGTTTGTGCGCTACGGCGTGATGCACCGCAACACCTATCTCCGCTCGCCGGGAATGCTCGACCGCTACTACCGCCTCATCGCGGATGATCGCATTGCCTTTGCCGGGCAGATGACCGGCGTGGAGGGCTATATCGAGTCCGCAGCTTCGGGCTTTCTGGCGGGCATCGAGATGTCAAGAAGACTCGAAGGCAAACCGCCCGTCGATTTCCCACGCGAGACGGCCATCGGGGCGCTGGGGCTTTACATCAGCGATACGACGGTCTCGGACTTTCAGCCGATGAACGTGAACTTTGGTATCATGCCGCCGCTGGGCTACCGCATCAAGGGCGGCAAGCGCGTGAAAAATGCGCAGCTCGCCGCGCGCTCGCTTGAAAAGATCGACGCGATGCGCGAGGACGTGCTGAGTGACAGGAAAGGAGAGTGACCCCATGAAGATCATCGTCGACGCCATGGGCGGCGATTTCGCCCCGCTCGCGCCCGTCAAGGGCGCGCTGATGGCGCAGGAGAAGTACGGCGTGGACATCGTCCTGACCGGAAAAACGGAAGAGATCTTGAAGGCCCTGCAGCAGTGCGGCTGCAAGGAGCTCCCAAAGGGCATGGAGATCGCCAACGCGACCGAGGTGGTCGAGATCTGCGACGATCCGGCCACGGCCTTTAAGCACAAGAAGGATTCGTCCCTCACCGTGGGGCTCAATATGCTCCATGCCGGCGAAGCGGACGGCTTTGTCAGCGCGGGCAGCACGGGCGCGCTCCTTGCGGGCGCGACGCTCGTTGTCAAGCGCATCCGCGGCCTGCGCCGCGCGGCGCTCGCGCCGACCATCCCGACGGCCAAGGGCAAGGCCGTGCTCATCGACTGCGGCGCGAACGCCGAGTGCACGGTTGAATACCTGCTGCAATTTGCGTATCTTGGCAGCTACTACGCGCAGAAAGTGCTCGGCGTCGAAAATCCGCGCATCGGTCTTTTGAACATCGGCGCGGAGGAGAGCAAGGGCGACACGCTGCGCCGCGAAACGTATCAGAAGCTCAAGGAAGCGGGCGAGGCAGGGCATCTCAACTTCACCGGCAACATTGAGGCCAAGGAAGCGATGCTCGGTGAGTGCGACGTCATCGTCGCCGACGGCTACAGCGGCAACATCATGCTCAAGAGCATCGAGGGCACGGGCAAGCTTCTTTCCATCAAATTGAAGGAAATGCTGATGCACAGCACCGGCACGAAGCTGGCGGCGCTGCTGCTCAAGGGACAGCTCGGTGATTTCAAGAAAATGCTCGACGCGAACGAGGTCGGCGGTACGGCGCTGCTCGGCATCTCGAAGCCGGTCGTCAAGGCGCACGGCAGCGCGAGTGAGGTCGGTATCTGCAATGCGGTCCGTCAGGCGATGGAGGTCGCGCGCAGCGGTATCATCGACGACATCGCGCAAAATATCGACAAGATGCGTATTGAACAGAAGGCAGAATAACGCGAATGCCAAAAAGCGGCAAAATGGGTATTGACAGTACAGTGCCTTTGCCGTATCATTTGGAAGAACCAAAACCGTGAGAGGAAGTATAAGACTTATGAGCCCCGAAGAAATTTTCAAAACGATGCAGAAGCTGATCGTGGAGCAGTTCGCGCTCGACCCCGATGAGGTCACGATGGACAGCTCTTTTGAGGAAGATCTTGGCGCCGACTCCGTGGATCTTGTCGAACTGGTGATGGCCATGGAGGAAGAGTTTGAGCTCGATGAGATCCCCGAGGAGGAGCTCACCTCGCTCAAGACGGTGGGCGACTGCGTGCGCTACCTGAGCACGAAGCTCGGTTAAGAAGAAAAAAGCCGCCCCGCTTTGCGCGGGGCGTCCTTTTATCAGGAGGAAACACCATGCAGGCCTTGGAAGAAAAGCTGCAATATCATTTCAAAAATCCGGCGCTGCTCGAAGAGGCACTGCGCCACAGCTCGTATGCCAACGAGCACCGCGGCGCAAACTTTTTCAGCAACGAGCGCCTGGAATTCCTGGGTGACAGCGTGCTCGGCTTTGTGACGGCGGAGTATCTGTTTGCCAAGCATCCTACCGCGCCGGAGGGGGAGCTGACGCGCATCCGCGCGCTGCTCGTGTGCGAGGACAGCCTGCACGAGGTCGCGCAGCGCCTGGAGCTCGGAAAATACTTAAAGCTCGGCAACGGCGAGGAGAGCTGCGGCGGACGCACGCGTCCGTCTATCCTGGCCGACGCGACCGAGGCGGTGTTTGCCGCGGTGTATCTTGACGGCGGCATCAGTGCGGCCAGCGCGTTCATCCACCGTGTGCTGCTCGATACCGAGCGCGAGGAGGTCGCCGAGGAAAAGCGCCGCGACTATAAGACCATTTTACAGGAATTCGTGCAGCGCACGCCGAACCAGACGCTTTCCTACCGCCTGTTTGGTGAGAGCGGCCCCGACCATGACAAGACGTTCTATTTTGAAGTGCTGCTCAACGGCGGCGCTGTGGGCAAGGGCGCGGGCCGCAGCAAGAAGGAAGCCGAGCAGATGGCCGCAAAAGACGCGCTCGAAAAACTGACGGACCAGCGCTGAAAAGATGATCACCGACTGCTTTGACGATAAGACTGAACCCGTCATCAGCCTGCGGGACTTTTATGGCGAACAAAAGCACCTTGTCGAAACGTGCCTGATCCTGTTTTCGCAAAAGATCTATCAGCATTTGCTGGAAGCCTTTCCCTGCGAAAAGATCGGCCTCATCGGCGCGTGCAACGTGAACATTCCCATTTACCGCATGAATTACAAGGGAACGGACGTCGCGTTTTACCTCTCGGGCATCGGCTCGGCGATTGCCGCGTCGGAGTGCTATGAGGCGAGCTGGATCATCGGCGCGTCGAAGTTTGTGATGTTCGGTTCCTGCGGGAGCTTGAATCGGGAGGCGACGAGGGGCAAGTTCATCGTTCCAACGGAGAGCTACCGCGGTGAGGGCTGCTCGTATTATTTCGCCGCGCCGTCCGACTACATCACGGTCGAGAATGCGCAGAAGCTCTCGGCCATCTTTACCGAGCTGGGCGTCCCACACGTGACGGGGCGGGTTTGGACGACGGACGCCATGATCCGCGAGACCGCGGGCCTCGTCGCGCAGCGAAGAAGCGAGGGCTGTCTCGCCGTGGAGATGGAGCTCGCCGGTGTACAGGCGGTGTGCAGTTTTTACGGCTTATCGCTCTATAACTTCCTCGAGGCGGGGGACGTGCTGGAGGAGAGCGGCTACGATGTCGCCAATCTTCGCGGCGCGAACCACGACCTCGGCAAGCTCTATATCGCGCTGGAAACGGCGCTGCGCATCTGAATAGAATCGAAAACGCCATGACGAAAGTCACGGCGTTTCTTTTTTGCTGTTTTTCTTCTTTTCAAAGAGGATCGACAGCCCCGCGTAGAGCAGGAACAGCCCGAACGGCTTGCGGAAGACGCTGCTGTCGACCATTGTCGTCAAAAACGCGGCGGCGAGCGCACAGAGCGTGCCGGTCGGGATGGCCGCGCGCAGGACGACTTTGTTGAGATATCCGTTTTTGCGATGCGCGAAGAGCGAGATACCTGCGGTTGGCAGAAAATAGAGCAGGTTGATGGCCTGCGCTGTGCGCTGCTCCACGCCGAAAAAGAGCGTCATGCATAAAAGAAGCAGTGTCCCGCCGCCGACGCCCCAGGACGAGAGGATTCCCGTCAAAAGCCCGCAGAGCGCGGGAAAGAGCCAGTCCGTCACAGAAGGTACCTCACCGCGCCATAGAGCAGAAACAGCGCGAAAATGCGCTTGAGCCATGTGTTCGGCACGTCCTTGAAGAGCCTGCCGCCGATCCATCCGCCCGCGAGCCCGCCGACAAGGTAGGGGAGCGCCTCTCCGAGCGGCAGCGCGCCGCGGAACGCATACACGAGCACCGACACAAGGCAGAACGGGAAGATGACGGCCACACAGGTCGCGAGTGCCGTCTTGTCGGAGAGTTTTGCCCACGAGCGCAGCAAAAAGACGAGCGGAATGCCGCCGCCTCCGCCGAATAAGCCGTTCACCGTGCCTGCGAGCGCGCCACAGACGCGGTATTTGCCCTTTTCCGTCATGCTGTCACCGCCTTTTTCGATGCTATGTAGCGGCCGCCTTAAGGGGCGGCTGCAAAAATTACTGCTTCTTGAAGCTCTGGCAGTCGGTGCACTGGTCCATGGTGGGGTTGGCCTCGTGCGTGCCGACCTGGATGGCGTTCAGACCGCAGTACTGGGCGTCCTTGCAGTGGTTGGCGCAGTTGGTCACGGCGCAGCGAATAGAGGTGTTGGGCGTGCAGGAGCAGCCGTTATTGGTATGATCGGTCATGGATTTGTCCTCCTGAAAAAGTTGTTTTGGCGTTTGCCGCGCTTAGTTTGCGCGCATTTTTGCCCGCTATTCAAAAGGAAGAACATTCCAATAAAAAACGTCCGGCTGAATATCAGCCGGACGTTTTTTCACTTGTCATTTTAGAAGCTCGTCGATCGCGCGGTAAAGCTCGGAGAGCGTCTCCTCGTCATTTTGCTGGATGGCGGCGGTGACGCAGGTATCCATGTGGTTGCGCAAAATCTGACGGCTGGTCGAGCGGATAGCGGACTCCACCGCGGCGAGCTGGATCAGCACCTCGGAGCAGTCGCGGTCGTCCTCCACCATCTTTTTGATGGATTCGAGATGCCCGATGGCGCGCGCAAGGCGGTTGCTGATCTTTTTCGTCTGCTCGGGGTCATGGACATGCCCGTGCACATGGGGGTGCTCGTGGCCGTGCTCATGGACGTGTTCGTGCTCGCTCATAACATTCTCCTTTAGAACTTCAGCTCGCCAATGCTCGCTTCCACGGCGCGGATATACGCGCGGTCGATGATCTGCTGGGCGACGGCCTCGAGATATGGTGTGAGGGGCATGTCGTTGTCCATCTCGGGCACCTTGCTGCGGAGCAGGTCGTAGATGGCCTGCGTGCCCTTGGCGCAGCGCTTATCCTCATAGCAGTCGAGCGCCTGACCGTCGCAGATGAGCTCGGCGGCGAGGATATACTTGGCGAGGTGCATCGAGTCATAGGCCTTCTTGGCGGCGTTGTAGCCCATGTTGACATAGTCCTCCTGGTTGGCGCAGGTGGTCAGGTTGTCGACCACGGCAGGGTGCGCAAGGATGCGCAGCTCGCCCTGAAGGCCTGCGGAGGCGTACTGGATCATCATGAGGCCATTGTTGAAGTCGGCGTTCTTATTGAGAAACGCCGGCAGCTCGCTCACCAAGCTGTTGAGCAGGCGGTCAATGCGGCTGTTGCTCATTTTGCACAGATCCGTGATCGCGATGCAGAGATTGTCGGACGCCATACCGGCATAGGTGCCGTCGGCATTGCAGCCCATCAGCGCGACCGCGCCGCCGTCCTCTTCATCGAAGATGAGCGGGTTGTCGACGGACGAGTTGAGCTCGATGGCGAGCGTCGCCTGCGCGTCCTTGACGGCCTTTTTGACCGGGCCGTGGAGCTGCGGCATGCAGCGGATGGACAGTGCGTCCTGCACGCGGTGGCCGCGGTAGCGCTCAAGCATGGGGCTGTCCTTCAAAATGGCACGGATGTTGGCCGCGGTGTTGATCTGGTCGGGGTGCGGACGCACGGCCATCAGGCGCTCGTCCATGGCCATCAGCGTGCCCTTGAGCACCTCGAGCGTGAAAGAGCCCGCAATGTCTGCCGTCAAGCTGAGCGTCTGCGCGTCATAGATCGCAAGCGACGCGAACGCGGTGACGGACGTGGTGCCGGAGAGCAGGATAAGGCCTTCTTTGGAAGAGAGCACGAGGGGCTTGAGGCCCGCGCGCTTGAGCGCCTCTGCGCCGTCAAGCGTTTCGCCCTGATAGGTGGCCTTGCCCTCGCCGATCATCACCATGCCGATGTGGCCCTCGAGCGTCAGATAGCCGACGGAGCCATGACCGGGGACGATGGGGCTGATGCCCGCGTTGAGCATGTCGCGGATCAGAGCGAGCGTTTCAAGACGGATGCCCGTATGGCCGGAGCCGAAGTGGCAGAGCATGACAAACATCATTGCGCGCGTGCACTCCTCGGCGATGGGCTCGCCGACGGCGCAGGTGTGGGCGTAGATGTTGTTGCGCTGGATCGTTTCGCGGTCCTTTTCGGGGATGAACTTCTTCCAGTTGTCGCCAAGGCCCGTGGTCAGGCCATAGATGGCCTTGCCTTCGTGGCTGAAGCGGTCGACATGGGCGCGGCAGCGATTGACACGCTCTTCGTATTCCTTGGAAAATTCGACCTTTGCGCCAAAGCGCGCGACGCTGACAAGGTCGTTGATGGTGGCGGTGCCGCCAAGCGTGATAGTGTTCATGTTAAATCGTACCTCTTAAAATGTGGGGCTCGCTCTCTTACAGGGAGTTGTCGGTCTTGTAGCCGTCTGCCTCGATGGCGATGTAGCGCACCTTTTTGCCCATCTCCATCTCGCCGTAGAACGCGACGTAGTACGGGCGGTAGAAGGGACGATAGGATGCAACCTCCATCGAGGTGATGATGTGGCCCGAGTGACGGCGCATGATGCGCATAGCAATGCGCTTGGCCTGAGCGATAACCTTTTCCTTGTCGAAAGGGGAGTCCTGGCACATGTCGGGATCAAGATCGGCCTCGCAGAGGGGCAGGGGCTGCTCGTGATAGCTTGCCGTGCAGCGCGTGCCTTCGACGATCATGCAGATCTTCTGCGAATTTCCGCCGATCTTCCCCCTGCGGTTGAAAAGACGCTCGATAAGGCCGGGCTTGAAGTAAGCGTCAAAGACGACTTCAAAGCTTTGCAAATAGAGCTGGCGCATGGTGATCTTACCGCTGCCGTACATGGCTTTTCCGACCAGATTGCCGCCGCCGCGCGCTTTGACAAAAGCTTCAGAGTCGGTCATTTTCTTTTGGGTGATTAAAACGTCCACAGTGCTGGATCCTCCTTATGACGGTGTGGGAGAGTGATACTTGGGAATGAGAGAAAGACAAATCCGTGGAGGGATTTGTCTTTCTCCATCATACGCTATCCAGCGCCCGTTGGCAAGGTTTTTATGCCTTCTTCTTGCCGAAGCGGGTGAGCTCAAGCAGATAGTCGAGGAAGATGAGGGCTGTGCCGCCGCCGCCGATGATCGGGCAAGCCCAGCCGATGATCCAGTCGACGCGCTTGATGATGCCGTAGCAGTAGAACGCGCCAACCAGCAGGTAGACGAGGACGAGCAGACCGTCGACGCCGAACCACTCGACCTTGACCTCTTTGGCGTACTCCTCGGGGGACATGACAATCTCCTTGCCGGAGGCGAGGGATTCTTCGAGCTTGCCCTGATCGGTGACCTCGGTGCAGCGAACCGTGCCGAAGCGGTTACCGATGAGGAAAGCGACGAAGGAGAAGGGCAGAGAAACGAGCATCGGGTCGACGAGACCGAAGAAGTCGGTTTCAAGCGGGCAAACGTACTTGAAAAGCAGCCAGCTTACCGCACCGGCGATCATGGACCACAGACCGGCCATATCGGTTTTCTTCCCGTTGTACATGATGGCGGCCATCATGGGAACGAACAGAACCGACATACCGATGGAGCCGAAGAGAATGAGGATGTCATAAACGTAAGCAAAGTTGAACGCGAACATCAGACCGAAGGCGCCAAAGGCGACGCAGGTGATGCGGCAGATCCTGATGGACTGCTTGTCCGTCAGCTGCTTCTTGAACAGGCGGCCAACAATGTCGTTTGCAACGATCTCACCGCCGAGCAGGTAGTAGGAGTCCATCGTGGAGATGATGGCACCAAGCATGGCAAAGACGAACACGCCCTTGAGGAAGGGGGGCAGGCCGTTGCAGACGAGCTGAATGTAGGCGATCTCGGGCTGGACGGTCAGTGCAGGATCCATGGCGCGGATGATGAGCGCCGTAACCATCAGGCAGAGGTCCATGCTCAGCCACAGGGTGAAGCAGGCGAGCATGGCACGCTTACCGGTCTTGGGGCCGTTGGACGCAGTAAAGCGCTGGTAGAAGGCGGGGTCTTTATAAATGCTCATGCAGATGAGCAGCAGCACGATGGCGCGGCCCGGGGAAATGCCGCCGAACGGGGTCATCAAAGTGGGATCAACCGTATTGAGCGCACTCTCGATGCCGGCCCAGCCGCCGATACCGAAGAACGCGTTGGGGAATACGAGTGCGACCGAACCAATCATGAAGAAGAAGATCATATCGGTGATGGCAACGCCCATCAGGCCACCCATGGAAGAAAGAAGAATGGAGATAACGACCATCGCCGCGCCGACAACAAACTTGTTTGCGCCCCAGGCTGCCACGCCGATATAACCGGCGGAAGCAATCTCACCCATCTGCATGCAGGGGATAACGATGACGAACGCGCCGAGAACGGCGGCAACGGGGCCATAGAAGCGCTCCAGCAGTTCGGTCATCGTGGAGTTGACCTTGATGGAGATACGGGGAGCAACCCACAGAGCCAGCGGGAAGCGGATGAGATGGCAGCCAAGCGACCAGATAAAGAAGGCGGCAAGACCCATCGTTGTGACGTAGCCGACCGTGCCGATAACGCCGGCACCGCCGTACCAGGATGCGGCGAGCGTACCAGCCGCGAGCGACCAAGGCAGCGCCTTATTCGCGTGGTAGTACGACTCCATGTCAGTGCACTTTTTGCCCACGACCTGGTTTGCAACGAAAACCATTGCAAAGCAGAGGACGAGTGCTACATTGTCAATCATTGTAAGCATAATATCCCTCCAAAAATTCTAGCACAGGGACAGATACGACAGATACAATTCCTGTGCAGTTGGCAGCAAAGGATACTCTCTTATGCTCGGCTGCACCGGACTCCACTTTCGGCGAGCTGAGCATAGTTACGAAGAATGATAGTCCTTTACTGCTTTAACAAAATGAATTATACAAAAATACCGTTTAAAAAACGTTTAAATTTGGTTATGCAATTTTGACGGAAAGCCAAAGAATGAATGCTGACAAAAATGGATAAAATCTCAACTTTTTCGCCATTAAACGATAATTCGTCGGTAGCGGATTATAATAAAATTACACTCAAGAGCGCTGAATTCTTTTCGAAAAATATGGCATTTGGCTTTTGAGTTTTAAATTTAGGCGCTTTCGACCGTTGCTTTTTATGGGAAAATATAAAAATCAATGTGAAAAAGTGGAATGGCATCTCGATGGCAGGCTTGAAAACCCTGTACTTTTTTGGCTTTTTTCGCGCCGATTTTTTCGTTGAAAATCAACTGGGAGATGCGTTGATGCCATTTCAACGCTGCGAACCGAGGTTTTTTTTCACAAAAAAATGATACCCCCAGGGGGGCTTGTGCCGGAATATGAAATCTATTACACTGTATTATGGGATAAGACTTTATCCAGGTGACAAACGCAAGTGAAGGCCGTTGGATGGAATGCGGAAAATATTCCACGATCGATCTGTGCAGAGTGCATGCTGTACATGCGGCAGAGCAGCGTTGACAACACATATAACAACTGGCAAGCAAACGAAAGAGAGGAGATTACATTATGTCTTTACTGACCAGTAAGCTGAGCGAGGAAAATCGCAAGAAAGCGCACGAACTTTTTGAAGTCCCCGAGCAGTTCGATGAAGTGGCTGACCTGATGGTACGCGAGGAGGAGTGGCAGGTCATCCTTTTGATGGGTAAGGAACCCATGACGGACAAAGAACTGCGCAAGAACATTGAGAAAAATCATCTGGCCGCTTCTCCTTATGTCCTCATCAACCGCATGTATACCCGCGCGGTGCTCGATAAGGTTGTCGATGCGGATGAGCTGACGTGGAAGATCGGTGGCTTCTACCACCGCTATTCCTACTATGCGCAGTTCGAATACTATGAATTCGGCTGCCTGCCGAAAGAGCTTATTGATGCGCTCTACGACTGGCAGACGGAGATTTATCAGAGCATCTTTGCGCCTCAGGTCAAGGCCAAGATGAATGGCGAGGATGTTGAGATCCACAACCAGACCTACTTGACGCTTGAGGAATGCGATAAGATCATCGATGCGCATCCGGATGATATCCACCTTCTGCCCTGCAACTGCAAGAGCCAGAAGTTCTTCCATGACCGCAAGCTGAATGTCTGCACGCACCTTTTCAGACATCCCAATGGCGAAGTGGATCGCGGCCTTGGCGATCCCATTACAGCGGAGGAAGCAAAGAAAAAGATTCGAGAGTTTAATGCCAGCGGTCTGATGCAGAATGGCGAAGATGGCGGTTTCTGTAACTGCGATGGCCTGTGCTGCTTCCCCCAGCAGATGGCAAAGAAGGTCGGCTCCCGCCTTTTCTACCCCAAGTCCAACTGGAAGATCGACTGGCATGAGGATGAGTGCATCAATTGCGGCAAGTGCACGAGAATCTGCAACTTCGGTGCCTTCTACAAGGATGAGAACCGCAAGGTGCACTACGATGTCGATAAGTGCTGGGGCTGCACCATCTGCGCGCCCAACTGCCCGAAGGGTGCCATTCATCTGCTGCCGAGAGAGCAGGACTAAGGGAATTTTACAGAGTAAGTAAGAAAAACTTTTAGGCTGGGCAGTGCCGTGAAATACGGCTGCCCAGCCATTTTTCCCGCTGTGTGCGGGAAAGCGAAGGGAAGGAAGTCAACATTATGGCACTTATTAAAGTTCTGATCATCTTTGTGGTGATCCTCGCGCTGCTCAACAAGCGCCTGCCACTTTACCTCGCAATGATTTTTGGCTCGCTTTTGATGATGGTGATGTTTTCTCTGCCGCTCACTACCGTGGGGCAAACGGTATTGCACACTCTTGCCGGCTGGGATGTATGGTCTGTGAACCTTGCGACGTATGTGATCTCGGTGCTGGTATATGAGCTTGATCTGCGCCACCGGTTTGAGGACTCGCAGCAGGCGATGAACGGACTTTTGCGCGATTCACGGCTCAATACGTCGCTTGCCTGCATGTTCATCGGTTTGATGCAGGGACCTGCTACGGTGACAATTTGCGGCGGAATGGTAGAATCGATGGCGGCAGACCATCTCAAAAACGATGAAAAAGCAGCGGTTGCCACCTATCTCCGCCACATTCCGGAGGCAATGGTCCCTACGTTTACGGGCGTCATCGTGGCGTGCAGCATCAGCGGTATTTCGATCTCGTCCTTTTTCGTGTGGATGATCCCAATGGCGCTGTTCATTCTGGGAATAATCTATTTTGTTTACCTGCGCCGCGTGCCGCGCGTGGTAGAAGAGACGGGATGTGGCAAAAGAAAATGTATATCCCTGCTCTTGAAGAGTTTGTGGTCGCTTTTTCTTGCAATTGCTGTGATCATTGTATTTTCACTGCCTGCATGGGCGGTGGTTGCTGTTGTTGTGGTGATCAATGCATTTGTTGAAAAGTTTTCCGCACAGGAAATACGAGGTGCGCTCGTAAAAGGGTTTGACTTGAATCTGCTTCTTGGCATTACGATGACGTATGTATTCAAGGATCTGCTGGTTCTCGGCGGAGTGATCGATGTACTGCCAACCTATTTTGAACACCTGCCTATTCCCTCGTTCCTGGTTCTTGTGATCTTATATGTGTTCGGTACGCTGGTTGCAGGCTCCAGTGCCGCGGCTGCGGCTTTTATTCCCCTGGCCTATACGATGATTCCTGATGGCGGTACGTTCCTGCTGGTACTGCTGATGAGCGTTAGCTTTGCTACGAGTCAGATCAGCCCTACGCATCCCTGCACATCAATCATTTCGGGCTATTTTGACGTTACTTTTTTTGCCACAGTCAAAAAGATTCTGCCGCTGTTTCTGTTCACTATTTTTATCGCCTGCGGCTACTACGTACTGCTGACGGCGGTGTTCTGAAGAAAAAGTACCTGACAGTTAAACGCCCCCTGTAAGCCGACAGCACTTGATTGCACTGCTGACTTACAGGGGACGTATTTATTTTATATGTGTTACTTGCAAGTGTGATGGTCTGCCTCTTCGCTTTTGCTGTTTTCAGTGATATTGGTAATGAGGTACGGCGTGGATTGATAAACGAAGTAATTTAACCAGTTGGAGTACAGAAGATTGCCTGCCGAGCGCCAGGTACAAGACGGTTCTCTGGTATCGTCATCGTCCGGAAAATAGTTTTGAGGAATATGGATCGGCAAACCCTCTGCCTTATCCCGCTGATACTCATTGTTCAGCGTATCCGTATCATATTCGGAATGGCCGGTGATAAAAATCTGCCGTCCGCCGTCCGTAGATATGGCATAGACCCCTGCGTCGTCGCTTTCTGCAAAAATTTTAAGGGCAGACGTTTTTTCAATTTGTTCGCGGACTACGGTCGTATAGCGGGAATGCGGCACCCAGAATACATCGTCAAACCCGCGAAACAGGATCGAGCCTTTGTGTGTGACCCTGTGCGGAAAAACGCCGAACAGCTTCTCCGGCAGCGCTTTTTTCTCGATCCCGTAGTGGTAATATAGTCCCGCCAGCGCGCCCCAGCAGATATGAAAGGTGCTGTACACATGTGATTTGCTCCATTCTATGATCTCGCAGAGCTCGGGCCAGTATTCGACCTTTTCAAATGGCATCTGCTCGACGGGAGCTCCGGTGATGATGAGCCCGTCGTAGAAATTCTCCCGAATTTCATCAAACGACTTATAGAACGCGAGCATGTGCTCTTTCGAGGTGTGTTTTGGTGTCCGGCCGCTGACGGCAAGCAGCTCGATCTCGATTTGCAGCGGCGTGTTGCCGAGCAGACGAGCAAGCTGCGTCTCTGTTGTGATCTTTGTGGGCATCAAGTTGATGATCAAAATGTGCAGCGGGCGGATATCCTGTCTCACCGCTCGCTCGATATTCATCACGAATATGTTTTCATCCTGCAGGGTCTTTGCCGCCGGTGGATTTCCCGGAATTTTGATAGGCATATATTTTTCCTTCTTCGCTCTTTTTTTGCTGTGCAATGATAGAAACTCCGGTGCAGTGCCTACTGCACCGGAGTTGGCATGACGCGCTTATTTAACGGCTGCAAAGCCCTTTTCCAGAGCGGCAATGATATCGTCGATATGCTCCGTGCCGATCGACAGGCGGATCGTATTCGGCTTGATCCTCTGATCCAGAAGTTCTTCGGCTGTGAGCTGGGAATGGGTCGTGGTCGCGGGATGGATCACGAGAGATTTCACGTCGGCAACGTTAGCAAGCAGAGAGAAGATCTCCAGATCTGTATCGGCGTAACAGCATCCTGTGTTCCGCCGATGCACAGGAGCGGCGTGCCTTTCAATTTATCGCTCTGGTTTTCCAAGGCGAAGTCCGCGCTGTGAGCGAACGCTTCCTGCAAAAGAGCTTCCCCACTGGTGCCAGTGAGCCAGTCTGCACTGTCGTCCAGCACATCGCGGATGATTCCGTATGTCGTGGGATCATCCTGTGCGATTTGGGGCAGCCGTCCAATATTGCAGGGCATCAGCAGTGCAGCGCCCCTGATTTCCGCGCGCTTTGCAGTGAGCTGACCGCAGACAAAGCTGCCCAAACTGTGACCCACCGCGTAAATATGCCGCTTATCAAATCCATAGATTTCATCTTGAAGGATAAAATCCAATACGGTCTCGGCATCCTCCAGATTATGCAGCAGCGAATAGCTGCCGTCGCTGCCCCAGCTGCCGCTGTAATGGAAGGTCATCACATGAAAGCCTGCCCTGCGCAGCGCCTGCGCGAGATTAAGATTTCGCTCACATCCGGGAATCCCGTGCAGCAAAATGACGGCGGGGTGCAGCCCCGCTCCTGCAGCGGTATAAAGCACCGACAGAATGCGGCCGCGCTTCCCGTGAATGAGAATCCCATGCATATCCGGACGGTAAGCACAGTCCCCGTAATGAACTTCATCCAGTCGTAACTGCTTCTCCATATGCAAAGTCACTCTTTCCTTCCGTCAGTTGTTCAAGGATTTCCGTCTGCCAGAATCTGTTTTACCGCTTTCTCTTGTAAAGTACAAAGACATCTGTCATAGGGCTTCGAGATCACTGCGGATGCCGCTGTCAGAGGAACGGCGGCGCAGCACCAGAATTTTTGGAAGCCGTTCGCGCGCAGGAACGCTTACTCGTCAATTCCCTGAATCAGCACCTTCATCTGTCCGCCGCAGACCATTCCTTCCTCCTCTGCCACATCGTTGCTCATATCGATGTGGACGCACCGGCTCTGCTTGGTGCCGATGAGGCAGTACGCCTCTCTTAAGACGGCGTTCTCACTGCACCCGCCACCAATCGTCCCGATGCTCTGGAAGCTGCGGTCCACCACCATCATGGCACCGGATTTCACCGACGTGGAGCCGCTGGTTTCCAAAACCACCAGCAGCGCTTTCGGCTCTTCGCTGCGCGCAAGCGACTCGATGAGAGGCAGATCAATATCCTCCGTGACCAAAACCGTGCTTCCGGAACGGCGCGGCGTATCTTTGCGGCGGCATTGGATCAACTCTGCTGCAATGGACACGGCAATTTCCTGCGTAGTCAGGGCATTGATGTCCAATCCGATGGGCGCGTGGACTTTTTAAGCAGCTCACCGGAAATTCCTTCATTCCTCAGTAATTGGAACAGATCAATCACTCTGCGCCTGGACCCGATCATTCCCAGATATTTGGGAAATGTGCCGGCTAAAATGCTTCTCAGACAGTCCGCGTCGTAGCGATGTCCCCGCGTGATAACCGCCACATAGTCGGATTCATGAATACGCAGGCTGCTCAGCGCCTTGGGAAAGGCATCGCAGATCACGTCGGCGGCCTCCGGAAAACGGGTGTGGTTAGCGAGGGACGGGCGGTCATCCACCACCGTTACCGCAAAACCCAGATCTGCTCCGTATCTGCACAGCGGCTGCGCGATATGTCCTCCGCCAAGAAGAATCAGTCTCTCCTTTGGCCGGAAATTGCGGGTATAGGCAGCGCCATCCACTTCCCACGTCATAGCGGCAGGCCTGCCGCTGAGAACGGCCTGATATAGCTCGTTATATGTCATATTCGCATCCGCTCCTCATAGCATATCCGCTCACCGTGCCGGCTGTTGCGCTCCGTTTTCATCGGTGCGCGTTTTCATTCCGTTACCTCAAGGCCGGCTTTCTCCAGTGCCTGCTTCAAGTCTCCAATGATATCTTCCACGTCTTCGATACCTACCGAGAAGCGGAAGAAGCCGTTGTGGAATTCCTCGGGATAGAGGTACTGCCGCTCGTCGTTTTCACCCAGAAACACGATGAGGCTCTCGTCGTGACCGAGAGATACGGCCGAAGTGATGACTTTCAGGTGACTGACAAACTTATTGTGCGTGTCATGGTCTGCTTTGAGCCCAAAGGACAATACGCCGCCGAAGCCGGGAGCCATCTGCTTTTTTGCAACCTCGTGACCTTTGTGATTCTCCAGACCGGGATAAGCGACAAAGCTGACGCAGGGCTGCTTTTCCAGCCACTGGGCGACGGCCATGGCATTTTCGTTGTGCTGGCGCATCCGCAGCGGCAGTGTCACAGAGCCGCGCATGATGAGCCAAGCGTTAAAGGGGCTGATGGTTCCGCCCAGGTTTACCTGAGACTGCGCACGGATCTGATCCAGGTATTCCGTTTTGCCGATGATGGCGCCGCCCATGGGGTCCCCGTGACCGTTGATATACTTGGTCAGGCTCTCCACCGCGAAATCTGCTCCCAGTTCAATGGGATGAAAGGGGAGGCAAAGGTGTTGTCCACGCTGAGGAGCGCGCCGTGCCGATGGGCGATTTCCGCGATGGCGGCAATGTCCGAGATCATCAGGGCCGGGTTGCCCGGCGCCTCGATATGGATGAGCTTGGTGTTTGGGTGGATGGCTGCCTCCACATTGGCAGGATCGGTGGTGTCCACGATCGTGGTCTCCACGCCGAATTTGTTGTTCAGCAGTTCGTTGAGCAGGCGGTAGACCGCAATGTAGGTGACGCTGGAGAAGATCACATGGTCGCCCTTGTTCAGAAGTGCGAAAAATAGCCCGCTGAGCGCCGCCACGCCGGAGGCCAGCACGACGCAGTCCTCACCGCCCTCCAGCGACGCCACGTGCTCCTGCAAGTATTTCTGGTTGGTGCCACCGTTGCGGGTATAGAGATTGGCTCCGGCACTGGACCAGTTCATATCTGTTGAATCATAGGGCAGCGCGTTGCCGTTGGCCATGGTGATGGGGCGCTTGATCGCGCCGCTGTCCTTGTCTACCTCGTTGCCCACATGAACGGCGCGGGTGGCAAATCTCAGTGCAGATTCGTTTCCTTGCGTTGACATTTTGTTATTCCTTTTTTAAATATATTAACATAGTGTGATTGTTGGTATTTATATTGGCCCATGACGTTTTCTCTGTCAACTGCTATGTGAACGGAAGCCGACAAGCCGTGCAGGCATACAGGATTGCAGACTTTTCGGGAGGTGTCGGCTTTCTGTTTCTCTGCCGTCAGATCTGCATGGGCTTCCCGCAGTGCTCACGGGAGACTTTTGCCTGAATACCGTGTTCAAGCCGGAGATCAGACTGCCGTGATCCGGCGTATAAAGTGATCATACAGTTGATTGGCGGCAATGGCATTGAAAAGCATTGCTGACGCTCAGTTAAGAATCGGGCGAGGCAATTTCGGTAGTCCTTCATCGTTTCTTCGCCTGTGTGCTGCGATTCCTTGACCAGTAAAAATTTTTGCATCGCGGTTTCCAAATCCATCGGTTTCGGCTTCATTTTGACCATTCTCATAGCGTCCTCCAAAGAGCAGACCCTTTCCCCTAAACGGAGATTTCGGGCGATTTTCAGAGAAAACCGGGACTTGAAAAACACAAAAATGCGACTAATTTAATATAAAAAGAAAGGATTTCAAACATTTCTGCTTGAAATCCTAACTTCTGGAGGTGACACCCAGATTTGAACTGGGGAATGAGGGTTTTGCAGACCCTTGCCTTACCACTTGGCTATGTCACCGTATGGAAAAAGGAGCAAAATCATTGCTCCTTTTTCATTTGTGGAGCGGGCGACGAGGCTCGAACTCGCTACCTCCACCTTGGCAAGGTGGCGCTC